>OHIM01001332.1_pt1 | contig 10701 bp, 7 predicted proteins | sample 1568271 | NCBI WGS metagenome assembly OHIM01 (sample SAMEA3879580, study PRJEB24766) | human gut metagenome | biome: human-associated habitat; feature: feces | place: USA | collected 1985/1987
GAAATACCTTTCTCCGCCGAGGATTGCTGACCGGAAGTCAGGATACGTTTGACCCCCAGCGTCCCCAGCGTTTTCCAGGCCTGACGCGGGTCAGCGCACAGATCGAACGCGCGATGAAAGGTCACCGCCAGCGGCCCCGCCGCGGCCATTATTTTTTTCATCCGCGGGATATCGACCTGGCCATCAGCATCCAGCACGCCGGTCACCAGCCCGGGAAAGCCCAGATCCCGCACCATGCGAATATCGTTAAGCATCGCGGCGAACTCTTCCTCGGTGTAGCAGAAATCGCCGCCGCGCGGGCGAACGATCGGATGCACCGGGAGGGTAATCGCCTCGCGGGCCGAGACCAGCACCCCATAAGAGGGGGTTAATCCCCCTTCCTGCGGCGCGGCGCAGAGCTCAATACGATCGGCGCCGCAGCGCTCAGCCTCCCGGGCGCACGCCATGCTGTAGCAACACACTTCCAGTACCGCCATTCCTCTCTCCCTGATCCAGACAACCTTTGCAGCATGTCACGATTTCACGCGGCAGACGCCGCGCGGCTTCACACTGTTACGTATCGGCTTGCTCGCTGGCGACGATTTGTTCAATAGACCACGGATGAAATTTGACCGTCACGCTGCCGTCGGTCACCGCCAGGGTAGGATTCGGCAGGCGCTCATGCTCCCCTTTCGGCGAGCTGGTTTTGACCACGATCCCCGGCTGGCTGAGTCCGTCATCGGCCAGCAGCGCCAGAGCGCGGGCATTTAAGGTTGCCGGATCGCCGGGCAGGACGATTTCGATATGCTCCCAGCCTTCATGGGGATAACGCTTTTCACCCGGCCACGGCAGCTCAACGATATGGAAGCGCCAGTGCGCCACGCAGACCGGCTCCGCCAGTTTGAACAGGCAAATGGGCCGGCCGTTGATCATATTCTCCGACAGCAGGGTGCCGCACTGCTCCAGACCGCGGCGCCAGCGTTCCGCAGTGGTATTCTGATGACAGCGCAGGGAGATATGGTCGGCGTCGAGCCCGGCGATCTCCAGTCCCAGTCGCGCAGTGAAGCGCTGAAGCGCATCGGAAAATCGCGGGAGATCCGCCGTAATATCGGCCAGTTGTTCATTTTGCTGCCAGTTTGCCATGGGTTTGCTCGTCAATAATGCTCGTCAGTAATGAAAAGGTAATTTACCGTGTTTCGGCCTGCGGACCAACCGCCGCCCCGCTGATGGGCAACTGACCGGCGATGGATTGCGCACGCCGGCGCGCCGCGCGCAATGCTGACGGACGGGGACAAATGCAGTATACTCCCGCCCTAATTTGTCCACATTATGGCGCCGCCTCCCTCGGGGGCAGGCGCATTACACGTAAGGTATTCCGGTGAATATTCAGGCTCTTCTCTCAGAAAAAGTCAGCCAGGCCCTGATCGCGGCAGGCGCGCCTGCCGATTGCGAACCCCAGGTCCGCCAGTCAGCAAAAGTTCAGTTCGGCGACTATCAGGCCAACGGCGTGATGGCTGTCGCCAAAAAGCTGGGTATGGCGCCGCGACAACTTGCAGAGCAGGTACTGTCTCATCTTGACCTCAACGGCATTGCCAACAAGGTTGAAATCGCCGGGCCGGGCTTTATCAATATTTTCCTCGACCCCGCGTTTCTGGCGGACAACGTCAACCGCGCGCTGCAGTCTGAGCGCCTGGGCGTCACGAAACCGCAGGCGCAGACTATCGTCGTCGACTACTCGGCACCCAACGTAGCGAAAGAGATGCACGTCGGCCATCTGCGTTCGACCATCATTGGCGATGCTTCAGTCCGTACCCTGGAGTTCCTGGGTCATAAGGTGATCCGCGCCAACCACGTCGGCGACTGGGGCACCCAGTTCGGGATGCTGATCGCGTATCTGGAAAAACAGCAGCAGGAAAACGCCGGCGAAATGGCCCTGGCCGACCTCGAAGGTTTCTATCGCGAAGCGAAAAAGCACTATGACGAAGACGAAGCCTTCGCCGAGCGCGCGCGCAGCTACGTGGTTAAGCTGCAGGGCGGTGATGAGTACTTCCTGCAGATGTGGCGTAAGCTGGTCGACATCACCATGTCGCAGAACCAGATCACCTACGATCGCCTGAACGTCACCCTGACCCGCGATGACGTGATGGGTGAGAGCCTGTACAACCCGATGCTGCCGGGGATCGTCGCCGATCTGAAAGCCAAAGGGCTGGCGGTTGAGAGCGAAGGCGCTACCGTGGTCTTCCTTGATGAGTACAAAAACAAGGAAGGCGAACCGATGGGCGTCATCATCCAGAAAAAGGATGGCGGCTACCTCTATACCACCACCGATATCGCCTGTGCGAAGTATCGCTATGAAACGCTGCACGCCGACCGCGTGCTCTACTACATCGACTCTCGTCAGCACCAGCACCTGATGCAGGCGTGGACCATCGTGCGCAAGGCAGGCTACGTGCCGGACTCCGTGCCGCTGGAGCACCATATGTTCGGTATGATGCTGGGGAAAGACGGCAAGCCGTTTAAAACCCGCGCCGGCGGTACCGTGAAGCTGGCGGATCTGCTGGACGAAGCGCTGGAGCGCGCCCGTCGCCTGGTGGCCGAGAAGAACCCGGATATGTCGGCTGACGAGCTGGAAAATCTGGCGAAAGTGGTGGGTATCGGCGCGGTTAAATATGCCGACCTGTCGAAAAACCGCACCACCGACTACGTCTTCGACTGGGATAATATGCTGGCGTTCGAAGGCAACACCGCGCCGTATATGCAGTATGCCTATACCCGCGTGCTCTCCGTGTTCCGCAAAGCCGGCATCGACGAAAACGCGATGATCGACGCGCCGGTGGTCATCGCCGAAGATCGCGAAGCTCAGCTGGCCGCGCGTCTGCTGCAGTTTGAAGAGACCCTCTCCGTGGTCGCTCGCGAAGGGACGCCGCACGTGATGTGCGCCTACCTCTACGATCTGGCGGGCCTGTTCTCCGGCTTCTACGAGCACTGCCCGATCCTCAGCGCGGAAAGCGAAGAGACCCGCAACAGCCGTCTGAAGCTGGCGCTGCTCACGGCGAAAACCCTCAAGCTGGGTCTCGATACCCTCGGTATCGAAACCGTCGAGCGTATGTAACAAGCAACCCGGCGAAAGCCGGGTTAGTTTTATTCGGCGCCTCGCCAGCGGGGCGCCCTGCTCAGAAGTACTTGCGTAGATACTCCGTCAGACAAAGGATCGCCATCGCCTGACCGTAGGGCATCGAGGTAAGCGGGATCTGGCGATAAAAGTCGAGGTCTGACCCCATCCCGGTGCCAAATGAGGTCTGCAGCAGCTCCCCCTGCGGCGAAATATTCTGCACAATTCCGCGAATCGCTTTTTCAGCCACCCCGGCGTAGTGCTGCCCGACGTAACGCTTGCGCACCGCTTTGAGAATGCCGTAGGCAAAGCCGGCGGTCGCCGAGGCCTCAAGATAAGAGTGCGGGTCGTCCAGCAAGGTATGCCACAGGCCGCTGTCGTCCTGGCATTTTGCCAAGGCGGCAATCTGTGCGTCGAGGACTGTAATCAGATAGCGCCGTACCGCGTTCCCCTCGGGGAGATCCACCAGTTCCAGAAAATCCGGGATCACCATGGTGAGCCAGCTGTTGCCCCGCGCCCAACGCGCCCGGGCAAAGTTATGCCGCCCCTCATAGTTCCAGCCGTGAAACCACAGCCCGGTCTCCCGGTCCATCAGGTTCTGCACATGGAGCAGGAACTGGTAGGTTGCCTCCTCCACATACTGCGGGCGGTTAAGCAGCTTGCCAATTTTGGCTAACGGCAACACGGTCATCATCAGCGTGTCATCCCACATTTGCTGATGGTTCTCCTCCGCCAGAGTCATGTGCTGCATACCGCCCTGCTCGGTGCGCGGCATCTCGTGCATCGCCCACTCCGCCCAGCTCTCCAGCCACGGCAGATACGCCATACGGCCGGTCTCTTCAAAGCGGTAAGCCAGGGTCAGAAACGGGGCCATAGTATTGACGTTTTTGGTCGTTGCCCCCTCGGCGAAGCGGTCGGCAAACCAGCGATCGATGATATCACGCATCTCGATATCGCCGGTTTGCTGGTAATACTGATAGATGCCGTACAGCCCAACGCCGTGGGTCCACTCCCATCCGGCCCAGCCTTTGGTATCGATCACGCGCCCGTCATCCAGGCGTAGTAAAAATTGCCCGCTCTCATCCTTAATATTCACCAGGTTTTGCGTCACGTTGCGGATCAGCGCCTGCAGTTCGCTACGGGCGATAAAACGCTCAGGCTGACGCAGTAATGGGCTATGTTTGACCGGCCAAACTTTCATGTTGTTAACCTCGGGTATATGTCGAATTCAAAGCGCCGCCCTTAATGAGCGCCGGGGCAGCAGGTTTATGACGATTCAGATAGCCAATATTGTTATTGCCCCACAGACAGTCGTAAGGCATCCCCGCCAGCAGCTCGACCACCGCGCGGTGTTCCGCACTGGTCTGTTCCGACTGAGCGTAGCCGAGCTCGCGCATTCTGAGGGTCTCGCTGCGCAGGACGCTGTGGGTGTGCAGGTTGAGCTTGAAGCGCAGCGAGACGAGGAAGCCGCAGGCTAACACCACCAGAGTGCCGACGCTGAGGATCAGCAGAATGGTATGGCTGACCCCTTCAGGCTGTATTTTTTGCCCGGAAACAAACCCCGACAACTGCATAATGATCCCCACCAGCATCACCGCCCCCGCCTGCGAGGCTTTGCGGGTCAGGGTCATGATGCCGGCAAAAATCCCCTCCCGGCGCTGGCCGGTGATCGCTTCGTCGACGTCGGCAATATAGGTGTAGGTATTCCACGGTACGTAATTTATCCCGCCGCGTCCCAGTCCGGCGACAGCAGAGATGAGCAGCAATAAGGAATAGACGTCGCTCAGTCCGGCGTAATAGAGCAGCGCGTAGGAGAGTGAGCTCAGGCCAAACAGGACCACCACCATGCGGTACGACGGCGCGGGGCCAAAACGAATGCACAGCGGGATCATGGCGATTACTGCAATAAACTGGAAGATGGCCATCGTCCCCAGCAGGTTCGAGGCGACGGCGGCTTCCTGCATCAGAACAAAGACCACGTAATAGGTAAACACGGCATTGAAGACGTCCTGGGCGATATAGCCCCCCAGATACATGCCGAGGTGCTGGCGGAAAATTTTTATCCGCAGCGTAGAACTCAGCTCAATCACCAGGCGATTGAGGCTCTGAGCAAGGGTTAAGTTTTGTTTTTCCGCTTCCGCCCGCAGGGCCGCTTCCGACCACGCCTCCCGCGGTCGTTCCCAGGTGAGACACCAGACCAGAGTCAGCATCACCGCGCACAGCACCGAGAACACCAGACTGGCATAGAAGAACGAGCTGGCATTATCTTTGCCGAGCCAGGAGAGAAGGATCCCCGGCAGGAAGGAGGCTAAAATCGCCGACATCTGCGCCATCGAAATGCGCGCGCCGGAGAATTTGGTTTTCTGTTTAAAGTCATCGGTCATCTCCGGCACCAGCGTCTCATAGGGCACCAGAATCATGGTATAGACCATATCAAACAGCAGATAGGTCGACAGGTAGTACCAGAAGCCCATCTCGCCGACCCACATCGCTGAATAGCTGAATACGCAGGGGATGCCGAGCAGAATAAAGAATTTTCTGCGGCCGAAGCGCTTACCAAGCCAGGTGGTGCCAAAGTTATCGGTGAGAAAGCCCATCAGCGGGCTTACCACCGCGTCCAGCACGCGGGCGGCAGCAAAAATAAGCGTGGCCTCAATCGGGGTCAGTCCGCAAAAGGTCGTGTAAAAGTAGAGCAGCCATGCGGCGGTTAACGCCGTCGTGCCGGCGCCGAGAAAATCGCCCGCGCCGTAGGCCAGATAGTTAGCCAGTCCAATTTTTCGTGTTTTCATCGCCGTGATCCTGTGTCTTTTTTTTAAAAGAACGCCGACAATCGTTCCGGATTTGCCACCGGAAGGGAGTGGGTACCTGGCTACACTAAAAGCTGTGAAAGGAGGTTACCTTTGTACTTTTGCCACGGAACAGTCGCCGGTGGCAAAATGACAAAGAGATGACGTCGCCACTTCACTCATTTATAAAACAGCATTTCTTTTTAATCAAAAGACAGGTTCATTGATGTGATCTAGCTGGAAGGTCGCCGACTGACGAACAGGCTCGCAAATCCCGGGATCGGCCCTTGCGCAGTCGGGGAAACAGGAGTAAAGAATGGAAGAAAGGGTTATTCCGCGTATCTCAAGGAGGCCAGATGCCTTATACCCATCTGCTGGTTGCCGTCGCGCCAACGCCGGAGAGTCAGGTGTTAATTAAAAAAGCGGTGTCGATAGCCCGCCCCGTTAACGCGAATCACTCTCGCTACGGATCCGGAGCTGTATAACCAGTTCGCCGCACCGATGATGGAAAATCTGCGCGAAGTGATGCAGGAAGAGACGCGGGAGTTTCTCAATGAGCTGGCTCGCCACGCGGACTACCCAATAGAAAGAATGACCATCGCCTGCGGCGAGCTAGGCCATCATATTAAGGACTTCTGCCGGTCGCACCGTGTTGATCTGGTGATCTGCGGCAATCACAACCATTCCCTCTTCTCACGCGCCACCTGCTCGGCGAAAAGTATCGTCGGCAGCTGCGGCGTTGATGTCCTGTTGGTTTCCCTTGAAAAGGGCTAACGCCGGTTAGCCCTTTTCCTGAACTAGGCCAGTTTAGGGAAGGTGGCTATCTTCCCCCGCAGACGGCTCTCCTCGCTGCGCGGTGAAATATGCTGCAGATCCTCGACAAAGCGCGCCTGCCAGTTATGAATATCATTTTCTCTGATCACGTCCAGCATCGCTGAATGACGGGCGATACGTTCCGCCAGCGGCATGCTGAGCGCGCGATCCAGCGCGGCGGCAACCTCGTCGCGATCGTAAGGATTGACGATCAGGGCGCTGGTCAGCTCCTGCGCCGCCCCGGCAAACTGCGACAGGACCAGTACGCCAGGGTTATCCGGATCCTGCGCCGCGACGTACTCCTTCGCCACCAGGTTCATACCATCGCGTAGCGGAGTCACCAGCCCGACGTCAGAGTAGCGGAAGACCTTCATCAGCAGCTTACGATCAAAATGCTGGTTCAGATAGTAGAGCGGTGTCCAGCCAAGCTGACCAAACTGTCCGTTGATGCGTCCGGCTGCGGTTTCCAGCTGGTGGCGGATATCCTGATAGGCCTGCACATCGCCGCGGGAGGTCGGCGCGATCTGGGTATAACGGATTTTGCCGTGGTGCTGAGGGTACTTCTCGAGCAGCGTCTCGTAGGCGAGGAATCGCTCCGGCAACCCTTTCGAATAGTCAAGACGCTCCACGGAGAAGATATTCTTCACATTTTTCAGCTCGTTCTTCAGCTGGGCCAGCTTCGGCGGCAGCGGACCTTTAGCGTTGCGCGTAATTTCGTCCGGATCGATCCCTATCGGATAAACCTCGGTACTGAACGCCTTACCCCATGCCTGATAGCGTTTATCGCCGAGGTCGGATAGGCGAGTCTGCATAGCAATGCTGTCGAGAAAAGCGGTTCTGTCGCTTTCGGTCTGGAAGCCCAGCAGATCGTAATCGCACAGTTGCTCCAGCAGCTCAGCGTGCGGCGGCAGAGCGTTAAAAATCTCCGGCGTCGGGAACGGAATATGTAAGAAAAACCCGATGCGATTGTTCACTCCGCGCTTACGCAGCTCGCTGGCGAAGGGCAGAAGATGGTAATCATGGATCCACAGCGTATCGTCTGGCTCAATCAGCGGCAGAAGCTTGTCCGCCAGCATGGCGTTAACCCGCAGATATCCCTCCCAGGCTTCGCGCTGAAAGCTGACCAGATCAAGACGATAGTGGAAAGCCGGCCACAGCACGGCGTTAGAGAACTGGTTGTAGTATTCATCATGGTCCCGTTCATTAAGGTTGAACGACGCCCAGGAAATATTCCCGCGGGATACCTGCTTGAGCGGCTGCTGGTCATCGCCAATCTCGCCGCTCCAGCCAAACCACAGACCCCCCGCCGCTCTCAGTGCCCCCAGGATGCCGACGGCCAGACCGCCAGCGCTCGATTTTTTATCGTCCGGTAAGGCGATACGGTTAGAGACTACGACTAAACGACTCATGGTCATCCCTCCTTTCGGTTTGCGCGTCATACGCCAGATGTTGCAACCACGTCCTTACAGCGGCGGCATCCGCCAACCGCCAGTGCGCCTGAGTTTCCCCGGCGCCAACTTTTACCGACATTCCCTGCAGTTGATTAACGACGCTGAATCCCGCCTCGTCGGTCAAATCATCGCCGACAAAAACCGGTTCGCGGCCGGCGAATGGCGCCTCCTGCATGAACGCGGTAATCGCCTCCCCTTTGTTGACGCCGCGGGGTTTAATCTCCACCACGCACTTGCCAAGCTGTAACGCCAGCAGCGGATAGCGCTGAACAATCCGCTGCGCCAGCTCCAGCACGGCGCTCTGCTGCTGCGGGGCCTGGCGATAGTGGAGCGCGAAAGCCATCTCTTTACTCTCCAGCTCACATCCCGGGAGCGCTTCCAGCGCCGACGTCAGCTCAGCCGCGATCTCATCGCGCAGCGCTGTCGGCAGAGAGACGATGTAGGTTTTACCATTGATATCACGGCGCTCGGCCCCGTGAACGCCGGCCAGCGGTAGCCGCCAGGGATGGGTTAGCGCGTCAAGTTCAGCCATTGAGCGCCCTGAAATCAATGCCACCGCGCCCCCCTGCTGCTGGGCCAGCGCATTGAGCGCCTGCAGCGTGCTGTCGGGTATCACCACCTGATCGGGGTGCGGTTGGATATCGGCAAGAGTACCGTCGAGGTCAAAGAAAAAAGCGTAGTTTCCGGTTAGCGCAGGCGGTACAGATATCTGGTTATCCACCCTGTTTCCTCCTTATCATGGCCAGCCGAAGCTGGTTGTTAATTATATGTGAGCCATGTAAGTATAGACAGTGTGACCAACCTCGCCATTTTTGATAGTTACCGCCAGCGAAACGGGCGCTGGCGGCAATTACTCTGTAAACTAAAAAGTTCGGTTTAAATTCAGGCCGCACGTTTGGCTTTTTGTTTGTAGCGGTCGAAGATCACCGCCGCCAGCAGGATCACCCCGCGCACGACGTATTGTGAGAATGGCGAGATATTCAGCAGGTTCATCGCATTTTCCACGGTTCCGAGGATCAGGATCCCGGCCACCACGTAGGAGATCTTGCCGATCCCGCCCTTCAGCGACACCCCGCCCAGCACGCAGGCCGAAATAACAATCAGCTCATAGCCAATCGAGGTCATCGGCTGGCCGCTGGTCATCCGCGACGCCAGAATGATACCCGCTGCGGCCGATACCAGACCGGAGAGCACAAAGATAATAATCTTGGTGCGCACCACCGGGACGCCGGCCAGGCGCGCCGCCTCTTCATTGCCGCCAATAGCCAGCGTATTACGGCCAAAGGTGGTTTTGTTTAGTAATAATCCGAAAACCACCAGGCAGGCGACGGTCAGCCAGATCGGCGCCGGCAAACCAAACCAGTTGGCATAGCCGAGGGTGAAGAAACGTTCATCTTCGATCCCCACCGCTTTGCCGTCGGAGATAATATAGGCCAGGCCGCGGACAATCTGCATGGTGGCCAGCGTGGTGATCAGCGCGTTGATCTTAAGGCGCGCAATGACAAAGCCGTTAACCAGGCCACTAAGCGCCCCCAGCAACAGGCCTGCGGCGATCCCCAGCCACAGGCTTTCGCTGAGATTAATCACCACCGCGGTGGTGACCCCGGCGCAGGCGATAACCGACGCCACCGACAGGTCAAAATCGCCGGAGGCCAGGCAAAACAGCATGCCGCAGGCCACCATCCCGGACATCGAGATCGCCAGCCCCAGCCCTTTCATATTGACGAATGAAGCAAAGTTGGGCACAAAAATCACACAGCCGATAAACAGCACCGCAAACACCACCAGCATGCCAAACTGATCCCAGATGCGGGCAAAGCTAAAGGTTGAGCGGGTAGCCCCGGACGTAGTCACTGATGACATCATTTACTCCTTACTCAGGCGACAGCCTGGCTCACTGTTGGCATCGCAAGGCTTAACGCCTGCTGTTCATTGGCTTCTTCATGCAGCAGTTCGCCGGCGATTTGTCCTTCGCGCATCACCACGATGCGGTCAGCGACGCCCAGCACTTCCGGCAGGTCGCTGGAGGCAAACACCACGGCGACACCGGAGGCGGCGAGGCCATAGATCACATTGTAAATTTCATGTTTGGCGCCGACGTCGATGCCGCGGGTTGGCTCATCAAGCAGGATCACCTTCATCTCTTCCGACAGCCAGCGGCCAAGGATCGCTTTCTGCTGGTTGCCGCCCGACAGGTTCATAATCAGCTGTTCCGGGCCCGGCGTTTTAATATTCAGCGACTGGATATGTTGATCGGCGTTGTCCGCCTCCCAGGCGTTGTTGATCAGGCAGCCAGCGTGAATATGCTTGCGCCGGGCGCTGATATTGATGTTATCGCGCACGGAATGCACCGGAATAATCCCCTCCGCTTTACGATCCTCCGGGCACAGCATCATCCCGGCCTGGATGGCCTGGGCCGGTTTGCGAATGGAGACGGGCTGGCCATCGATATACACCTGACCGCCGGTTATCTGCGTGCCGCCAAACAGGCCTTTCATTAGTTCGCTGCGCCCGGCACCTACCAGTCCGAACAAACCGACAATTTCACCGCTGCGCACCG
>OHIM01001338.1_pt1 | contig 10662 bp, 10 predicted proteins | sample 1568271 | NCBI WGS metagenome assembly OHIM01 (sample SAMEA3879580, study PRJEB24766) | human gut metagenome | biome: human-associated habitat; feature: feces | place: USA | collected 1985/1987
AATAAGAAAATCACTTTCGACACGTTGCTGAACTCTATGCGCTATTTAGGTATGGCCCTATCCGGACATCCCTATATGGGTACAGGACGGAACCTGGCTTATCGGAAAACACTGTACTACAAACAAAAAGGATTTGCCTCCCATCTGAATCTGCAACGCGGAGAGGATGATTTATTCATCAATGAAACGGCCCATGCACACAATACACGAGTCGAGACCGGCTCCGATAGCCTGATGCGAATCGCAATGCCTAAATATAAAAAAATATGGTGTGAAGAGAAGATAAGCTATGCGGCTACCAGTCGGTTGTTCAAGGGAACAGCCCGTTATATCATGGGATTCGAGACTTGCAGCAGACTGTTGTTTTATGTGGCTATCATCGCTACTATAGTCATCAGTATTCTTCTCCATCAATGGACCACCTTGGGTATTGCCATTTTGTTGTGGGCAGCACGTTTCGTAATGCAACTGATTGTTTTCAGAAAAACTGCCAAAACTCTTGGTGAACGGAAGTTCTGTGCATTACTCCCTGTATTCGATTTTCTTCAACCCATATGGAATGGGGTATTTAAACTACAACGCAAGCTCAGACGGAAAAATGAGTTTATGAGAAAATAAAAAAGAGAATGAAACCAGATATACATTATATTATTAAATAATACGAATATGATCAGATTAAATGTTTTTATCCAAGTAAACGAAAGTAACCGTAATGCTGCCTTAGAAACGGCAAAGGAATTGGTAGCACAATCATTAAATGACAATGGTTGTATTGCTTATGATGTTTTCGAGAGTGCAACACGCAAAGATGTACTTATGATTTGCGAGACATGGAAAGATGCCGAATCACTGGATGCACACGAAAAAGCAACCCATTTTGTAACCTTGGTTCCTAAATTGCAGGAATTGGGCAATATGAAATTAGAAAAATTTGAATTCTAATCCGAGGGTATCCCCTCCTGAATTTAAATCAAACGATTCCGGGCTTTGGACTTATATAGTGCCAAAACCCGGATTTATTTTTGTGTGATTGATGTGTTAAGATATATAATTGGATCCTATTTTTATAATTACCCTTCTATAATATTCTCACACTTTACTCAAAAAATCTGTCTGATATATGTTTTTGTTCCCTTAGGCACATATAACATATCCTCTCACCAAATTCAAAAGTACCTGAATCACAATTTATAGGTAAATTGGACTTTACATATATTTTAGTATAATAAAAAGACTGATTTATCTATACTTAAGCTAGAAGGAAAAGCTATTTGTCTCATTTCACTTTTACTAAAAGTGTACTCGCTAATGCTTTTTTGACACAGAAGGCAGCAAATTCGATAGGCTTACTCAAACCGTATAGACCGTGCCGGATGAATGCGTGTTATCAAATAAGACGGTCCGATAAGCATCAGCACCGATACCAACAAGGTACAAACATTCAGCAACAAATAAATCCAAATATTAAATTCAATAGGAACTCGATTTACATAATAAGTGGCAGGGTCTAGCTTGAAAATATGGAATTGGGATTGCAACAGGCAAAACGATACTCCTATGATATTCCCCCATAACATTCCTTTTCCGATTAGAAAAACAGAAAAACTGAGAAATACCTTACGGATAGCAAGGTTGTCTGCTCCCAATGCCTTCAGGATGCCTATCATATTAGTACGCTCTAATATAATAATGAGTAAGCCCGAAATCATCGTGAAACCTGCTACTCCGGTCATCAGTATCAGTATAACCCACACATTCATATCCAACAAATCGAGCCACGCGAATATCTGCGGATTGGCCTCTTCCACCGTCTGAGTGTAATAGGTTCCGCCATATTCATCCACTTGTGTATCCACCCGTTCACGAATCTCCTCTTTTACGCTGTTCATTGAACCTAAATCGGCCACTTCCAACTCCAGTCCGCTCACTTGCTCCGGTTTCCAGTTGTTCAAACGGTTCACCGTATAGAGGTCGGTTATCAGGAACAAATCATCGTATGCAGAAAAATTGGTCTGGTAAATTCCGGCAACGGAAAGACGACGTGCGCGCACGCTCTCTCCTTCTATATAATAGGTATATAGTTTATCGTCCATCTTCAAGTGAAGCTTGTCGGCAATGCTACGCGATACCAATACCTTATTGGTGGAAGCCGTGTCGGAGAAGACCGGAATTTCACCCTCCAGCAAATGCTGTTTCAAAAAGTCCCAATCGTAGTCACCGGCAACTCCCTTCAGCACCATCCCCTGAAAACTGTCGTCGGTCATAATCATACCGGGCTTGGTAGAATAACGCTGTACATGCTTTACCCCTTTTGTAGCATAAAGCACATTCAGCAAGCTGTCATTGACTACAATAGGAATGGTCTCGAAAGATTTCCGGGCATCAAAGTTAGTAATCATAATATCAGAACCCAAACCTATCACTTTATCGCGCACTTCATGTTTGAAACCGATTACAACGGCTACAGACACAATCATCACGGCCAGCCCGATGGCTATGCCCAACATGGCAATGCGGACAGCAGGTTTAGACACCTCTTTTCCACCCTCATTGCTACGATATACTCGCTTGGCAATAAAGAGTTTCCAGTTCATATTACTCTTCTACTCTTCCAGGATAAGCCTCTAATGCCTTTCGCAAGACAAAAAGTGCACGAACCAAATCTTCTTTCTTCAGCACATATGCGATACGCACTTCATTGCGCCCTGCTCCCGGAGTAGTATAGAATCCGGCAGCAGGAGCCATCATTACTGTCTCGCCTTCGTAATTGAACTCGGACAAACACCATGCGCAAAACTTTTCACTATCGTCTACCGGTAGCTTGGCTACAGTGTAGAAAGCTCCCATGGGAATGGGCGAATAAACACCGGGGATGCGGTTTAGTCCGTCAATCAGGCATTTACGGCGCTCCACATATTCATCATAAGTTTCGCGTGCGTATTCTTCCGGCTCATCCAAAGAAGCTTCAGCAGCAATCTGACCAATCAAGGGAGGACTTAAACGCGCCTGACAAAATTTCATTACGGCTCCGCGCACTTCAGGATTCTTTGTTATGAGCGCCCCGATGCGGATGCCACACTCGGAATAACGCTTGGACACAGAATCTATCAGCACGACGTTCTGCTCGATACCTTCCAAATGACAAGCAGATATATAAGGTGAACCGGTATAAATAAACTCACGGTATACCTCATCAGAAAACAGATAAAGATCATACTTCTTCACCATATCACGAATCTGATTCATTTCACGACGCGTGTACAAATAACCGGTAGGATTATTCGGATTACATATCAGGATAGCCTTGGTACGCTCGTTTATCAATTCTTCGAACTTCTCCACCTTGGGTAGTGAAAAACCTTCCTCAATGGTGGTAGTCACTGTGCGAATTACAGCACCGGCAGAAATGGCAAACGCCATATAGTTGGCATAAGCCGGTTCGGGTACTATAATTTCATCCCCCGGATTAAGGCAACTCATAAAGGCAAAAAGCACGGCCTCCGATCCTCCCGTAGTGATGATGATATCATCGGCATTAAGATTGATATCGTATTTTTTGTAATACCCCACCAGTTTCTCACGATAACTGCGGTATCCCTGACTGGGGCTGTATTCCAAGACAGTACGGTCTATATTGCGAATCGCATCAAGGGCCGCTCGCGGAGTAGGCAGGTCAGGCTGACCGATATTCAAGTGATATACATGAATTCCTCTCTGTTTGGCAGCATCTGCCAGCGGTGCCAATTTACGAATCGGCGAAGCAGGCATTTCAGTTCCTCTGACGGATATTGTTGGCATAATGTTATAAAATTATTTAATCTGAATGCAAAGATAGAGTTTAGCTTCCAACCACGCAAACAAAAGGTTGGTTAATATTTTAAAGAGATGTTTTTATGATTTAAATAAATAGCCGTATTTTTTCAACTCCGCCACATTAATTACAAAGAAAAGAATATCTTTGCACAAATCAATCTAAAAACTCAAAAAGACACGTATGAAAAATACACATTCTTCTTCCAAACGTTTGGAATCATTAGATGCGCTCCGCGGATTCGACCTCTTTTTTCTTGTTGCATTAGGCCCTCTCATGCACTCATTGGCACGGACAGCCAATGTGGAGTGGCTCAATGAGTCTATGTGGGTATTCAGTCATGTCTCTTGGGAAGGGTTTTCTCCATGGGATTTGATTATGCCGCTTTTCCTCTTTATGTCGGGCATTTCGATGCCGTTTTCTTTGTCGCGCTATAAATCCATATCCGACAAGCGACCTTTATTGCGACGGTTGGCAAAACGTATATTGCTGCTGTGGATATTCGGTATGATGTGCCAAGGCAATCTGCTGGCACTTGACCCTAACACGATTTATCTTTATTCGAATACTTTACAAGCCATTGCTACCGGTTATCTTATTACGGCATTGCTTTTCCTTTTCACAAGCCGCAGAACACAAATTATCACTGCGGTGGTGTTACTGCTGGTATATTGGACAGCCATGCAGTTCATTACGGTAGACGGATATGGAGGCGGGAATTACACCCCGCAAGGCAATCTGGCCGAATGGATAGACAACACGGTGCTGGGACGGTTTCGTGACACGGCACAAGTGATAGACGGAAAAGTGGTCGTTGCCGATTGGTATCACTATACATGGATATTGAGCAGTCTCAATTTCAGTGTGACTGTCCTTACCGGATTATTTGCCGGCTATATTGCCAAAGATAAAATAGAAGAAAAGAAAAAATTGAAACTCTACTTCGGTACAGGGATCACTATGGTCATTGCAGGTTGGTTGTGGAATTTCCAAATGCCGGTTATCAAAACTATTTGGACAAGCTCAATGGTATTGGTCAGTAGCGGCTACTGTTTTCTGCTCATGGGACTTTTCTATTATTGGATTGATTACAAAGGACACCGTTCGGGCATCACATGGCTGAAAGTGTACGGCATGAACTCTATTGTTGCCTATATGCTGGCTAATGTAGTCAACTTCAGATGTATCGGCGAGTCTTTGTTTTATGGATTGGAACAATATATGGGAAGCTATTATTCGTTCCTGATAACGCTGTGGAATATCGGTGCAGTTTATGTCATTATATGGTTTATGTATAAGCGGGGAATTTTTCTGAAGGTTTAAAAGGAGACATATTTATCTGCTTTCTTAATGAAATCAGACCATCAGACATTTTCTTTGGGAGAACAAATGTTTTTCCCAAAGAAAATGAAGAACCGGTTCGTAGCTTATTCAGTCTGTGCGATATCGTCTTTTACTATTTTATCCATTTCTTTCAGGCGTTTTTTTCTTTCTTCCTTGTCATGAGGTACGTCACTCTTTTCATCATAAGGATTTTCTGCTTTATCCGTCATCTCTTCACTCCAGTCTTCAAACATATTTGTGGCCGGTTGGCCCGACAATGTCACATTCTCTTCTGCAATGGGAACATTTATTTCAATTACTTTTGCCATAGTCTAATCTATTTATTGTTTACCATACTACAAGTGAAAAGAAAAATGGTTTAAGGATTTAATTATTTAACATATTGCTAAGAAGGTTTTTATACAGCAAATTAATTAAAGAGATGTTATCTTTAAGCGCTTTTTTAGGGTTATTAAAAAAAAACACGTATGTTTGTTCCTATAAAACAAAGCAAAATATCAAATGAATCTATACCTGATAACATTTCAATCCGGCCTAAACAAAATGGAATCTGTATACGATTGCCATAAAGATTTATTTGTGGAAATCGAAAAATATTTCACCCTCCATCTGATACATTATAAAGAGGTAGAAACGATTCCGGAAGACGCATACAAAATGGCTTTTATAGCCTCTGGAGGGGTGGAAAAAACAGTTACCCAACACTTTGACCTGCTTCCTTACCCCATTACGCTGCTTACAGACGGACTGCAAAACTCATTGGCAGCTTCGCTCGAAATAGCGACTTGGATGCGTAACAAAGGAATGAAAGCACGTATTATTCACGGTAGCCCGATGCACATGGTTAAGCAGATATTATCCCATCATCAGGCTTTTGCTGCCAAACGTGAAATAAAAGGAAAAAGAATCGGCGTTATCGGATACCCTTCATCATGGCTTGTTGCCAGCAATGTAGATTATTTATTGGCAAAACGACGTTGGGGGATTGAGTATATCGATATCCCGATGGAAGAAATATATTGTTTATATTATCAAATTACCGATGATGATATCGGCTATAAGGCATCTGTATTGGTCAAACAAGCAGTAGCCTGCCGTGAAGCAACTCCCGAAGATTTTCTAAAAGCAATGAGGCTTTACAAAGCCGTCAGAATCATTTGTGAGAAGAAGCATCTCGATGCAGTCACTCTCTCCTGTTTTTCATTGATAGAGAAATTGGGAACCACCGGCTGTCTGGCACTCTCTTTATTGAACGACGAAGGGATTCCTGCCGGTTGTGAAGGTGATTTGCAATCCATCTTTACCATGCTCATCGCCAAAGTGCTGACCAATCAAACCGGTTTTATGGCAAACCCGTCATTTATCAATGAAGAACAAAACGAACTGGTTGTGGCACACTGTACTATCGCTACCAAAATGACCGACAGGTTTATTATCCGCAACCATTTTGAGAGTGAAACAGGCGTGGCCATTCAGGGAATCCTGCATGAAGGGGAAATCACTGTACTGAAATGCGGAGGAGAATGTTTGGATGAATATTTTGTATCACGCGGACAATTAACAGAGAATACCAACTACATCAATGCCTGCCGCACACAAATACGCATCCGTCTGGGAAAACCTGTCGATTATTTCACACGTAATCCATTAGGCAACCACCACATTGTTTTGATGGGTGACCACGAGCAAGTGATACACGAATTCATGCAATTAAACAGTTGTAAACAAATAGAATAAAAAATGAAAGTAACAGAGCCGATTAGTATCGGCACCAATAATGAAGGGAAAAAGATATTTATAAAACGACCTTGTAAAAAGTTTGCTGACATTGCTGCCTATCAGGAAGCCTTTGCCGCGGAAGCTACGCAAGGAATGGGTTGGGCTCACCCCAACTTATTAAATTATATTAGTCTGCAAAAGGATGAGCAAGGGTGGTACATCACTTTTGAATACACACCGGTCGTCCCCCTCAACAGAGCATTGTTAGATGGTGTGTTACAAATTAATACAGTGACTGAGTTCAAGCAAATCATGAATCAACTGATGGATGCCGTTGCTTATCTTCACTCTCGGAATATCTGCCATCTTGATCTCCGCCCCGGGAATATTTTTATTACTAAAGGGACGCATGATGTGCTTTTGGCAAATCCAGCCAATATATACGTATCATATACTCCTTCTTTTTTTATCTTTAAAGAAAAATATGCAGCACCGGAACTCTTTAAAGAAAACACCGTTCCTACACTCGCGTGTGATATTTATTCGCTTGGCAAGGTCATGGAGTACCTTTACAGTTACTCCCATCTGAGCCCCGGTATCCGGCACGTCATTTTTAAAGCCACCCACCCCGAACCCGCCAAACGATATACCAATGTAGAGGAAATGAAGAAAGCCTTTGGCGCTTCCCGTTACATTGACCGGTCGGTACAGGTTATAAAGGGAATTGCTGCCGTTACCGTCATTCTGCTTGCTTACTATGGATTACGGGAAGAACCGGCCGATAAGAAAACATTACAATTTATAGAGGAGGTAAAACACATCAACCGTCAGGCATTGGAAACAACCGACAACAGAAACAGAAGCTACAGCATCCCACTTCCTTCAGATTCCATACGCCCGCTCCCCACCGACACGTTGGAATTCAATCCCGAAGAACATCGCAAACTGGCAGAAAGAATATTCAAAAAAGAGTTTCGGCGGAGAGCTGAGAATATCATATCCGCTATGTACACACCTCAGAAAATGAATATCAGTGAAAAAGCATTTCAGGAACAAAGCCTTGACGGTTTCAGCCGGTTAAATAAGATACAAAGAGAGTTAAGCGAACAATTTAACATGAACCCTATCCTCACTACCCGCCTCTCCTCTGAAATTATTTCGGAATTGACAACCGAAAGTATGAAGAAATTAAAGCAAATGGAGGACGAAGACTAAATAAAATAGTATCTTTGTGTCCTATTTTAATTTTTAATAAAACATTAAACTCTTATGATGCATACATGGTTTGAATGCAAGATACGTTACGAAAAAGTCATGGAAAATGGCATGAACAAAAAAGTAACAGAGCCTTATTTAGTTGATGCGCTGAGCTTTACCGAAGCAGAGGCACGCATCATCGAAGAAATAACACCGTTTATCAGCGGTGAGTTTACAGTGTCGGACATCAAGCGTGCCAACTATAGCGAACTATTCTTCTGCGAAGAAGATGCTGCCGACCGCTGGTTTAAATGTAAGCTGTTCTTCATCACGCTGGACGAGAAAAGCGGAGCCGAAAAGAAAACGTCTACACAGGTACTTGTTCAGGCTGCTGATTTACGTGACGCAGTGAAGAAGCTGGACGAAGGCATGAAAGGAACCATGGCCGATTACGTTATCGCATCCGTTGCCGAAACAGCCCTCATGGATGTTTATCCTTATGACGGAGAGCCAAACGTCAAACCGGAGTTTCCCGACGCAGGAAAAACCGAATAAAGATTATTCAGACAGACCAAATTATAGATTATATATGAGCATTCAAGCAAATTTAAAAGAAGTTCTGGCCGACCTCCCATCCGGTGTCCGCCTGGTAGCCGTATCCAAGTTTCATCCCAATGAGGCGATTGAAGAAGCATACACTGCCGGACAACGTATCTTCGGCGAGAGCAAAGTGCAGGAAATGACTCAGAAATATGAAACGCTGCCCAAAGATATTGAATGGCATTTCATCGGCCACCTGCAAACAAATAAAATCAAGTATATGGCTCCATACGTAGCCATGATACACGGCATTGATTCTTATAAATTGTTGGTTGAAGTCAACAAGCAAGCCCAAAAGTGCAGCCGTGTCATTCCATGCCTGCTACAAATCCATATCGCCGAAGAAGAGACCAAGTTCGGTTTCAGCTTTGATGAATGTAGGGAAATGCTCCAAAAAGGAGATTGGAAAGAACTGCATCATATCCAAATCAGCGGCGTCATGGGTATGGCAACCAATATCGATGACACAGAACAAATTAAGAAAGAATTTTGTTCCTTAAATACATTCTTCAAAGAAATAAAGCGAACCTATTTTACTGATACAGAGAGTTTCAAGGAAATATCAATGGGTATGTCGCACGACTATCCCATCGCTATCCGGGAAGGAAGCACGATGGTCAGAGTAGGCAGCAAAATCTTTGGAGAGCGAAACTATTAAAACTACTATTTTATGACTCAATTAAAGACCTCTTTTGCCGGATTGTCTTTACGCAATCCTGTTATTATCAGCAGTTCCAGTCTGACTAACAGTGCTGAAAAAAACAAAAAGTTAGAATTGGCCGGTGCCGGAGCCATCGTGTTGAAATCTGTTTTTGAAGAACAAATCATGATGCAGGCTCATCACATGGCTACTTATGATTCTCCCGAAGCAGGAGATTACCTGAGTACCTATGTTCGTTCGCATGCCATCAAAGAATATATTGACCTGATTCAAGAGACCAAACGCCTCTGTACCATTCCCATCATTGCCAGTATCAACTGTTTCAGCAGCTCGGAATGGACAGACTTCGCACGTACCATGCAAGATGCCGGTGCCGATGCTCTGGAATTGAATATTCTCTCGCTGCAAACCGAAAAGGAATATCAATACGGGGCGTTCGAGCAACGACACATCGATATCCTGAGTAGCGTAAAAAAGCATGTATCCATTCCTGTCATCATCAAACTGGGAACTAACCTTACCAACCCCATTGCGCTAATCAACCAACTTTATGCCAATGGAGCTGCAGCAGTAGTGTTATTCAATCGTTTCTACCAGCCCGACATCAATATCGAAACCAAGAGTTATTCTTCGGGGGAAGTGTTCAGCCATCCTTCGGACCTGGCAAACGGTTTGCGCTGGACAGCTATTGCTTCAGCACAAGTACCACAAATTGATTATGCCATTTCGGGTGGTGTGCACGATGGCAAAGCGATGGTAAAAGCAATTCTGGCAGGTGCTTCGGCTGTAGAAGTATGTAGTGTTATCTATCAGAAAGGCGAAAATTTCATAGAATCCATGACCGAAGAATTAAGTGAATGGATGAAAAAACAAGGATATAACACCATCAGCGAATTCAAAAGTGAAATGAATGCTTTGTCTACCGGTGAAAGTAATCCTTTCGAACGTACTCAGTTTATGAAGTATTTCAGTAGCAAAGAATAACAAAATCTCTTCGTATAAAGGGGTGTGTCAGAACGTGGATAATGCTGTCGTTTAGTTCGCAGGGGCGAGGCCCGCTCGCCCAAAACAGTTTGCTTTGTGTCTTTGAGCAGGTAAACCCTGCCCCTACAGCTGACAATTGGATAGCCCGGTTTAGTTTTGACACACCCTCTTTTTCCTTTCCTCTGTTTTACTAAAATTGCTTCCCTTTTAGTTTGTATCCTTATAATAAAAGCTTATATTTGCACATTTGATTAAATAATGTGCAAATATAAACCAACGAAAAGAACATTATGGAGCAGAGTTTTATTGCCTTCCTGGAAGACAGCATACAGAAAAACTGGGATTT
>OHIM01001342.1_pt1 | contig 10654 bp, 8 predicted proteins | sample 1568271 | NCBI WGS metagenome assembly OHIM01 (sample SAMEA3879580, study PRJEB24766) | human gut metagenome | biome: human-associated habitat; feature: feces | place: USA | collected 1985/1987
CCGGGTAGGCCGTGACGGTAAGCCCCCGGTCGGCGTCCAGATAAAACTGCACCACCGGCTCCAGCGGGATCTGGTTCAGCAGCAGCCGGTCGGGGTCCACGATGTTGACCCGGTTGCCCAGTTCCGGCAGCACATAGCTGCAAAAAGCGGCGGCGTCTGCGCTGGTAAAGAACAAACTGCGCCCGCCAAAGGTGTCCAGTACCGGCAAAATCCGGCGGCATTCCTCCCGCTGCATCCGCCAGAGGGTGCTTTCGCCCAGCAGATAGGCATAGTCCAGCCCCTGCACTCCGCTGAGCGCCGGGGTGCAGCTCAGCTGCACCCCGCCCTTGCGGCGTTCCACCTTCAGGCTGATGACCGGCAGACCCTCTTTAAGGGTATAGCCGCCCACAACGCCCTCGGCGGCGTAAAGCTCCACAAGAGCATCCAGCCCCTCGCCGGTCAACGGCAGACCGCCCGCCGGGCCTTTCTCCCAGCCAGAGCGCACCGTGCCCTCGGCTTCAAACGCCTGCCGGGCGCTCACCTGACGGCGCAGCAGCCGCAGCAGCTGCTGTGCATCCGGAGCAAAGGCGTCCCACCGGTGCACAAAGGCCAGCGATTTCCCGTAGCTGACGCTTTCGCCCCGCTCGATCGCATCCAGAAACTGCGGGATGCTTTTTACCAGATACTGCCGCCCGCCGATGCCATCCGAGACCCGCAGTCGCAGCCAGATACGGCCATTGTGCGGCGTAAGCTCCGGTTCCAGCAGAGCAAAGCCGGTACGCTGGGCGGCGTTCTGGGGCTGGGGCTGCGCATCCTCCCGCTGGTAGCGCTTCAACAGCAGCTGGGCCTCATAGTCGGTCTCCGGCTCCTCGCCCCGCCACTTGCGGCCGAACAGCATATCCAGCCCGGCGCTGTAACTGTCCTTGCGGGGTTCGGTGCTCAAGCCTGCCACGCCCCGCTGCACCCCGGGGATGCTCTCCGGCTTTTTTTCCGGGGCAGGCGGGTTCTTTTCCGCGTCCTGCAGCAGCAGCGCGCCAATGTGCTTGCAGTAGGTGCCGTCGCCGTTCTGGTTATAGGGGCAGTCGCAGGAGGCACTGACAAAGCTGCCGTTTTCCCGCAGCCAGACCTGCGTATAATAGCAGTCCGGCCCGCTGCCCTGCACCAGCGCTGTCAGGTGCCGCACCCCATCCTCGTTGGTGGTGCAGCTGCTTTGCAGGATGCGCTTGCGGTACTTCTGTGCCCGCTCAAAGATGCTTTTGCCCAGCAATGTGCGGATCTCCTGTGCGTCCATGTGTTCTCCCTCCCCTGTGCTGTCGCGGTTCCGGTCTATTTTATAAGAATACCGCGTTCCACCCCGGGATGCAAGGGCAGAAGGGTAAAAAACGTTTAGAAAGCGCGGGGCGGGATGATTTTGAATGGCCTCCGCTACGCTCTAGCCATTTTCAGCGGAAGAATTATTTTGATTTACAATTTCGAAACGCCTGCGGGCGTTTCGAAATTGCTTTTTCACAGGAGGGGTCGTAGAGGGAAACGGCATTTGCAGTGCCTGTTTCCTGCGGAAACATCCGCACTGCGGGGTTGCTTCTTGGCTCTCAACAGGTCAAAGAAAAAGCACCCGCAAACGCCTTCGGGTGCCAATGCACAGACAGGAAGGGTTGCAGGTGCCTTCTTTGTTTTAGGAAACTCCGCGCTTGCGGGTCTTGAGGTGGTACATTTCCTGATCGGCTTTATCGATCAGGTCGTGCACGGTGGCAATGTCCGGCTCAAGACGGGCGCAGCCGATGCTGATCTCGATCTGGTAGGGCTTTCCGGAGGCGGCGTTGGCTGCGTCCAGCTCCCGCTGGATGGAGGTGATCAGGGTGCGCACCTCCACGCTGTTGCAGCCGCAGGCGATGCAAAATTCATCGCCGCCGTAGCGCGCCAGCACGCCGTTATAGTTGGCGCACACCTTTTTTAAAATGCCCGCCAGCAGCACCAGTGCGGCATCGCCCTCCAGGTGGCCGTATTCATCGTTGATGTGCTTGAAGTGATCCATGTCCATCATGAGGAAGTGCAGCGAGCGGTTGGGGTGACGGCGGTAGTAGGGCAGTTCGCTTTCCAGATACCGCAGCGCCACGATGCGGTTGCTGACGCCGGTCAGGGTGTCCACCGTGAACTTGGTCTGCAACACCAGCACATACACGCACACCAGCCCCAGCGTAATGCCGCAGCACAGCAGCCCGCGCCCGGGCAGCCAGCCTTGCAGCAAAAAGCCTGCCGCCGGCGCAAGCGCGAGCAGCAGCAGGGTCTTCAGTTCCTCTTTGGGTGTTTCCTGCTTCCAGTTGCTCAGCGTCCAGCTGCAGCGGAGAAAGGCCGCCGCCAGATAGGCAAGCCCCACCAGCTTCGCCCCCCAGAACAGGGTGCTGCCCCGCAGCCCCTCTGCATCCAGATAGCAGAAGCCGTTTTCGTCCCGCGCTGTCAGCAGCGCCAGCAAAAGCAACGCCACCGGTGCGGCGCTGAGCGCCAGCCTGCGGCCGTCCTCCATCCATGTACGCCCCAGCTCTGCCTCCACATACAAAAACACCAGCTGGCAGCAGCACGCCGCCAGCAGATAAAACAGAATACTGCCCCCGGCGTTCAGCCGGTAGGTCAGGGGGATGCCCAGATCCTGCCACGCGCCCAGCTGCGCCAGCGCACTGCCATGATCTACGATCGTCAGCGCCCCGGCAGACCACAGCAGCGCCGTGAACAGCCGCCCGGGCAGGCTTTTATCCCGCATTTTCTGCTGCGCCCGCAGCAAGACCGCCAGCGTGACCAGACAGAATCCACTGACCTGAGTATGGGCAATCGCATCCATGCCGCAACGCTCTCCTTTACCCTAGGGCGGCTTTGCGCCGTCCCGCACCTTTTTCGCTCTTCCAACGTTCCTTTTCCGCACAGATTTATTGTACCAAATCCGTAACAGATATGCAACACAAACCGAAAATTTCATACAAAAAAAGACACCGGAACGTCTTTCGGCGTTCCGGTGTCTCTTGGAATCATATCACTTTGCCTGCGGATGGGCGGCGTCGTTGCGCAGGGCGCTTTCGCGGATCTTTTCCAGCGTCTGCTCGCTGAGGATGTGCTCTGCCTTGCAGGCGTCCTCGGCGGCGGTCTGCTCGTCCACGCCCAGCTGCACAAAGAAGTGGGTCAGCAGCTGGTGGCGGCTGTAAATGCGCTGAGCGATCTCCAGCCCGGGCTCCAGCAGGGTCAGGTTGCCTTCGCCGTCCACCGCGATATAGCCGTTCTCCCGCAGCTTTTTCATAGCGATGCTCACGCTGGCTTTGGTAAAGCCCAGCTCATTGACAACGTCAATGGAGCGCACTTTGCCCATACGCTGGCTCAGCATCAGGATCGTTTCAAGATAATCTTCTGCGGACTGGTGGATCTGCATGGTTTGTCCGGCCTCCTGCCTTATTCCCTCTGGGGGATTTTTCCGACAGGGGATGTGTACCCTCTGTCGTATGTTAAAGGATATCACACTTTTGCGGTTGATGCAAGTAATTCGCAGCAAGTTTTGTTAAACTAACCATATTTTTCTGCACAGAACTGCTGTTTTGCCGGTTTTGTACCGCGCCTGTTTTGTGCAAAGGGTGCAATTTAGAGCGCAGCCAGATAGGCCGCAGGGCCTTCCTCGTACAGGTCGCCGCCGTGGGCATCCAGCACAACGGTCAGGGGCATATCCTGCACGGTCAGGCGGCGCACCGCCTCACAGCCCAAGTCCGGCCATGCGATCACTTCCAGCGTCTGTACGCTTTTGGCCATCAGTGCACCGGCACCGCCCAGCGCAGCCAGATACACCGCGCCGTTGCGCACCACAGCCGCCTTGACGGCGGCATCCCGCTTGCCCTTGCCGATCATGATCTTGTTGCCAAGATCCAGCAGCCGGGGGCTCATGGCGTCCATGCGCCCGCTGGTGGTAGGCCCTGCCGAGCCGATGACTTCGCCCGGGCGTTCCGGGGTGGGACCTACATAATAGATGGCGCTGCCTTCCAGATCAAAAGGCAGAGTCTCGCCCTTGTCCAGTGCTTCCATCATCCGCTTGTGTGCCTGATCCCGGGCGGTATACACCACGCCGGAAAGCAGCACGGTATCCCCCGCTTTCAGCGGGGCAAGCTCCTGCGCAGTGCAGGGGGTAGTCAGTCTGTATTCCATCGTTCTCCCCTCCTTACAGCTCCGCGCTGGCGCGGCGGGTCACATGGCAGGAAATATTCACCGCCGCAGGCAGGCCCGCCACATGGGTGGGCATCTGCTCAATGGCAAGGCCCAGGCAGGTGGTCTTGCCGCCAAAGCCCTGCGGGCCGATGCCCAGTGCATTGATGGCGGTAAGCAGCTCCTGCTCCAGCTGGGCGTAGTAGGGGTCGGGGTTGGGGACATCCAGCGGGCGCAGCAACGCCTTTTTGGCAAGATACGCCACCTTGTCAAAGCTGCCGCCCACGCCGATGCCCAGTACGATGGGCGGGCAGGGGTTGGAGCCCGCCAGCTTTACGGTATCCACCACGAACTTTTTAAAGCCTTCCACGCCGTCGGCGGGCTTGAGCATCTGGATGCGGCTCATGTTCTCGCTGCCAAAGCCCTTGGGTGCTACCGTGATGCGGCAGCCCTCGCCGTCCACCAGATGCACCGTGATGGCCGCCGGGGTGTTATCGCCGGTGTTGCCCCGGCGCAGCGGGTCGGCCACGATGCTCTTGCGCAGGTAGCCATCGGTGTAGCCCCGGCGCACGCCCTCGTGGATGGCGGCTTCAAAGCTGCCGTCAATGTGCACATCGGTGCCCAGCTCCACGAACACGCAGGCCATGCCGGTGTCCTGACAGATGGGCAGGTCTTTCTCCTTTGCGGCGCCAAGATTCGACCACAGCAGGTCTAATGTGTTCTTTGCCAGCGGCCACGGCTCTTCTTCCCGCGCCTTTTCCAGCGCGGCCTGCACGTCCTGCGGCAGCTGAGTGTTGGCTTTAATGCAGAGCCGCGCCACCGTATCCGTAATGCTCTGTGCGGAGATCGTTCTCATGCCTGTGTCCTCCGCTTACAGCCGTGCCACGCCGGTCTCGCGGGCAGCCTTTGCCACGGCATTTGCCACAGCCTCGGCCACGCGGGGATCGAACGCGCCGGGGATGATGTTCTCCTCGCTGCGGTCGGCATCGGTGATGAGGTCTGCAATGGCGTAGGCAGCGGCCAGCTTCATCTCATTGTTGATATCCCGGGCGCGGACGCTGAGCGCACCCTTGAACAGGCCGGGGAAGCACAACACGTTGTTGACCTGATTGGGGAAGTCGCTGCGGCCGGTGGCCATGACGCGGACGCCGCCGGCCTTGGCCTCGTCGGGCATGATCTCGGGGGTGGGGTTGGCCATGGCAAAGACGATCGCATCCTGATTCATGGTCTTGCACAGCTCGGTGGTCAGGATGCCGGGCTTGGACACGCCGATGAAGACGTCTGCGCCCTCAAGAGCTTCTTTCAGGCCGCCCTTGATCTGGCGGGGGTTTGTCACCTCACCCAGCCAGTTCTTGTGGGCCTCGGCGCTGTTGCAGCCCTTGTACAGGGTGCCGAACTGATCCACTGCAATGATGTCCTTTGCGCCTGCGGTCATGAGCATCTTGATGATGGCAGTACCGGCAGCGCCGGGTCCGTTCAGCACGATGTGCACATCCTCCATCTTCTTGCCCACCACACGCAGGGCGTTGATGAGGGCAGCAGTGACCACGATCGCGGTGCCGTGCTGGTCATCGTGGAACACGGGGATGTCCAGCTCCCGCTCCAAGGTCTCCTCGATCTCGAAGCACTCGGGGCTCTTGATGTCCTCCAGATTGATGCCGCCAAAGGTGGGTGCGATGGCCTTGCAGGCAGCAATGACGCTGGCAGCGTCGTGGGCGTCGATGCAGATGGGGAAGGCGTCCACGCCGCCAAACTCCTTGAACAGCACGGCCTTGCCCTCCATGACCGGCAGACCGGCCTCCGGGCCGATATCGCCCAGACCCAGCACGGCGGTACCGTTGGAGACAACGGCTACCATGTTGCCCTTGAAGGTGTACTTATACACATCCTCGGGGTTTTCCTTGATCTTGCGGCAGGGCTCGGCCACACCGGGGGTGTAGGCGGTGGACAGGTCGTCACGGGTGGCGACCTCCACCTTGCTCACGATGCCCACCTTTCCCTTGTGGGTCTCGTGCATTTCCAGAGCTGCTTTATTGTAATCCATGGTTTTATCCTCCAATTTCAGCAAAAGGCTTTCCCCCGCAGGGAAAGGCTCATACAGTTTTATTGTAACAGAACCGTCCGGGTATTTCCACCGGTTTTGCGGCATTTCCCGTCCCAAAGCGGGCAAAAGTGATACCTGTGCCGGGCGACATTTGTGGAATTTTCGCAAAAATCTTTTCTTTTCGCATTTTTCCGTTATAATAGGATGGTATGATATTTGCATTCTCCGTGAAAACGGTCTGCTATTTTTAGGAGGTATCTCTTTTGAAACGCATTACCAAGATCCTGTTGTGTGTGCTGTGCGCGGTGGCTGCTGTGCTGTGCGTAGCTGCTGCCTGCTTTATGCTGACCAAGAAGCAGAGCGGCACCACGGCAAACTCTGCCGCATCCGGCGCAAGCGTGTCCACCTACGGCAAGGTGTCGGATTTCGACTACGCCAGCTTCGATTATTCTGAGGGGCTGGACGATAACGGCCACTGGACCGGCATCCGCGCACTGGACTATGTGACCCTGCCGGATGACGTGTCCGCGCTGCCGCTTTCCAAGGCTGATCTCGAGCCTACCGAGACAGAGATCCAGACCCAGATCGACACTTTGCTGAACCAGTACGCCACCACCCAGAACATCACCGACCGGGCAGCCCAGAGCGGCGACACCGTGAACATCGACTATTCCGGCGCGGTGGACGGCGTAGCCTTTACCGGCGGCACCGCCACTGGCTACGACCTGACGCTGGGCAGCCACTCCTTCATTGACGGCTTCGAGGATCAGATCATCGGCCACAACATCGGTGACACCTTTGATGTGACTGTTACCTTCCCGGAGGGCTATGGCGACTCCACCGACGCCGAGGGCAACACCATCACCCTCAGCGGCAAGGAGGCCGTGTTCAGCGTGACCCTGAACGCCATCACCCAGAGCGTTGTGCCCACCCTGACCGACGAGTGGGTGGAGACCAATTTTGCCGCCAGCGACGACCTGCACACCGCAGACGCCCTGCGCCAGTACTTTGACAGCGCCCTGTACGCCAACAATCTGGACAACGCCGTGATGGACTATCTGCTCACGAACTCCACCTTTAAAGAAGTCCCCACCCAGATCACCAGCTACTACATCCGGATGTTCCTGAACTACCACTCTCAGCTGGCTACCCAGTACGGCATGGAGCTGAACGCCTACGCACAGGCCAAGGGCTACGCCGATGCCGACGCGATGCTGGCGGATTCCGACGATTACTTTGAGCATCTGGCTAAGCAGGATCTGGTCTTTCAGGCCATTGCGGAGCAGCTGGACATCACCCCCACACAGGAGCAGATCGACAGCGCCAACAGCTCCTACGCCGACACCTACGGCGCACAGCGCAGCATGCTGAACGCCTTGCAGTTGGCGGTGCTGGACAAGGTGGAGGAAAGCGCAGTGCTTTCCTGACAGTGCGCCTGCCGGAGCGTGAACGATTTTAATGCGCTCCGCTTTGCTCTGCGCATAGATAGCGGAAAAATTATTTTTAATAGAGCAATGCCGGAGCGTCTGCGGACGCTCCGGCATTGCATTTTCACGGGAGAGGGCGCGGCAGGGCAGCTCCATCTATGAAAAAGGAGATCGGAAACGCCCGCAGGCGTTTCCGATCTCCCAAATCAAACTGTTTTTCCGCTCACCCCAGCTGGCTCTGGGTCAGGGACAACCGCTGGTAGGCGATGCGCGGGGTGCCGTCCTCCACATGGATGATGCCGCAGCGGGTAAAGCCCTCGCTTTCCAGCAGGTGCTGCATCACCTTGTTGTCGGCGTGGGTGTCGGCGCGCAGGCTCTCGCAGTGCTCCAGACACCACTCCACCACCGCCTTGCCGATGCCCTTGCTCTCGCCCGCCGAAGCCAGCCGGTGCAGCGTACCGTAGGGCAAAGTGTCGTTGAGCCACTGTCCGTCCTCAATGACCTTGTAAGTGGGGTCCTCGCCAAGGACAAAGGCAAACACCGCCTGCATCTGGCCGTTCACCATGTACACGAACAGCCGGTTGGTGTCGATATCCTCTTCCAGCAGCTCCGGGCTTGGGTAATTGTCCCCCCACTGGGTAGGGTTGCCGTTTTTCGCCATGAATTCCCGCGCACGGGCATAGATATCCAAAATCCGTGCCATATCTGCTCTTACCGCTCCGCGAAACATATCCACTCATCCTCTCTTGCCCGCGCCCTGCTGCGCGGGGTGCATTTATTTTAGTATAACACAATATTCCATAAAGTACCAGAATTTTCTCCATTTCGCGGCAAAAACAGACCGCCGTGCGCGGGGCAGCAGCACGACGGTCGGGGAAAGCAAAACAGGGGGCGGTTCATGCGGTGGGGCGGCGGGTGGCGGTGGTGCCGTTGCGCACCAGCCGGTACTCCCGTGGACTCAGGCCGTAGCGCTCGTGGAACAGGCGGTAGAAGTAGCTGGTGTTCTCGTAGCCCACCTGTGCAATGATCTGCTGGATGTTCAGATCGCTGCGGCGCAGCAGCCGCGCGGCGGTCTCCATGCGGTGCTTTTGCAGCAGCTCCTTGTAGGTGCGCCCGGTCTGAGCGCGCACGCACTCGCTAACATACGCCAGCGAAACACCATAAGCCCTTGCCACATTGGAAAGGCTGGCCTCACGATAATTTTGGGTGATCTCCTGCAGCGCCGCCTGCACCAGTGCATCGCGGCTCACGGCCTCCATGCGGGCGGGCTGCGGGGAGCGTTCAAGCTTTGCCATCATTGTATCTGTCCTCCGTAACGGTGCGGCAGGCGGGGGACTGGGGGAAGCCGGACCACCTGCCGCACGATAACTGCGGAGCCCCTTCCGGGCTCTTATACCCTGAATACGAATCACCTGCCGCAAACATTGCAGAAAAGCTAAAAATTTTTTAGTCAATTTTCGTTGTAGAGGGAGTTTTCCCACAGAAAAAGGCTGCCCGCCAAACGGCAGACAGCCTTTTTCAGAAGAAAATAAGGAAAACACGCACCCAAAAGGGCAGAGTGAGTATCAGAACATACTTTCGTCCTTGTAGCGCCCGGTGCGCACGAACTGCACCCACTCGGCTACGTTCACGGCGTGGTCGCCGATGCGCTCCAGATACTTGATGACCATGAGCAGATCCAGCGCGGCATCCACCTTGCCGGGGTCGGCAGCGATCTCCCGGGCCAGCGTGTGCTTGATGGCGTTGAAATCGCAATCCACCTCATCGTCAGCGGCGATGACTTTACGGGCAGCCGTCTCGTCCTCTGCCGTGAGGGCGGCAAGGGCGTCCAGGATCATCTGGTGGGCTTTCTGGCCCATCCGGATGGCCTGACTGACAGCGGGGTCGCCCTCCTTGCGCACGGTGACAAGATGCGGGATGATCTCGGCGATATCCGAGGCGTGGTCGCCCATGCGCTCGATATCGGTGACCACCTTCATGGCGGTGGAAATGTGGCGCAGATCGCCCGCCACCGGCTGCTGGCGCAGCAGCAAGGTCATGCAGCGGTGCTCGATGTCCCGCTCCATCCGGTTGACCTCGGTGTCGCCCTTGATGATGCCCTTTGCTTCCTCGGCGTCCGCCGTGCAGAGGGCTTCCAGCGCATCTTCCACTGCGTCGGCAGAGAGCTGGCCCATCTTGGCCAGCGATCCCTTCAGGGCCGCGAGGTCGGCTTCGTACTGTGTGCGTGTGCTCATATCGCAAACCCTCCTTTTTAACCGAAGCGGCCCGAGATGTAGTCCTCGGTGCGCTTATCCTTCGGGGTGCTGAAAATCTCGCTCGTGGGGCCGCACTCCACCAGCTCACCCAGCAGGAAGAAGGCCGTGCGGTCGCTGATACGGGCCGCCTGCTGCATGTTGTGGGTGACGATGACGACGGTGTAGTTCTTTTTCAGCTCGCTCATCAGCTCTTCCACCTTCATGGTGGAGCCGGGGTCGAGGGCGCTGGTGGGCTCGTCCATCAGCAGGACTTCGGGCTTGACAGCCAGAGCCCGGGCGATGCACAGGCGCTGCTGCTGACCGCCGGAGAGGCCCAGCGCGCTCTTTTTCAGGCGGTCTTTCACCTCGTCCCAGAGGGCAGCGCCCCGCAGGGAGCTTTCCACCAGCTCATCCAGCTCCGCCTTATTGCGGACGCCGTGGAGCTTGGGGCCGTAAGTAATATTGTCGTAGATGCTCATGGGGAAGGGGTTCGCCTTCTGGAAGACCATGCCCACGCGGCGGCGCAGGTCGGTCAGCTGCATCTCCTTTGAGAAAATATCCTCGCCCCGGAGCCGGACGTCTCCCTCGATGCGGACGTTCGGCACAAGGTCGTTCATCCGGTTCAGGGTCTTGAGGAAGGTGGATTTGCCGCAGCCCGAGGGGCCGATGAGGGCAGTGATCTCCCGTTCGCCCACGTCCAGCGAGATGCCCTTGAGGGCCTTGAAGTCGCCGTACCAGAGGTTCAGATTTTTTGCCGAGATGACCGGCATATTGTTCTCCATAAAATACCCCTTACT
>OHIM01001345.1_pt1 | contig 10635 bp, 4 predicted proteins | sample 1568271 | NCBI WGS metagenome assembly OHIM01 (sample SAMEA3879580, study PRJEB24766) | human gut metagenome | biome: human-associated habitat; feature: feces | place: USA | collected 1985/1987
GAACCAGATAGCGTGGGTGCAGCACATGAACAGCCTGCGGGAGCAGGTCGAGGAAGTGATTCGGACGGAACTGATCTACAGCTAAGTCTTCTGGATGCCGTCATCCCCATCGAAGCCCAACAAATCGAACATATTGACCGAGCGGAGAGCGAAAAATCGCCCTCCGCTTTTGTTTTGTCACAGGCTGAAATTGAAAACGAACTGCGCAAGCATGGTTCCGGTTTTCAGGATGGCAAGCAACGGATCATCGAACTGTACCAGACGCAGCCTAACCGCAAACTCCGCGCCAAAGCACTGGCACATGAGTACGGCATCGGTGGACATTCTCACAACTTTCTGGACGGCAGCAGCGGTTTTGTAAATCATGATGGGAAAGGACTTGAATTTGACCATTACCCGGATCATCAGAAATTCACGTTAAGCTGGACACAGGTCGAGAAATACATCGACCTGATGATTCAGTCTGACCGCTACCTGACCGATAAAGAAAAAGAGCATCGTGCCGTCGTGCAGGAAGCGGAACGCCAGCTCCCGCTGCTGGATGGTGATGTCGCTGCCGAATACAACGCCCTGAAAGAACAGTATCCCAATACCCTGATTGGCTTTGAACTGGGCGGATATTTTCTGTTCTATGACAAAGATGCAGTCACTGTAAAGGAAGTTTTGCGCTCTAATTTGCTGTCGCAGGAAAATGCGCTGGGAAAAGTCAAGGTGACTGGCTTTTTGCGTGGAGAGTGGGTAGCAAAATCGCAGAAGCTGTGGGCTGAGGGCAACAGCCTCTATCTGGCCGGACAGGGCGAAGATGGCACCCACCACCAGACAAAATATCTGCGGGAGGAAGATTATCTGCCGATTGGCAGCATTATCAGACTGGATGACCGGAACTTCCGTGTAGACCATGTCAACTTCATGTTCAAATCCGTCAGCTTGCAGGATATGGACTTAACTAACAGCGGACAGCCCATCTTCCGGGTTGAACGGTTGCCCAATATCCGGGAACTGTATGAACAGCAGCAGGATGAAATTATTGACGTTTCTCCTGAAAAGGCTGTTGATTACAAGGTCGGTGACGAAGTTGTTGTTGACCTTCCCACCCGAACCATCGAAGGCAAAATCGGCTATGTTGGCGAAACCGATGTGCGCATCGACACCAGCGCGCATGGGCAGTCGTGGGATAACGAGGTACTCAACAAGCAGCAATTCGAGGACGGTCTGCGGCGGGATGAACCTACACCTGATGAGGAACTGGACAAGTTGCCTATCTCTGTGGAGGTCAATGGCGAGTGGCAGACCTTTCCGGATGCTGCTGCCGCAGACGAAGCCCTGAACGCTGAACCGATGCCGGAAGCCGCAGGAAATTTTCACATCACGGATGATAATTTGGGTGTCGGAGGCCCCAAGCAGAAATTCGCCCGCAATATTGAAGCCATCCAGACCTTGCGCACTTTGGAGCAGGAGCATCGCGGTGCCACCGCCGAGGAGCAGCAGGTGCTTTCGCAGTATGTAGGCTGGGGCGGTCTTGCAGATGTCTTTGACCCCAACAAGGAAAACTGGTCTGCCGAGTACACCCAACTGAAAGGGTTGCTCACCGAAGAGGAGTATGCCGCCGCCCGCGCTTCCACTCTGAATGCCCACTATACCTCTCCGGTGGTAATTCGCGCCATCTATGATGCTGTGGAAAAGATGGGCTTCCAGTCTGGAAATATCTTGGAGCCTTCCTTGGGTATTGGCAACTTTTTCGGTATGCTGCCCTCTGGCATGGCTGACAGCCGTCTGTATGGTGTGGAACTGGATTCCATCACCGGACGCATCGCCCAAAAACTATATCCACAGGCCGACATTACGGTTGCTGGCTTTGAAACCACCGACCGCCGAGATTTTTACGACCTTGCCGTAGGTAATGTCCCTTTCGGTCAGTACAAAGTCAACGACAAGGCGTACAACAAACTGGGTTTTTCTATCCACAACTACTTTTTCGCCAAGACTATCGACCAGATCCGACCGGGCGGCGTGATTGCTTTCGTGACCAGCCGTTTCACGATGGACAGCAAAGACAGCAGTGCCCGCAAGTACATGGCGGAACGTGCTGATTTGCTGGGAGCCATCCGCTTACCCAACAACGCTTTTAAGGCAAATGCAAGCACCGAGGTTGTTTCGGATATCCTCTTTTTGCAGAAGCGTGACCGCCCTGCAGACATCGAACCTGCATGGGTGCAGCTGGGGCAGACCGAAGATGGCTTCAATATCAATCAGTATTTTGTAGACCATCCGGAAATGGTGCTGGGAAATTTGGAACTAGAAAGCACCCAGTACGGCCATGACCTGACCGTTGCACCAATCGAAGATGCAAACCTTGCAGACCAGCTTACCGAAGCGGTGCAGCACATCGAGGGCCAGTACACTGCGGTGGAGATTGCTGCCCCGGACGTTGCCGATGCGGAAGCACAGCGCAAAACGCTACCCGCAGACCCTACTGTGAAGAATTTTAGCTATACGGTTGTTGATGGCGAGATCTACTACCGAGAAAACTCTATCATGACGCAGATCGAACTGTCCGACAACGCCAAAGGCCGTGTGGCTGGCATGGTGGAACTGCGGCAGATCGTCAACGAGTTGATCGACCAGCAGTTGAATGACTTCCCGGACGAGGATATCAAGGCATCGCAGGCAAAGCTGAATTATGCCTACGATGCGTTTACTGCAAAATACGGTCTGATCAACGACAAGAAAAATGCCCGCCTGTTCGATGATGACAGCTCCTATTATCTGCTCTGCTCGCTGGAGAATCTGGACGAGAATAAAAATCTCAAATCTAAGGCAGATATGTTCACCAAGCGGACGATTCGCCCAGAACGTATTGTCACCAGCGTGGATACCCCCAGCGAAGCACTGGCGGTATCCATTGGCGAGCATGGCAAGGTTGACCTGCCCTACATGGCCGACCTGCTGGGTACTCCCGGCAACTACGAGCGCATCACCACTGAACTGTCCGGTGTGATCTTCAAAGAGCCTGCCGCTGATGCAGACGACCCGGAAGCTGGTTGGCAGACTGCGGACGAATACCTTTCGGGTAATGTACGCGATAAGCTGCGGATGGCACAGCTTGCTGCGGAAAGTCACCCGGAGTTCAAGGTTAATGTGGACGCACTGACCAAGGCACAGCCCAAAGATCTGGAGGCATCTGAAATTGATGTGCGTTTGGGTGCCACTTGGCTTGCCCCCTCCATCGTGCAGCAGTTTATGATGGAAACTTTTCAGCCGCCCTATCGTATCCGCTACAACAATGCCATCACCGTTCGCTACTCCCCTTACACTTCCGAATGGCGAATCAGCAATAAATCTGCTACTGGCTTTGGTGACATTATGGCCACCGAAACCTACGGTACCCGCAGGACCAATGCTTACAAGATTTTGGAAGACACCTTGAATTTGCGTGATAGCCGCGTTTATGATACCATCGAGGAGGATGGGAAAGAAAAGCGTGTGCTGAATCAAAACGAAACCACCCTCGCCCAGCAGAAACAGCAGGCCATCAAGGATGCTTTCGCTGGCTGGGTCTGGAAAGACCCTCAGCGGCGTGCCCTATTGGTGAAGAAGTACAACGAGCTTTTTAACAGCACCCGCCCCCGTGAATACGATGGTTCCCACATTCATTTTGTGGGCATGAACCCGGAGATCAATTTGCGAGAGCATCAGCGCAATGCGGTTGCCCATGTGCTGTATGGGTACAACACCCTTTTGGCGCACGAAGTCGGTGCCGGCAAGAGTTTTGAGATGGCGGCTTCCGCTATGGAGCTGAAACGTCTGGGCTTGTGCCAGAAAAGTCTTTTTGTCGTGCCAAACCATTTGACGGAACAATGGGCCAGCGAGTTTTTACGCCTGTACCCCAATGCAAAGCTGCTGGTTACCAGCAAAAAAGATTTTGAACCCGGTAATCGCAAAAAATTCTGTGCGAGAATTGCGACCGGTGATTATGATGCGGTTATCATCGGACACAGCCAGTTTGAAAAGATACCCTTGTCCGCAGAACGACAGGAACGTCTGATTCAGGAACAGATGGATGAAATCGAGGAGGCCATCGAAGAAGCGAAAGCACAGGTTGGTGAGCATTTCACAGTAAAGCAGCTGGAAAAGTTGCGCAAGTCTCTGAAACAGAAACTGGAAAAGCTGCAAGGCGCAGACCGTAAAGATGATGTGGTTACGTTTGAACAATTGGGCGTAGACAGGTTGTTTGTGGATGAGAGCCAAGCGTTTAAGAACCGTGCGAAACGTTGTGCATAAGACCTTGTTGACAGCAAGGGCGAAAAGCACCATGTGATTGCACTTAGCAATAAGAAAATATCACAGAGAACTTTAATCTCAAAATCAGGGGTGAAATTCCTCTGCCGTACAGAACCAATGTCGAGGAACAAAGTTCAAGAGAATAGGTCAAAATTCAAGACAGTACGAGAGCTAATACTCCACTGTGCGTTGCCACCTGTAAGTGTGCATTGTACAGAGCGTGGTGAAGGCGTAACCTGAAAACCTAAACCTCTGCAAAGAGGCATGGATAATAATGGTGCGGGCTTCCGAAACCTATGGCTATCCGTCAGGGAAAGCTATGCAGCATCGTAAGAGCGAACGACATCCGAAAGGGTGACCCTTGGAAAAAGTGTGTGTGGCTGGTTTTTCTGCACACGCCCTGTGGGATGAAATCCCCATCAGGAATCATGCAGCAACTGTGGTTCAAAGCATGGTTAGATTTTCCCGGTGTAAGGTAGCGGCCTAAGGGTTTCAGAACAGGGATAGAGATTAAGGAACGTTTGAGAGCCTGTTGTTGGAGCGTTACAGTGCAGTGAAAGCAACAGGAAGTCAGCCGTATCATAGTAGTCTGGGCTGGGTAATGCCAGTCAAACGGAATTGAAATATTCCATGGCGAAGGATACGAGTCAAATCGATTTGTAAATTTCACAAAACGAAAATCCTATAACTCCCTGAAAGATGGGTGACGAACTGCGAGGTGAAAACCTTGTGCATTTGAACGTCAGATTTTCAACGGAAACGGAACTTAAAAAGATTCAGGACTTTCTCTATGAGAAGTCCGGTCAAGGAGTATCGTTCACCGGTCTGGTGGAAGCGATGGCAAATGAAGTGACCATTGTAACCGCCGTCCACAATATCAAGTCCAACAAAGGCAGCAGAACTGCTGGCGTGGATAAGATGAAAATGGACAAATACCTTCAAATGCCCAAAGATGAGCTTATTTTATTGATTCAATCGAGTTTTCGTAACTACCGACCCAAGCCAGCCCGCCGTGAATATATCGAAAAGAGTAACGGCAAGAAAAGACCGCTGGGTATCCCCACTGTATTGGACAGGATCATACAGGAGTGCGTGCGTATCATTATCGAGCCGATCTGTGAAGCGAGATTTTATCCGCAAAGCTACGGCTTTCGCCCCTATCGGGCACAGAAACATGCAATCCGGGGTATCATCAATGTCATAAATGCTGGATGTAAATCGCCCGACCAACCCGTGTGGGCTATTGAGGGTGACATCAAGGGATGCTTCGACAATATCAATCACCGCCTGCTGCTCCAAAAACTCTGGAGAATCGGTATCCATGACAAGCGTGTGCTGAAAATTATCAGTCAGATGCTAAAAGCTGGATATATGGAAAATGACCTGTTTCATGCAACAGAGCTTGGTACACCGCAGGGAGGAATCCTCTCACCGCTTTTATCCAATGTTTATCTCAACGATTTCGATTGGTATGTTGGTCGTATGTATATGGAGCCGCACAGACAGTGCAAGCATAAAGGCAACGACACAAGGCGTTTGAAATGGGCTGGTGTAACGCCAAAGTACAATTATCGCTACGCCGATGATTGGGTGATTCTGACGTCAACGGAGAAGGAAGCACTCCGCTTGAAACGTGTCTTGACAAAATATTTTCGGAACAGAATGAAACTTGAATTGTCGCAGGAAAAGACCTATGTAACAGACCTGCGGACAAACGGTATACACTTTCTTGGCTTTGTGGTAAAGGCCGAACGAAAACGGAAAACTCCTGACCCGGCAACATGGACGAAACATCTGGTTGGAAAGCCGCTGCCGGATATGGAACGGTTAGGAAAGAAGATTAAGAAACTGCTCGAAGAAGTGCACCGCATAGAACTTTGTCAAAAAGTCAATGTGCAGGCTGCGCAAATTCAGTACGTCAACTCTGTCATTATGGGTATGGCACAGTACTTGCAGACATCCATCTGCTCTCGTGCCTACCATGCGATAGACCGCAGAGTAAATAACGCTGCACTGGCTGTATGGAAAAAGCTGTACCCCAAACGGTACAACTCCATGCAGGTGCCGCTGAAGGTGCTTTGCAATCTTCCTGACCGACACAAGGGCTACGACAGTAAGACATTTGCGGTATGGGTCGAAGGAAAATGGTTTGGTATAACTTATGCGTTCATCACGCATAGTCACTATGAACCCAAGCCATTTGACCAGAAAATGACACCGTATACAGTGGAAGGGCGCAGACGGTATGTGAACTATCGTGCTAAGCACAAGTCACTGCCATGTGACCGTCCATCCGTTAATTCCCCGAACGATATTGCAATGTCCGCATACGCAAAGGGAAGGATGAATTTTGAGTATTATATGAACCGGGAGTATGCTTACAGCAGGGACAAAGGAAAATGTAAATGCTGTGGAAATGCCTTCTCACCCATGCTTCAAAAGCATTGTCACCACGTTAAAAACAAGCTTCCACTTGATAGAATCAATAAAGTACCGAATCTGGTTTGGCTGTGTGAACCATGCCACCGCATGGTTCACAACAGTCCAATACCGCCTGAGCTTGATGCAAAGACGGTAGGCAAAATCATGAAATACCGCGAAAAACTTAAACTGTGAAATTTACAACCACTCTGTGTCCGTGAGAACACAGCAGTGTTGAAATCTGAAGGAAGAAAGTAAATCGATTTGATGGTACGCCGGGTGCGCTGAAAGGTGCACGCCCGGCGTGAGGTGGGGGAAAACTTGGAGATTACTTCAAAAAGTTACCTATCACAACAAAGCAGACTACTCTGCGGACTGCTTCGCAGCCGCAGGGGTGCTGCACATTCTTTTTGACCACAAAAATGCGGAATGTCGCAGGATTATCCACCAGCGAAGCGCAGAAATCCAGCGATATGTTCGGCAAGTGCCGCTATCTGGATGAAATCACCGGAGGCCGTGGCGTGATTTTTGCAACGGGTACACCCCTGAGCAACAGCATGACCGAGATGTACACCCTCATGCGCTATCTCCAGTACAACACCTTGCAGCAGAAAGGGCTGACCCATTTTGATGCGTGGGCTTCTACTTTTGGTGAAACTACTACTGCCATCGAACTTGCGCCCGAAGGCACCGGATACCGTGCACGCACTCGTTTTGCGAAGTTCTTCAACTTGCCTGAACTGATGGCGATGTTCAAAGAAGCAGCAGATATCAAGACCAGCGACCAGCTTCATCTCCCAGTGCCTGATGCAAAATTTGAGACGGTGGTGGTCAAACCTTCGGAAATCCAACAGGATATGGTGCAGGCGTTGAGCGAACGTGCAGCCGAAGTCCACAGCGGTTCTGTTGACCCCTCTGTGGATAATATGTTGAAAATTACGTCGGATGGCCGCAAAATCGGTCTTGACCAGCGGTTGATGAATTCCGCTCTGCCCGATGACCCCAACAGCAAGTTAAATGCCTGCGTCAACAACGTCCTGCGCATCTGGAACGACACCAAGGAGCAGAAGCTGACCCAGTTGATTTTCTGCGATATGTCTACTCCCAAGGGGGACGGTTCGTTCAACGTCTATGATGATATCCGCTCCAAGCTGCTCAATGCTGGTGTGCCCGAACAGGAGATCGAGTTCATCCACAACGCAGATACAGAGAACAAGAAAGCAGAACTTTTCTCCAAGGTACGCAGCGGACAGGTGCGTGTGCTGCTGGGCAGCACTGCAAAAATGGGAGCTGGCACCAACGTCCAGACGCTGCTCGTAGCGGTGCATCATCTGGATGTAGGCTGGCGTCCGTCTGATATGACCCAGCGCAACGGCAGAATCATCCGCCAAGGCAACCAAAACAAACAAGTCTACGTCTATAACTACGTCACGGAATCGACATTTGACGCCTACCTCTATCAGACCCTTGAGAATAAACAGAAGTTTATCTCGCAGATCATGACGAGCAAATCGCCTATGCGATCTTGCGATGATATTGACGAACAGGCTTTATCTTACGCAGAAATCAAGGCTCTGTGTGCAGGCGACCCTCGCATCCGGGAAAAGATGGACTTGGACGTGCAGGTAGCAAAATTGAAGGTGCTGCGCGGAGACTTCCAGAATCAGAAATATCGTCTGGAGGATAAGCTGCTCAAAACTTTCCCGGAAGAGATCCAGAAACAGAAAACCCGCATTGCTGCTTTACAACAGGATTCACAGATTGCAGCAGCACACCCGCAGGACAAAGAAAACTTCTGCGGCATGACCATCAAGGGCATGGTGTACGATGACAAAAAGGCTGCAGGCGAACGGCTGCTGCTGGCTCGGCAAGAGATGCCCAATGCTGATATGATGCTGCTGGGCACCTACCGTGGCTTTGAACTGAACATTCGATTCGACAGCTTCAAAAATGAGCATCAGGCCGTACTCCGGGCAGAGTTGAGTTACCCGGTGTCGCTGGGCGATGATGCGCGCGGCAATATCACTCGTCTGGACAATGCCATCGACAATTTCGCTGACCGTATTGCAGATGCCGAAAATGCTCTGCAAAACCTTGAACAGCAGAAGCAGGCCGCAGAGGTCGAAGTGGCAAAGCCCTTTGCACAGGAGGAAGAACTGGCTGAAAAGTCAGCCCGCCTTGCTGAATTGAACGCCTTGCTGAACATCGACCGTGACCGCAGTTCCTCGCAGGATGCTTCCGAAGAAACCGAGGAAACCGAAACACCTGCAACTCGTCCGTCTGTGCTGGCTGCACTGGGGGAAAAGACCAATCAGCCGGAGCCTGTCAAGCCGTTCCGCAGCTATTATGATAAGGATGGTGATGCCCGGTGAGGGAAAAGCGGAACGAGATCATCATCCTGAGAACCACAAAGTCGGAGAAGAACCGCATTTATGAGAAGATGCTGGGCATGGGCATCCGCAGCCTGAGTGCCTATATCCGAAAGATGGCACTGGACGGCTACTGTCTGCATCTGGACTTGCAGGAGTTGCGCCGGATGGCCTATCTCCTGCAAATGTGCAGCAACAATCTCAACCAGTATACCAAAGCCGCCAATGAAAACGGTCAGGTCTATGCCGCCGATTTGGAGGACTTGCGCACCCGGCTGGATGAGCTGGTAGAAATCAGCAAGCAAATCCTTGCAAAGCTGGCCGAACTGTAACATTGCCCGCAGTCAAATACTGCGGGTTACATAAATTTATTTGTATGAGAATCACCACTCATCTTCATCGAGCAGTAAATCCTCAAATTCATCAGTATCATTCGATGCAAGCCGTTCCGGGTGAAACCGCATATCAAGCTGTTCCTGCGCCAACTCCCGAATCTCTGGTCGCTTGTCATGGGCTTTGTTATTCAGCCATTTGATTTGTTCTTTTGAAAGTCTCCATGGCAGAGAAAGCAGCTTATTTTCAATCATCTGCGCCGAACGCACATCTGCTGGCAGAGCCGCACATTTTTTGCAGATGTGTGCTGCATGGCCTTTACCCGAAAACTTTTCATTCGCCTTATACTCGCCACAGACTTTACAATAATGTCCATGCTTCTTCATGCGACCGTGTTCCTTTCATAGATATTTTTTACCAGTGTATCAAATTTTGAAGTCAATTCCAATTCATTTTTTAGAAAAGGGGGCGTTCGATGGCTGCAACGCGATTGATAGCATTGCACAAAAATAAAGGCAAGTCCGTTGCGGCCTGCTTGAAAAGCCGCACAGATTATGTGCAGAACCCGGAGAAAACCGAACAGGGCGAACTTGTCAGCAGTTACGAGTGCAGTCCACTGACAGCGGACGAAGAATTCATGCTATCCAAACGGCAGTATGAGCTTGCCACTGGGCGTAGGCAGAAAAGTGATGTGATTGCATATCAGATTCGGCAGTCCTTCAAGCCCGGTGAGATCACCGCCGAGGAAGCTAACAAAGTGGGCTATGAACTGGCAATGCGATTTACCAAAGGCAAGTACGCTTTTATCGTTGCCACCCACACAGACCGCGCGCATATTCACAATCACATTATCTACAACTCCACTGCACTGGACAGCACTCGAAAATTCCGGGATTTTTTATTGTCCGGGCTGGCCGTGCAGCGGTTGAGTGACTTGATTTGCTTAGAACATCAGCTCTCCGTCATTGAGAAAAAGCCCTACCGGGAAAGACAAAAACGCACACACTACCCACCCAAGGAAAGCAATCGTGACCGTCTGTGCGGTGTGATTGACAACATTCTTGCTGAAAAGCCCAATGACTACGAAGATTTTCTGAAAAAGCTGGAGCAGCAAGGCTATGAGGTCAAGCAAGGAAAATACACTTCCGTCAAGGGAAAGCGGCAGAAACGATTCGTCCGCTTCAAAGCGCTGGGTGCAGGATACGGCGAGGAAGAACTGAAAGCTGTGATT
>OHIM01001349.1_pt1 | contig 10590 bp, 8 predicted proteins | sample 1568271 | NCBI WGS metagenome assembly OHIM01 (sample SAMEA3879580, study PRJEB24766) | human gut metagenome | biome: human-associated habitat; feature: feces | place: USA | collected 1985/1987
ATCTGCATGGGGGTCATCCGGATGGACTCGTCCACGCTTTCATTGGCCTTGGTGATGGCCGCAATGATCTTGGTGATATCAAAGGTTACCTCCGAGCCGTTCCGCTTGATGACTGTCATGCTGATCTTCCTCCATTACATTTTGAAAGGGCGCACAGAGCACCCCAATATTTTTGCAGCAAGAGAATCATAACATACAATATCTTGCGTTTCAAGGGCTGAAAACAGATTTGTAATATGTTATAAAAAGCACGAGAAAACTTTGGCACCTATCTTTACCTCGGGGACAAAAGAGCGTATAATAATAAAAAATCAGGATCGGACAGGAGGAAAACTACGTGGATACGGTGCAAAAGCTGTTTCGCTTTTTAGACGAAAGCCCCACCTGCTACCATGCGGTGGCCAACGCCAAAGCGGCCTTGACGGCGGCGGGAGCAGTGGAACTGCGGGAATCTGAGCAGTGGAAGCTGGAAAAGGGGACACTATATGTTGTGGAGCGGGGTGACTCCGCTCTGGTGGCGTTCCGGGTGCCTGAGGGGCCGTTTCACGGCTTTTTGATGGCGGCGTCCCACAGCGATTCTCCCACCTTCAAGGTGCGGGAGACCGCAGAAGCGGCTTCCGCCGGCAATACCCTGCGGCTCAGCGTGGAGGCTGGATCGGCCCTTGTCTGTGGCGGGCCGGGTGATGATCCGGCAGGGAGACCGCCTTGTGAGCCGTCTGGTGAACATTGACCGGGATCTGCTGGTGATCCCCAGCGTGGCCATCCACATGAACCGCGAGGTCAACGATAAGGCTTCCTTCAACAAGCAGGTGGATATGCTGCCTGTGCTGGGCGGCGCCTGCGAGGAGGGCGCGCTGAAAAAGCTGATCGCAGAGGAGCTGAAGGTGTCCGAGGAGCAGATCCTTGGCAGCGATTTGTTCCTCTATGTGCGGGAAAAGGCCACCGTCTGGGGCTGCAACGAGGAGTTCATCTCCTGCGGCCGTCTGGACGACCAGCAGTGCGTTTACGGCATCCTGAAAGGTCTGCTGACCGCCAAGAACGCCCGCTCCATCGGCGTGGCAGCCTTCTTTGATAACGAGGAAGTCGGCTCCGGCACCAAGCAGGGCGCAGCTTCCACCTTCCTGTACGATGTGCTGCACCGCATTGCCCAGAGCCTTGGCGGCAACGACGAGGACTTCCACCGCGCGGTGGCTTCCAGCTTTATGGTCAGCGCCGACAACGCCCACGCCGTGCACCCCAACCACCCGGAGCACACCGATGTGAACAACTGCACCTACATGAACAAGGGCGTGGTCATCAAGACCCACGCAGGTCAGAAGTACACCAGCGATGGCATGAGCGTTGCCGCCGCCCGGGAACTGGCTGCCCGCGCCGGTGTGCCGCTGCAATACTTTGCAAACCGCTCCGATAAGGTGGGCGGCAGCACGCTGGGCAATCTGGCTATGGCACAGGTGTCCATGAACTGCGTGGACATCGGCCTGCCCCAGCTGGCGATGCACTCCTGCTACGAGACCGCCGGCGCAGAGGATACCCTCTCGCTCATCAAACTGATGCAGGAGCTGTACAGCAGCCACTTTGAAGAGACTGCTTTCGGCACCCTTTCCATCAGCAAATAAACCGATAAAAGCAAAAAAGACTGCTGTGCGCTGTTTTGCACGGCAGTCCTTTTTGTGTAAAAGTTGATTTTCCGTGGCCGGTTAAGCTCGGATATAGAAATCCGATGGTAGTTGTGGTAAAATAAGGCATCCGGGAGCGCCGGGCGCTCCGCTGCAACATCAAAAATGGAGGTTTTCTATGAAAAAGACCTATCGCTCGCTCTTTTGTCTGCTTGCGGTGCTGCTGCTCAGCGTCAGCGTGCTGCCCTCTGCTTCGGCGCTGTTTTCCAAGAAGCTCTACTATTATGGTGTAGTAGAGGGTGTCAGCCGCACCGTGGAAGGCAAGGTGGAGTCTATTCTGGTGACTGCGGAAGAGCAGGAGACCTATCAGATGATCGTTACCGACAGCACCGTCTGGCAGGACCATGACGAAAAGACCACCTCCGACCCCGCTACCCTTGCGGTAGGCGAGCAAATCTGTGTGGTGCACGACCCGGCTGTGATGATGTCGCTGCCGCCGCAGTCGGTGGCGTATACCGTCATCCGCAACTTCCCCGCAGGCACGGATCTGGAACAGGAAGCCCGGGATGCCGCCTGCCCGGTGAAAAAGTTCTTCGCCGACACCCGCAAGGCCATTTCGGACTGGTTCTACCAGACCATGCCCATCTGAGCGTAACATTCCCTCTATAACGCAAAAAACTGCTGCCCCGTACCGGATGCCAAAGCGTCCGGGCAAAGGGGCAGCAGTTTTTTTATGCAAGGTTATGCGGTGGTTTGCGGCAAAAACGCTGCAGACCGCTATTTATTTTCGGGGGGTAACGCGGAAGCGCTTTACCACCTGTTCCAGTGCGCTGATGTCCACAGGCTTGGACAGGTGTTCGTCCATGCCGGCTTCCTTACTCTTTTGCATATCCTCAAGGAAGGCGTTGGCGGTCATGGCAAGGATGGGGATGATCCTGCCCAGCGGGTTTTCGCCGCTGCGGATGCGGCGGGTGGCTTCCAAGCCGTCCATCACCGGCATCTGCACGTCCATCAAAATCATGTCGTACTCGCCGGGCTTGACGCTGGCAAAGGCATCCACGATCTCCTGACCGTTGGGGCAGATGGTGCAGCTTGCGCCTTTTGTTTCCAGCAGCATTTGCAGAATCTCGGCGTTGATGGCGTTATCCTCGGCACAGAGGAACTTCATGCCGGACAGGGGAGAAGTGGTCTCTTCTTCCTCCGGGAGCGCCTGCGCCTTTTGCACCGTGTCCGCTTCGGTGTCAATGGGGAATTCCAGCACCACCTCAAAGCGGGTGCCCTTACCGGTGGCACTCTCTACGCTGATGGAGCCGCCCATCAGGTCTATGACGCTTTTGGTAATCGCCATACCCAGACCCGTGCCCTGCACCTTGTTGGTGCCGGAGCGCTCCTCCCGGGTAAAGGGGTCGAAAAGGGTCTTTTGGTAGTCCGCGCTCATGCCGATGCCGTCATCCTGCACCACAAAGCGGTACCGGGCGTAGTGCTCGTTCCGGGGCAGCTCTTCCACCTCCAAACGGATGTGCCCACCGGTGGGCGTATACTTGACCGCATTGGAGAGGATGTTCATCAGCACCTGATTCAAACGGTTGGGGTCGGCCAGCACGTTTTCGTGCTGCAGATGGGTGTTTACCGTAAAGGTCTGGCGGCGCTGGCCTGCCTGCTGACGGATGATGCTGTCCAGCTGGCTGATCTGCTGGGGCAGGTTCATTTTTTCCACATGCAGGGTGGTCTTGCCGCTCTCGATGCGGCTCATATCCAGAATATTGTTGATGATGCCCAGCAGCAGCTGACCGGAGCTTTCCAGCTTGCCCAGATGCTCGGCAAGCTTTTCCGGCTCGTGCAGCTCGTTTTTCATCAGGGTGGTGATGCCGATGATGGCGTTCATGGGGGTACGGATGTCGTGGCTCATGTTGGAGAGAAAGTCCGTCTTGGCCTTGCTGGCGCGCTCTGCGGATTGCAAAGCCTCTGCTGCAACGACCTGCGCCTGCCGCAGCTCATCATTTACCTGCGTCAGATGGATGTTGTATTGTTCCAGACGGAGGTTCGCTTCTTTTTCAGTCCGCAGCTCCTGCTGCTGCTTTTGCCGCAGGAGAAACCAGCCGACGAAAACTGTTATGACCGAGAACATCATCGCAATGACGATGATGATGACCATGACGATATTGACCAGCTTCTGCGTATTCACGGCCACATATTTTGCCGGAACAAGGAACGCCAGCGTCCACTGGGCGTTTTCCATCTGCTTCAGGGCGTAGTAATACTCAGTTCCGTCCAGCACGGCGTTGGAATAACAGGAGCCTGTGCGGGCAAGCCGCTCCTTTGCTGCTGCAAAGGAAGAACCGTGCAGATAGGACATCTGGGAGAGCACGGTGTATACGTTGTGCCCCTTCAGCAGCTCGGTATCATTGGCGTTGAACAGCTTGAAGCCGTTATTATCCAGCACATAGACACTGTTGTTATTTTCGTAGGCGTCGCAGCGGAAATAATCGTTCAGCTGGGTCATGCTCTGCGAAATACCAAAGTAGCGCAGGGTGATCTCTTTCTCTCCGCTTTGCAGTGTGATGGGGGTGGAGAGCTGTTCCAGAAACACCATCCGGGAGTCGTCCACGGTCAGCGAATTGGAAACATAGCTGACCCGCTGCGGCGCGTTTTCCAGATAGTTCATTTCCCGCAGCAGACCCGTGCGGCCATACTCGGTATAATAACGCCCGGCAGCATCCACGGCGATCAGTTCGATCTGTTTTTCATGGTAATTGGAAAGCTCCGACAGCTTTTTCAGATAGCGGTAGAGATCGGTATCAGTCTCCAGCGGGGTGTTGTATAAATAATTACACTGCACATTCACCTCGTCCCAGTGGTTGTCGATCACATCCTCCAGACTGTGGAACATCTGGTGAGTGACCTCTTCCATCTGGCTCAGCCGCTCGTGGTAGACAAGGTTTTGGATGTAGGTCTGGCTCATGACAAAAAGGGTCAGGATCAACACGATGATGACAAAGCCGAAGCCCACAAACAGCTTTTTATAGATTTTGTTGTTCACATCCAGTATCTCCTGTCCGTTTTATTCAACTCCATGCGGTGTCTGCCCGGCTGATGGTGGTGTATCCGCCAAAGAAAGCCTTTGCGGCATCCATGCCCACCACGCCGCTGTCTGTCACCGTTGCTTCGGCAGCCAGCTGGTCGCTCACACCGCAGATGGCAACCTGATAAGTCTTGCCCGCCTCCGGCTGCACCGGGCTTACCAGCACATAGGGGTAGCCCTTGCCGTTGCCGTAGGCATCGTAACCAGAAGCCAGCAGGTCGCTGATCTGCTGGCCGGTCAGGGTGACGGTCTGGATGGTGCGGTTCCAGCCGGTGGGCAGGATGACCGAAAGGTCGTAATCCGTAATGCCCTTGGCGTACAGCTTGGCGGCTACGCCGTGGTGGTTCTGATCGGTGGGGTTGCCGGGGATCCATGTGCTCAGCGAGACCAGCGCAAGGTCGCTGCCGGTAGCCTGTGCAAAGCAGCGGCCTACCAGCATGGCGCAGTCCTGCTGCGAAAGCTCCTCCGTAACGGTAGTGATGACATCCGGGGTGTTGTTCACCACACTGTCCTGATCCTCGTCCAGCTGACGGATGACATCCTCCATGGTGGCGTTGCCCTTCATGAAGTCCAGCATTTTAAGGCCGGTGGTCACGAAGGTGTTTTCCCAGCCGGAATAGATAAAGGGCGCGGTGTTGCCTGCGTTCAGGGTATCGGCGATGTCGGCATAGTAGGTGCCGTCTGCCTTTGCACCCTTGAAGGGCAACAGGCTGCTTTTCAGCGCCGTTGCGGGCTGCAGAGCGCTGGTGCCTGCAACGGTGGAAAGCACACGCATCACCTTGAGCGCATCTTCCAGCTTCTGGGGGTTCTGTTTCAGCTTTTTATTCAGACCGTAGAAGCGGTTCACATTCAGCACAAAAACGTTCTGGGTGCCGTCCTCGGAAAGATAGGGCATCAGGCCGAATTTATCGGCGTTGCCGTCTGCCTCCACAATGCCGTTGGTGTTTCCGATCAAAAACAGGGTATTCCCCTCGGCCATCCTCTGCAGGGTCACATTGTCGTCAAGAGCATCGCCGGAGTCGTTCAGCATTCCGATGTCCTTCCACTTTTTGACATACGCCATTGCCTGCATCATGCCGGGGGTGTTGCTGACGTTTGCCTTGCCGGAAAGATAATCCTTCTGCCACAGTCTGCCGTCCAGCGTGCCGAGGAAATCGGCATCTGCAATATTGCACAGATACTGGAAACCATAGGCCGGATACTGGATCTGCGGCAGGCAGAAATCGACCCCGGCTTCCTTGGCTTTTGCAGCCAGCACTTCCAGCTCAGCGAAAGAATTGGGCAGTTCCCAGCCGTGTTCCCGCAGCAGGGTCTTGTTGTAGGTGATGCCGTAGCAGTTGTAGGTCGAGGGCAGCAGGTAGATGGCACCGTTGTCGAACACGTCTTGCAGACGGGACTCCACATAGTTATCCGTAAAATCGTAGCCGGAAAGGTCCAGCAGTTTGTCGGAGACCAGATCGATCTGGGGGTCGTAGTAGGTCAAGGTGCAGACGTCCGGCAGGTCGCCTGCCGCAAACATATTCTGCAAACAGGTGGTGGTGTTATCGCCGCTGTAGGGCACGACCTCGATGTTCACTTCCGGGTAAACGCTGTGCACCTGCTCAATAAAGGCTTCTATCTCCTTATAAGGTGCCATAAAGGTGACGGCTTCGTGCGCATCTGCTGTTTTGCTTTCAGCCTTGCCACCGCCGCAGGCGGTCAGCGCTGCCGTGGCAGCTGCAACGCTGCAAGCCTGCAAAAAGGAGCGGCGGGAGATCTTTTTTATCATATAAATATACTTTCCTCACATTTTCGGAAGGCAGTACTGCGCAAGTGCAGGAGCGCAGTGCTACCTTAGCGATTCTTACACACCCCACAGGAACCCCTACGCTCGCGGCCTGTCCGCACGGGGCATACGCCGATTTTCCCATAAAATAACAATCATATTGTATCATTGTAACAAAAGTGTTTCAAGCTGTTTTTTGAAGGATTTTGCATGGAAAAGGGCGAACAACCGCGTGCTTTGCAGCTGCACGGCATAAAAATACCCCTGACACCAGGGAAGGATATCAGGGGGTATGGTATTCCGGGCACGCTGTTTTATTGCAGGGGCTCTTTTGCGCGCAGACGCCGAAAGGTGTCCTCTTTTACAAGCTCGATGACCACCGCTGTCAGGGGGATAAAGAAGATAATGCCGATGATGCCAAAAAGCTTTCCGCCGATCATGGCGGCAATAAGGGTGTACAGCGGCGAAAGCCCCACGGATTTTCCCACCACACGGGGATAAATGAACTGGTTTTCAACAAACTGCACGGCAAGGTACACGATCAGGCAGCGCACCGCCAGCACAGGGTCTACCAACAGCACAAGGAACACACTGACCACGCAGGAGATCAGTGCACCCACATAGGGGATGATGGCGCAGATGGCGGTGAGCACGCCCACCAGACTGCCGTAGGGGATCTTGAAAACGGAAAATGCAAGAGCCATCAGAACGCCAAGAATCACTGCCTCGCTGCATTGTCCCGTTAAAAAGTTTGCAAAGGACTGCCGGAACAGCCGGCAGAACTTCAGCACCCCGGCGGCGTGGGCGGGCTTCAGGTAGGCGCACACCAGCGTGCGGGCTTGGTGGCCGAGGCTCTCCGTACTAAGGGACATATAGACGGAGATGATCAGCGCAAACGAGGCGGTGATCGCGATATTCACCGTGGCAGAGACAGCCCCTACCGCATTGACCAGCACCGTGTCGATGCTTGCGGTGACCTTGTGCAGCAGCTGCTCCCAGTTGATGCCCTCCAGCCAGTTCATCAGCCAGCCCATGTCAGCATCCTGTGCGTTGAGATAGGCAGTCCAGCGGGGAATATTGGCCTCGATCTGCACATACAGGCTGTGGAAGGACTGCACCAGCTCCGGAATCAGCAAAGTCAGCGCCAATACCAGCACCAGCACAACGCCCAGCAGGGTGATGAAAAAGCTGAGAAGGTGGATGGCTTTCGCCGAGGGCTGCTTTTTGGCCTTGCCGAACAGGCGGTTCAGCCGCTTTTCCAGACCGGTCATGGGCACGTTGATAAAAAGCGCCAGAATGCCGCCCGCCAGAATGGGCAGTATCAGATCTATCAGCTTTGCGGCAAAGGCCAGAACGTCAGAAAGCCGCAGCAGCGCTACAAAAAGCGTTACCCCTACCACGGTAACGAGCAGAGATTGTTTTGTTTTTGGTTCCATGAAAAAGTTCCTTTCCCGGAAGATTGTGGCAGCAGGCAGCAAAAAGACCGCCCGCCGACTCTTTTTGGTATTGTAATCGGAAGAAAAGGGCTTGTCAAGACGAGAGAAAGGGAAACGGGACGTTATAAAAGCAGATTGCGAGAATGCAAGCGGGAGCTTTTCAGTAGGGAAAAAGCGTGGTATACTTGGCCAGAGCAAATTTAAAAAAATTGAGAGAAACACAGCTTGAAAGGAAATAGATCATGTCGAAAGATGAATATCTGATTACAGATGCGCCGCTGAAAGCGCTGACGGTTTTTGCAATGCCAATGATCCTTGGCAGCTTTTTTCAGCAGGTCTATAACATGGCAGATTCCATCATAGTCGGTCAGTTTGTCGGCTCCTCGGCACTGGCGGCTGTCGGTGCCTGTGCTGCGCTGACCAATGTTTTTATTTGCGTGGCGCTGGGTGCCGGTGTGGGTGCCGGTGTGCTGGTAAGCCGCTATTTTGGCGCTAAAAACTATGGCAAAATGAAAACCATCGTGTCAACGTCCCTGCTCAGCTTTCTGGTTTTGAGCGTTGTCCTTGGCGTTTTTGGCTTTAGCTTTTCCCGTGCTATGATGAGCGGCTTGCAGACCCCCGCCGACATTCTGGAGGATGCGGTGCTGTATCTGCGGGTCTATTTTGTGGGCTTCCCGTTTTTGTTCATGTACAACATTCTTTCCACCATGTTTACCTCCATTGGGGAGTCCAGGATCCCGCTGGGTCTGCTGATCTTTTCCTCCATCCTGAATATTTTTATGGATCTCTGGATGGTGGCGGGGCTTGGCTTGGGCGTGTTTGGCGCAGCCCTTGCCACGTTGATCGCACAGGGCATTTCTGCGGTGTTTTCGTTTTTGATCTTCCTGCACCGGATGCGGCAGTATAAAAGCCCCTTTAAAAGGTTCGACCGGCAGGAGCTGGCTTCCATGCTCCGCATTGCGGTGCCGTCGGTCTTGCAGCAGTCCACCGTGTCCATCGGCATGATGATCGTGCAGGCGGTGGTAAACCCCTTCGGCACACAGGCGCTTGCCGGATATGCAGCAACGATGCGGGTAGAAAATGTTTTCTCGTTGATCTTTGTCTCCATCGGCAATGCGGTCTCGCCGTTTATTTCCCAGAATCTTGGTGCAAAGAAGATCGACCGCCTCAAAAAAGGCTACCACGCTGCACTGGTGCTGGACCTGTGCTTTGCGGTCATTGCCTTTGCGGTCATTGAAACCCTGCACACCCAGATCTCCTCGCTGTTTCTGGGCAAGGACGGAACGGCGCTGGCCTATCAGGTGTCCGGTGATTATATGCGGTGGCTGGGTTACTTCTTCATCTTCATGGGCATCAAGATGGCGACCGATGGCGTGCTGCGCGGGCTTGGTATCATGCGCCCGTTCCTCATTGCCAACATGGTAAACCTTGCCATCCGCCTGTCCGTTGCCCTGATCTGTGCACCGCGCTTTGGTATTGCCTTTGTCTGGCTTGCCGTCCCGGCAGGGTGGCTGGCAAACTTTCTGGTCTCCTATGCGGCGCTCAGAAGATCGTGGCCGACGGAAAATGCAGCGGCACCTCAATGATTTTGTGCAGCGCGAACGGGTGGTGGCCTGCTGGGAAAAGTTCAAGGGGCTTTTCCGTCTGGTGGAGCATTCCTGATGGACACCGCACTGCGGCGTAAAAAATAGCAAAGGGCTGCTGCACAGTGAGATAGCTGTGCGGCAGCCTCTTTTTCTATATGCGCCCCGGTCTGTTACAGCGGTTTACTTTTGGCAGGAGAAATGTTATGATACACCTTAGAAAAAAGCAAGGAGGAGCTACGATGGGCATTGCAGGGAACGAATGGGGTTTTCAGGTGGGCACGTTGCCCAAAGGTGCGCGGGATAAGATCAGCGATGTGCCGGGGGTGACGGTAGGGCACTGCACCTTGGCAGACGGCGTGGTGCAGACGGGCGTAACGGCGCTGCTGCCCCACCAAGGGGACGTGTTCCACGAAAAGGTGCTGGCGGCCAGCTATGTCATCAACGGCTTTGGCAAGACCACCGGCCTTGTGCAGATCGACGAGCTGGGCACGCTGGAAACGCCCATCCTGTTTACCAACACCCTCAGCGTGGGCACGGCACAGACCGCGCTGGTAAAGTATATGCTGGAGAAAAACCCCGACATCTGCGAGACCACCGGCAGCGTGAACCCGGTGGTCTGCGAGTGCAACGACTGCGGCCTGAACGACATCCGGGGGCTTCATGTGACCGAGCAGCACGTTTTTGCCGCGCTGGCAGATTGCAAGGCAGATTTTGCCGAGGGTGCCGTAGGTGCCGGGCGGGGGATGCGCTGCCACGGGCTGAAAGGCGGCATCGGCTCCGCCTCACGGGTGGTGGAACTGGACGGAAAACCCTACACCATGGGTGCGCTGGTGCTCTCCAATCACGCGCTGTTCGATGACCTCATCGTGGCGGGCACGCCCATCCACACCCTGCTGAATAACAGCATCCCGCCCCATGAGGATAAAGGCTCCATCATCACGGTGCTGGCCACGGATATCCCCCTGAGCGAGCGGCAGCTGCGGCGGCTGTGCCGCCGGCAAGGGCTGCGTCTTCGGCGGCGTGGTCAACGAGGCCATTGAAAAGGCAAAGACCGCCGACGGCTTCGTGTTTGGCAGCCCGGTGCACTACGCCTCGGCTTCCGGCA
>OHIM01001350.1_pt1 | contig 10587 bp, 5 predicted proteins | sample 1568271 | NCBI WGS metagenome assembly OHIM01 (sample SAMEA3879580, study PRJEB24766) | human gut metagenome | biome: human-associated habitat; feature: feces | place: USA | collected 1985/1987
CGGTTATGGGATGAGTGCCTATAAAGAGAGGTAACGACAAAATTCAGTCAGATTCAAGTGCTATAGTTTCTACAACAATCACATAAATCCCCACTTCTTATTTGATTGTAATATAATTTGGTTTTCTCAACATCCAAAGCATTCACATCCTCAAACTTGAAGTTGTTAATTGCAGTCTCAGAACAGCGATCAGTTCTTCGCCGTCCATTTCACCGGTTTCTTCGAAACCGAAAGAGCGATACATCTGACGGGCAACTGCATTATCGGGTTCATATGATTTTATGAACTCTAATGCAAGGCTGACCGCTTCTTTTCCGTACCCTCTGTTTTGATATGCCTTATCGATCATAAGACGCCACAGATTATAGTTTCCCTTTGCAATTTCAGGTGCATCCGTCCAATAATCATCAACATCAAAACCAATCATCAGGAAGCCTACAGGCTTATCCTCATCATATATACCAAACGGGAATGCATGACCGTTTCCCGTAATTGCAGTATACGCTTCAATGATGCTGATCTCATTGGTGGCAACGAAGTTCTTCTGCGATTTCGATACCGTCAGTTTCAGGATATCCCAGACATTATTACCATTTACTTTTTCTAAATGAAGCATATATCTTTACCTCGCTAAATTGATACGTGAACAATCGGCGTCAGGACAGAGAAAAAAACAGCTTACCATCTTTTGATAGCTGCCCTTTTCTCTGGACTGCACACCGATTTTTACCGATTGAACAAAATTGCGTCACTCCAGCTGATACAGTATGGAGTTTGAATCGATTTTCTTCTTGATTTTACCAAAGAATCTATACATTGGAAACTGATTCCAGCATATATTCAAAAATAGTAACCTGTCTTATCGAATGAAGGGTGCACTTAATAAGCCTTCATTCAGACGGCTGTTTTTCAGTATTCAAATGACTTCGCTCAAGTCAACATGTAGTGTCCTCGAAGCGATAGCGAAAGAAGATTTCCACCACAGGCTTCACACTTACAGATATCCTTTTTGTAAAGGATCATCAGCTTTTCCGCACAGGTTTTGCCTCGGAGTTTTGAAATATATTGAATGCAGTTGAGAAGCTTCCGGCAGTGTGCCATCTTTTCTTTCTTGTTCCTGCAGGAAAGCAGGCCATAGTGGCGAATTCGGACAAAACCTTTAGGGAGCACATGCATCAGAAACATTCGCAGAAACTCTGTTCCTTTGATGGTTTGCTCGATATATTTACCACCATTTTTGTAATCCTTTACGAGATAGGTAACAGTCTCATCTGTCATACTGACGATTCTACGATTACTGATAGCGATACGATGAGTGTAACGGCCAAGGTACCGGATCACAGAATTAGCTCCATTGAATGCCTCTTTCGTATATACAACCCAGTTCTTATCGTAGAGGGAATTCAGTAAAACTTTGAATTCATAATGATTTTTTAAATGTGCTGCCGTTCCATGATACTCAAGTTTTTTTTCTTCCCAGAGTTGTTTCAGCTCACAAAGATAATACTTTTTGAAGACGGCAGACATGACCTTAACCGGAAAGAAAAACTTCTTTCCTTTATCCTTCCACTTGTTTGCAGCATCAAGTCCACCGCCAAGAACAATGGTGTGGAGATGAGGATGATAATTCATCCTGGAGCCCCAGGTATGAAGTACGCAGATATATCCAATCCTTGCTCCAAGATGCTTCGGATCCGCAGACAGTTCTTCCATTGTTTGATGTGCTGCATGGTACAAAGCATCATAAAGGAGTTTCTGATTTGAATAAATCAGGGAATATAATTCTTCAGGAACTGTAAAAACCGTATGAAAGTATGGAACATCCAGTACATTTTCCTGCTGTTTGTCAATCCATTCATCGACCTCCATTCCTTGACACATGGGGCAGTGACGGTTCTTGCATGAATTATAATGAATATATTTCTTGTGACAGTTTTCGCATTCGCTTAAATTGGCTCCCATTTCAAGAGTATGGCATTTGGAGATACACAGTGCCGTTAGCTGCTGTTGGGGAGAAAAGTTGTGTGTCTCACAGTATTGCGGAAGAAATCGATGGAATACATCCTGAATGGTGATGTCATGATTCATTTGCATCACCTGCGTTTCTCTTAGATTTATGTCCTCGTTTTTTCTTGACAGGATGATCAAGCGGACTCTTTATTCCCATAACAGTTTTATTTGATATGTGGATGTATACCTGTGTTGATTCCAGACAGCGGTGTCCAAGCATTGCTTGTACATAGTGGATAGGGACACCTTGTTCAATCATGTGACTTGCAAAGGAATGGCGAAGCGTATGCGGATGTGCTTCAATGCCCGCTGTTTTTCCTACTGCCCTGAGCATGATTTCAACACCACTCACTTTTAGTGGTTCATGAGGAGCATCTAAAGAAACAAAAAGATACTCTCTTTTTACCGGATAACTTCTCCAGTATTCTTTTAGTAAATCAAGGGCTCTTTCTGAAAGAATCGTCCATCTGTCACGATGATTCTTCCCTTTGGAAATATATACCTGCATAGTGCTCATATAGATATCTTCAGGTTTAAGAGAGACAAGTTCTCCTACACGCATTCCAGATGAATAAAGCAGGGCAATGATTGCTTTGTTACGGATCTGGGTTGCAGAATTGATTAACTTTTCAATTTCTTCAAGAGAAAGCACTTTCGGAAGCTTTACATCCAATCGCATTCTTGGAACAATGTCTTGATCCCATGGAATGTGTAAGACATGTTTGTATAGAAAGCAAATGGAAGAATTATAAAAGTTGCAGGTTGCAGATGAAAGACCGGAATTACGTTTTTCCAGTATAAATAATCTGGCATCCTGCAGAGATAAATCTTCCATTGGTTTATAGCCTGTCCACTTCATAAAGTGACGTATGTTGTTGATATAGGTATCTGCAGTTCGGGAGGACCTGTTACGAATCAGGCATTCCTCTCTGAGCTTGTTAAAATATTTTTCGTACATAATAACCTCCATGATACTAGTAACGTTAATGAGTCACTGCCATCATGGAGGTCCACGTATTAAAGATACCCTCTTGAGAAAAAGAGATTCTAGTGTTATTCTATTCATGGCAGTGTTAATGATGATCCTGTTCGATTGTTATTTTGTGGTGATTTAACAATACTACTTTTAGGACTCATTATCTACTGCCTTTTTTAAGTTAAAGAGAAAACTGCGCCACAGCCTTCGAAGGCCATCGCGCAGCGATTTAGTTCAATCGACATTTTTAGAACAAAATATTTTATAAGATTAATGAGATTTTAAGATAGTGTCAAATGACCTATGAAAAAACTGAGCAAAAGAAAAAGGCTCAGATGAACCTTGAAAACTGTAGATCTTTTAGGTTGTGGTAGCCCACCGCCACCCTTGACGGTACGAAAAAGAACTGCTGTAGGTTAATCACCGACGGCGAAGAACTCAAGAACAGTTAGAGTTTTTCCGTCGATTACAGCAGTGTAGCAGTTCTTTTTCGTGCCATCAAGGGCACGCCGCTTTGCGGTGGCTGGGATAATTACCTCTGGCTCTGAATCTAAGAACAGTTAGCGGCTTCGCCGTGTTGCAGGTTCAGAATCGTCTGTTGACCAAGGAAGATGAGAAGCTGCCATTTGCCCAGCATCGTGTCAGCCTGAGACAGCATTTCGACTTCATTTAAGACTTTATAGTTGTTGTGTTTGTGTGGTCTTAGGAAGTTGTAATAAGCAACCCAGAGGGCGAGATCATAGTTGGCTCCATCGATGTTATCAAAGCCGTTGGTTTTACGATAGGAAGCTTTGTATGTACGGTTTAAGCGTTCAATCATCTGCTTGTAAGGTCTGAATTCTTTAGAAACCTCATCGTCATTGGTGAGTCCGATTACTTGTGTGATTTCAAACTTAAACTTATCACCGAATTCATGGAAGAACTGCTGGGCGGCAAGGGGATATGCACTGTAGCCATCTGCAATGAACTTAAAGTTCTTAGGCAGTTCTTTTAGATGCCGGAAGGCCATCCGCATTGCCAGAATGCATGGACCAACACCACGATTATCAGATACCTGATAGCCGATAACAGAGCGTTTGGCAGCATCCATGATAAACCAGATATAGGTTTTGATACCACGGATTTTGATGTATGTTTCATCGGCAGTAAATACATTGCCAGTTTTGTAATCGTAGTTGTCTACGAAAGGTTTTATGCAGACAGAGGCGGTTTTGCAATAGTTGGCAACTTGCTGGTGTGAGATGCTGATGCCGTGTATGTCCTTCAACGCCTGAGCGGTTTTACGAAGCGATAACCCAAGATTCACTTTGTAGGTAAGACAAAGAGACATGACATGCTGGTCATGTTTACTGAATTTTAGGGAAGAAGCATTCTTGGGAAGAGTGTTTAAATCCATGCGAAAGAAATCTATCTGGAATTCCCGGTAGATGTAATGGAGTTTATATTTGTTCTTGCCATAGTCCTCCTTAAGGTCTTTTTTATCAACCTTGTTTAGATTGTGGAGGTAGTAAGGACATTTTGGATTTACGCATTTGTGGACAACAAAGTGTTTGCGGTCTTTCTTATGAGCCAGCGAGTGATTGCAGTGCGGGCATTTGAGGGAGTAGGACTTTGAAAAACGGTTTTCTTCCGGAGAGAATGCGGTGGAGCATACTTTGCACAGAATCTGTCCTTTTGAACCATTATTCTTGTAGAGATAAGGCTTTGGAGCATTGCAACGTGGACAGGTACAGTTGTCATCAATATCACATTCAGAACGGCGGCTGACAGGTTTGATTTTCTTGCCATACTTCCATTCGAGGTAAGGAATGTAGTCTTTGTAATCCCATTTTTCGTAATAGATTATTTTTGGGAGCTTATCAATCTTGAATTTTTGATATTTGGGAGAATGGGAGTCATCGAAGACCCACTGCTTAAGGGGAATATATCTGCAGATAAAATTAAAAAGCCAGCAGATTTGTTTATGTTGGTATTGAATAAATAGAAGTAAATAAAGTATAATGTCCATGAGCATTGTCTCCTTGTTGATAATGGTGTTTGTGGTGAACTCATTATACTTCTTTTGGGAGGTCAATGCTCTTTTTATTTGCAAACCTTCAATAAATCAAGGTTTTAAAAGAATTTTAGAACAATAAAATGGGTAGTTTTTGACACTACCTGAAATATAAGGGAGGATTGGACATGAAAATTTTGAAAAGTATTCTTAATTATATTCCATTAGCCACGTTTATCATATTTGTGGTTACTGATGGAATTATTTCTTTAACATCGGCATTAATTTTTGTTATTTCCACGATTGGTCTACTGATTAATTGGAAAAGAAAAAAACCAGCGATGAAGAATTAAGAAAATTCCAATTTATCAATTACAGGTGACATTGAAAGAGTCAGCCCATTCAAGGTGCTGGCTCTTTCAAAAATTCCATTCTAATAAATTGCATGATAACTTAGAGTAAAAATGAATACCCATTAGCCGGAAATGAATAGGAAATGAATAAAAGTGTGGTGTTTCGTATAATTATGAGTTAGTATGCATCAGACACACTTTTGTAAAAAGGGAGATATTTTTTTGCATTTCACTGATAAGAGTGTTACAATACGAATGTTATTAAATTTTCGAGGAGGTTTACTTATGGACAAGAAAACAACAGGAATCGTTTCCTACATCACGCTTATCGGCTGGCTGATTGCATTCTGCGCCGGTGACAAAGAGGGTGCAAAATTTCATTTAAACCAGTCACTGGTGTTATACCTTGCATCACTGATCAACAGCATTATTATTTCGCGCATTCCGATCTGTGGATGGGCTGTCAGCGGCATTCTCTCCATTGTATTCTTTATTTTCTGGATCATGGGATTAGTATATGCCTGCAAAGATGAAGAAAAAGAGCTTCCACTTTTAGGAAGTATTAAGATTTTAAACTAAGATATTAAAAAAACATTATTATGTAAAAACCCGGCTTTAAGGTTCATGACCCCAAAGCCGGGTTTCTTTTTCTGTGCACAGACCTGCCTGCTAAAACAGGCAGTCTGCTATCTTATACGATTTTCTTATACCTCTACGGTAATTTTGTCTAAGTGCCAGATATCATCTACATATTCCTGGATCGTACGGTCAGATGAGAATTTACCGGCATGTGCGATATTTAAGATTGCACTCTTTGCCCAGCCTTCCTCATCTTTGTATGCTTCCATGACGCGTTTCTGTGCATCTGCATAGGAACGGAAATCTTTTAAGATGAAATAGGTATCTGCAAACTGTGTACACTGTGTATTGAGCAGTGAGTTGTAAAGGTCACGGAACAGCTCAGGATCGTTCGGTGAATAGAATCCGTTGATCAGCTGCATCAATACCTTGCGGATATCCTGATCCGTATTAAAGATCTGCATTGGATCATAATCACGGTTTCTCTCATGCGCAATGACTTCATCGGAACTCATACCGAAAATAAATGCATTTTCTTTACCGACTTCCTCGACGATCTCAACATTGGCACCATCCATCGTTCCGAGTGTCAGTGCACCGTTTAACATGAATTTCATGTTACCGGTTCCGGATGCCTCTTTACTAGCTGTGGAGATCTGCTCGCTGACATCTGCTGCCGCAAAGATCCACTCTGCGATCGATACGCGGTAATCTTCAATAAATACGACTTTGATCTTGCCGTTAATGCTTCTGTCATTGTTGATAACGTCCGCCACATTGTTGATCAGTTTGATCGTAAGTTTTGCGTTCTTGTAGCCTGCTGCTGCCTTTGCACCGAAAATAAAGGTTCTCGGATAGAAATCCATATCCGGGTGCTCTTTTAATTCATTATACAGATACATGACATGTAAAATATTCAGCAACTGACGTTTGTATTCATGCAGACGTTTTACCTGCACATCAAAGATGGAACGCGGATCTACTTCGATGCCGTTGTGCTCTTTGATATATTTTGCAAGGCGCAGTTTGTTCTGGTATTTGATGTTCATGAACTCCTGCTGTGCTTTTTTATCGGTTGCATAGATCGCCATCTTCTCAATATGGGCAAGATTCGTGATCCAGTCATCCCCGATATGTTCACTTACCCAGTCAGCAAGAAGCGGATCGCCATGCATTAAGAAACGGCGCTGTGTGATTCCGTTTGTCTTGTTGTTGAATTTCTGTGGGAACAGCTCGTAGAAATCATGAAGCTGCTCGTTCTTTAAGATCTCTGTGTGGAGTTTTGCCACACCATTTACGGAATATCCTGCTGCGATTGCAAGATGTGCCATCTTCACCTGACCATCGTAAACGATTGCCATGCGGGCAACCTTACCGTTATCGCCCGGGAATTCCGCCTGGATCTGTAAGATAAATCTGCGGTTGATCTCCTCAACGATCTGGTAGATACGCGGAAGCAGTCTTGAGAAGATCTCGATCGGCCATTTTTCAAGTGCTTCAGCCATGATCGTGTGGTTGGTATATGCACAGGTCTTTGTTGTGATCTCCCATGCCTCATCCCAGCTTAATCCCTCTTCGTCGAGTAAAATACGCATCAGCTCTGCCACTGCTACGGTCGGATGTGTATCGTTTAACTGGAATGTCACTTTCTCCGGCAGCTTGTGGATATCATCATGATGTTTTTTGTAACGTGCTAATGCACGCTGTACACTTGCAGATACAAAGAAATACTGCTGTTTTAAACGAAGTTCTTTTCCTGCGATATGGTTATCATTCGGATAAAGTACCTCAACTAAGTTGCGGGCAAGGTTTTCCTGCTCTACTGCCTTGTGGTAATCTCCCTTGTCAAAAGAATCTAACTCAAAGCACTCCATCGGCTCTGCATCCCAGATCATTAAGGTATCTACCACATGATTGCCGTAACCTACGATCGGCATATCATAAGGTACTGCTAAAACAGACTGGTAATTTTCCTGTACGAAACGTGTCTTGCCTTCCTCCGTCACTTCCGCACGGACATAACCGCCGAATTTCACCTCATAGGAATATTCCGGACGGCGAAGTTCAAACGGATATCCGTTCTTTAACCAGTTATCCGGCACTTCCACCTGAAAACCGTCTTTGATCTTCTGTTTGAACATACCATAACGGTAGCGGATACCGCAGCCGTAAGCTGCGTATCCCAAGGTTGCCAGAGATTCCATAAAGCAGGCTGCAAGACGTCCGAGTCCACCATTTCCAAGTGCCGGATCCGGCTCCTGATCCTCGATCTCATCAAGGTTTAAACCGATCTCCCCGAGTGCCTCTTTTACCTCTTTGTACATTTTTAAATTGATCATGTTGTTGCCAAGTGCACGGCCCATCAAAAATTCCATGGACATATAATAGACCATCTTTGGATCCTGTTTGTCAAACGCTTTCTGTGTTGCAAGCCAGTCATCAATGATCACATCTTTTACCGTGTAGGAAACCGCCTGAAAAATTTCCTGCTGTGAAGCTTCCTCTAATGTTTTGCGGTAAAGATTTTTTACATTTTCCTTTACGTCCTCAATAAATTTTTCCTTGTTGAAAACATTTTCCTTCATCTAGTTTTCTCCTTTTTTGACTCCAAGCAATACTTTTTCCCCATTGATGTTCCATTCCTTGCAGTAAATTCCGTTTTCTCCGGAGTCAAAAGAATCAGCTTCTGCTACAACTTCAGTACCTAAAACATCACCCATGATGTCATTTCCGTACTTATTAAAGATGTCGGCTACTTTTTCATCTGCATGATAGTAAATGGAAATTTTATCCATAACCTCAAATCCGGCTTCCTTACGCATGGTCTGGATCTTGCTGATCAGCTCACGGACAAATCCTTCCTCTACCAGTTCCGGTGTCAGGTTGGTATCAAGCACAACGGTTACAGTATTATCACCTTCCGTTACATAACCTTCCATCTGTGTCATTGTGATCAGAAGGTCTTCTTCGGATAATTTTACATCATCACTGACTGTTGGCAATGCAAGCACACCGTCTGCTTTTAATTCAGCCATTGCTTTGTTTCCGTCTAACTCTGCAAGTGCTTTCTGGATCTGTCCTAAGAACTTGCCATATTTCGGTCCGACAGTACGAAGCTGTGGTTTGAAAGTATAGCTTGTATATGCACTGACATCCTCTGTGAAGTTTACTTTCTTCACATTTAACTCATCCTCGATGATCTCCACAAAATATTCTGGCAGTACATTCGGTGCTTTGACATACATATTTCCGATTGGCTGACGATTCTTGATATTTGCAGAGTTACGGCACGCACGACCCATAACAACGATCTTTAAGACCTCATCCATATTTTTCTCTAATTCTTTGTCGATCCATGCCTCATTGACAGCCGGGAAGTCGCACAGATGGATGCTCTCCGGTGCCTCTGTGTTGATGGAACGTACCAGGTTCTGATAGATCTCCTCTGTCATGAACGGGATCATCGGTGCAGCAGCCTTGCAGATCTCAACTAATGCAGTATAAAGTGTCATATATGCGTTGATCTTATCCTGCTCCATGCCTTTTGCCCAGAAACGGTCACGGCTTCTTCTGACATACCAGTTACTCATGTCATCCACGAACTCATCAAGTACCTTTGCAGCTTCCGGAATGCGGTAATTTGCAAGGTTTTCATCCGTTCCCTTGATTGCGGAATTCAATTTTGACAGCAGCCACTTATCCATAACGGATAATTTTTCATAATCTAAGGTATATTTTGTTGCATCAAACTGGTCGATGTTTGCATACAGCACGAAGAATGCATAAGTATTCCACAGGGTACCCATGAATTTACGCTGTCCTTCCTGTACCAGCTTGCCACTGAAACGCTTCGGGATCCATGGTGCACTGCTTGTATAGAAATACCAGCGGATCGCATCTGCGCCGTAAGTCTCTAATGCATCAAACGGATCAACCGCATTTCCTTTGGACTTACTCATCTTCTGTCCGTTCTCATCCTGTACATGTCCAAGAACGATGACGTTCTCATACGGAGCTTTATTAAATAACAGGGTGGACTCTGCCATCAGGGAATAGAACCATCCTCTTGTCTGGTCAACTGCCTCGCTGATGAAGTCAGCAGGGAAGTGCTTCTCGAAGATATCTGCATTCTCAAACGGATAATGCCACTGTGCAAATGGCATGGAACCTGAATCGAACCAGCAGTCGATAACTTCAGATACTCTGTGCATCTGCTTACCGCACTCCGGACATTTGATCGTTACAGCGTCGATGAACGGACGGTGCAGCTCGATCTCATCCGGGCAGTTGTCGCTCATGCTCTTTAATTCTTCGATCGAACCGATCGCATGACGGCATCCGCATTCACATTCCCAGATATTTAACGGAGTTCCCCAATAACGGTTACGGGAAAGTCCCCAATCCTGTACATTCTTTAACCAGTCACCGAAACGACCCTTACCGATGCTCTCAGGGATCCAGTTTACAGTGTCATTATTCTTAACCAGCTTGTCTCTGACTGCTGTCATCTTGATAAACCAAGTATCTCTTGCGTAGTAGATCAGTGGAGTATCACATCTCCAGCAGTGTGGATATTCATGCTCAAACTTTGGTGCGTCAAACAGAAGTCCTGCTTTGTCAAGGTCAACCAATACCTTTGGATCTGCATCCTTTACAAAGATTCCCGCATAAGGGGT
>OHIM01001360.1_pt1 | contig 10504 bp, 9 predicted proteins | sample 1568271 | NCBI WGS metagenome assembly OHIM01 (sample SAMEA3879580, study PRJEB24766) | human gut metagenome | biome: human-associated habitat; feature: feces | place: USA | collected 1985/1987
TGCATACGCTTTGCGTTGCACTCGGGGCGGAACAGCTGGATGGTGTCATCCGCAGTGCGGTAAGCCTTCATGCCCTCGAAGATCTCCTGTGCATAGTGGAACACAACCGTAGCAGGGTCCAGCTCAAAGGGGCCGTAGGGGACGATGCGGGCATCGTGCCAGCCCTCGCCCTCGGTGTAGTCCATAACGAACATATGGTCGGTGAACTTCTTGCCAAAACCCAGCTTAGACTCGTCCTGCGGCTTTTCCTTCGGGCAGGTAGTACGAGTGATCTTGATGTCCAACATGATAAATTTCCCTCTTTTCTGATCTCACACAGCGCCGCGCGGGCTGCACGCCCTGCGCCAAATATGCCGAATGTTGTTTTCTATTATAATGCCGTGAAACGGATTTGCAAGCAACCGAAAAATGTTTCATCTTTGGGGCAGTCAAGTTGCCACAAATTATGACCTTATCGGTGTTCAAAAGCGGAAAAACATGGTACAATAGAGTATATATGTAGATTTTTCGCCAAAAGGAGCTTGCGTTATGATACAGGGTGTTATTTTTGATATGGACGGGCTGATGTTCGACACCGAGCGCATCTGGAACATCTGCTGGGAGCCGGCACTGGCAAAATTCGGCCTGCCCTGCAAGGACGGTCTCTCGCAGGCTGCCCGCGGCACCACCAAAGCCGGCAGCTGCGATGTGCTGCGGCGCTTCTACGGCGAGGACTGCCCCGCTATGGGCATCGTGGAGGAGCTGTACCGGCTGGCCTATGAAGCCTTCAACAAGCCTGTCCCCAAAATGCCCGGCCTCGACGAGCTTCTGGCCTGGCTGGACGAACATCACATCCCCATGGCGGTGGCGTCTTCCAGCCCCATGGCCGTCATCGAGGGACATCTGGAACACTGGGGCCTCGGCCATTACTTCAAGGCCGTCATCTCGGGCGAGCACCTGACCCGCTCCAAGCCCGCGCCGGACATCTTCCTGCTGGCGGCGCAGAAACTCGGCACCGAGCCTGCAAAGACGATGGTGCTCGAGGACAGCTACAACGGCGTCCGGGCCGGCGCGGCAGGGGGCTTTGTCACCGTGATGGTCCCCGACCTCTCGCCCGCCACCGACGAGATGCGCAGGATCTATACCTGCGAGTGTGCTTCGCTCCACGAGGTGCGCAGAAAGCTCGAATGCGGAGAACTATGAGCCGCGGCAGACCCGCACCACTTGTGAAATTTCAACATATCATCTGACAAATATCAATAAACCCCGTCATAACTCGGCTTGCTCCCACAGCCATTTCCAAACTTGAAGCGCTCTCTGAAATACATTATAATAGTGGGGAAACGACTGATTTCCTGCGCTATGAATGGAGTTTGCATCATGAAGAATGATTCTTCCCGGTTCGGGCATATCATCCAGCTTTTCACCGTCCTTCTCACAGCCATCCTGATCAGCCTGTTCTTCGCTGCCCTCGTGCTGGTGGGCAAGATACAGGGTACGGCCCGCGTCGTCAACTACGCCGGCCTCGTCCGCGGCAAGACCCAGCGCATCGTCAAGCTCGAAATTTCCGGCACGCCGGAAGATGATCTCCTCGGCGATGTGGCCTCCTACATCGAAGGCCTCCGCTTCGGCAGCAGCGAGCTGGACCTGGTGCGGCTGGACGACGCGGATTTTCAGGCCAAGATGACCGCTCTTTCCAGCGAATTCGACGACCTGAGAAACGAACTCATCCTTGTCCGTCAGCGCGGCTACACCGAGACAGCCATCATCGCCAAGAGCGAGCATTTCTTCCAGACCTGCGACGAGGCCACCAACCTGGCCGAGGTCTACTCCCAGAAGCGGGCCACGGCCCTCGACTTTCTGGAAAAAGTCGTCCTCGCGGACATCGTGGGGCTGCTGCTTTTGTTCGGTTATCAGATCTTCAAGGCCCTGCGGTACGCGGCCATGAACCGCATTCTGCAGTGCAAAGTCTACCTCGATGAGGCCACCGGCCTGCCCAACAAGAACAAGTGCGAAGAGCTCCTGGACGCGCCCGACCCGCCGGACGGGAACACGGCGCTCTGCGTCTTTGACCTCAACAACCTGCGCACCATCAACAATAACCTCGGCCACGACAAGGGCGACGAGTACATCCGCTCCTTTGCCGAACAGCTGCGTCTGGCCGTGCCATCCCAGCACTTCGTGGGCCGCGACGGCGGCGACGAGTTCATCGCTATCCTCTACGGCGTGGACTGGGACGGCGCACAGGATGTGCTGCGCAGCATCCGGGCGCAGACGGCAGAGTATTCCCGCCAGCACCCCGAGATGCCCCTGAGCTATGCGGCAGGCTGCGCCATCGCCAGCGACTTCGAGGGCAGCACCCTGCGGGAGCTGTTCCGCCACGCCGACAAGAATATGTATGTGGACAAAAACCGTGCAAATCGTGAGGAGGCCGAGGCCCAGAAACTGCAGAACCAGCAGCTTCTGCATTGGGTCAACGCCCATGGGTATCAGTTCTCGAACTGCCTCTACTGCGACGCCCTGCTGGACCAGTACCGCGTCCTGCGCACCTCATCGGGCTTCTTCCTTGCTGACAACGGCAGCTATTCGGGTGCAGTGGAGCAGATCGTGGACGAGTACGCCGCCTCCGCCACCCGCAAGACGATGCGGGAAGCGTTGCAGCTGAGCACGCTGTCTGCCGCCCTCAGTGCTGAGCACCCCAAGCAGGAGCTTGAGCTGGATTTTGAGACCGACGGCGTGACCCAGCGCGGGCGGCTGACCCTCCTGTTCTGCGACGCCGACCTCCATGGGCGGCTGCACCACTTCCTCGTGGGCTTCGAGTATTTCCGGGACAAGAGCACCGCCTTCGACGAGCGCCAGCCCCTGACCCAGTATTACGAGCAGATGAAGCACTCCCTGCTGGAAAACGACAACTATGTGGATGCCCTCATCGACGCAAACGACGCCCTGTTCACTGTGGACCTGACCCACGGCCAGCTCGAGCAGATCTTCTACCGGACTACCGCGCTGCGGCAGTTCGATCTGCAGATGACGCTGCCCTGCTCCTACGACGACTACTGCGCCCAGCGCCGTCACTTCGCGTACTTCCGGACGCTCGACACGGGTGCCGAGGATATCGGACTGGAACTGCATCAGGAAGTTGTTAGCCACCGCGCCGCCGTCTACGCGCAGGGCGTGCAGACGAATGCCAGAGTCAGCCTGCATAGCCTCCAGCACGTCGCGGGTCTGAAAGGCGATGGACTCCAGCGTCGCACGGATAATGTGGTTGGAGTTCACGCCGCGGGTGAGGCCGAAAATCGCGCCGCGGGCATACGGGTCCCAGTACGGTGCGCCAAGACCGGTGAACGCGGGTACCACGTATACGCCGTTGGTATCCTTCACTTTGGTGGCGAAGTACTCGGAGTCGAAGGCATCGCTGATGAGCTTCATCTCGTCGCGCAGCCACTGAATAGACGCGCCGGCCATAAACACCGCCCCTTCCAGAGCGTAGTTCACCTCGCCGCGCGGGCCGCAGGCGATGGTGGTCAGCAGACCGTGGGTGGAGGTGACCGCTTTTTCGCCGGTATTCATCAGCATAAAGCAGCCGGTGCCGTAGGTGTTTTTCGCCATCCCTTCTTTGACGCACAGCTGGCCGAACAGGGCCGCCTGCTGGTCACCGGCGATCCCGGCGATAGGAATACGGGTCCCGCCTTTACCACCGATGTTGGTCTGGCCGTACACTTCGGAAGACTTGCGCACTTCCGGCAGCATGGCGCGCGGAATGTCCAGCGCGTCTAGCATTTTGTCGTCCCAGTCGAGGTCGTGGATGTTGAACAGCATGGTACGCGAGGCGTTGGTGTAGTCGGTGACGTGCACGCGGCCCTGGGTCATCTTCCAGATAAGCCAGGTGTCAACGGTGCCGAACAGCAGCTCGCCGCGCTTCGCACGCTCACGGGAACCTTCGACATGGTCGAGGATCCATTTCACCTTGGTGCCGGAGAAGTACGGGTCCACCACCAGGCCTGTGGCCTTGCGGATATACTCTTCCATCCCGTCACGCTTGAGCTGCTCGCAGATCTCCGCGGTACGGCGGCACTGCCAGACGATAGCGTTGTAGATGGGTTTACCGGTCTCTCGCTCCCACACCACCACGGTCTCACGCTGATTGGTGATGCCGATGGCCGCGATCTGATCGGAGTTGATATCCGCTTTGGCCAGCGCTTCGACCAGCGTCGAGCTTTGGGAAGCCCAGATTTCCATCGGGTCGTGTTCGACCCAGCCTGGCTTAGGATAAATCTGTTCAAATTCTCGCTGGGAGACGCTGACGATATTGGCATCATGATCCATCACAACGGCCCGGGAGCTGGTAGTGCCCTGGTCAAGCGCAACGATATATTTTTTGTCGGTCATAGTCGGTGTCCCGTAGTCAGATTACAGCGAAGCTTTATGTTGAGCGGTGGAAGAGGAGGGGCTCTGTTGCTCTTCCTCCACGCAGGTGTCGCAAGGCAGGTGACGGCCAATCAGCTTACGATAGCTGAATGCGCCCAGCGCCGCGCCGACCACCGGTGCGCACAGCGGCACCAGGAAATAAGGAATATCTTTGCCGCCGGTGAAGGCGACGTCACCCCACCCCGCCAGCCAGGCGAAGGCTTTCGGGCCGATGTCACGCGCCGGGTTCATGGCGAAGCCGGTCAGCGGTCCCATGGAGGCGCCAATCACCGCAATCAGCAGGCCAATCAGCAGAGGGGCCAGCGGGCCGCGCGGTATGCCGTTGCCATCGTCGGTCAGCGCCAGGATGACGCCCATCAGGATAGCGGTAATCACCATCTCTACCGCGAAGGCCTGCACAAAATTGATGTGCGGGTTCGGGTAAGTGGAGAAAATGCCGGCCAGATCGAGGCTTTCCACGCTGCCGCGAATCATATGGTGGGTGGTTTCATAATCGAGGAAAAGATTGTAGTAAAGCCCGTAAACTAATGCCGCAGCGCAAAAGGCGCCAGCGAATTGCGAAATAATAAAAGGAACCACTTTGCGGCCTTCGAAGCAGGCGAACAGCCACAGCGCGATAGTCACCGCTGGGTTAAGGTGCGCACCGGAGACCCCGGCGGTCAGGTAGATCGCCATGGCGACGCCCAGACCCCAGATGATGCTGATTTCCCATTGTCCGAAGCTGGCTCCCGCGACCTTGAGCGCAGCCACGCACCCAACGCCGAAAAAGATCAACAACCCGGTACCGAGGAACTCTGCGATGCACTGGCCTTTTAAGGTTGATGTTTGGCTCATAATCGAATCCTGAAGCGTGGTGATGATTATTGTATGTAGGGTGGTCACAGACGACCATATTGCCATGTAGGCATAGTGTTAATTTATCGTTAACGAGCAAAAACGAGAAATATCGAACTTCAAATGTGTGTGCCTCGTCAAGAAAATGAGCGTTTTCGCGCCATTTGCGCGCATCGAGAGCGCTGCCGGAGCGTTTCACCACGCATTTTGTTAACCATAAAATTAACATTGACCCATGAACTACGAGCGAACTGCGCTGAAAGCACCAGGTAAAGACTGAAAAGTGTTGCAAACCGCAATCTACGCGGCTTGCCGCTGGACAGGGGCGGCGGGGATTCATACAATCGACGATAACACCGCTATGTGCGCTAATTTTCGTTAAGGCGGGACCGCGTATACGAAACACGAGTTTCTATCAACGCCTTGCAAGTTCAGGAGAGGTATGACGATGTCATTAGAAGTGTTTGAGAAATTAGAATCTAAGGTTCAGCAGGCGATTGATACCATCACTCTGTTGCAGATGGAAATCGAAGAGCTGAAAGAAAAGAACAACACCCTGGTGCAGGAAGTTCAGAGCGCGCAGCATGGTCGTGAAGAGCTGGAGCGCGAAAACAGCCAGCTGAAAGAGCAGCAGCAGGGCTGGCAGGAACGTCTGCAGGCGCTGCTGGGTCGCATGGAAGAAGTCTAATCGCTTCGCGCCCTCTCCCGCCCGGGAGGGGGTCATCCTTACTCGCGTCTTTATATCCGCAAGTTATAGCCAATCTTTTTTTATTCTTTAATCATTGAATCGCTTTCTGGCACGCTTAACCCATCACAACATACATAAAGAGAGCGGTGCGATGAATAAGTGGGGCGTAGGGTTAACTCTGTTGCTGGCATCCGCCAGCGTTCTGGCAAAAGACATTCAGCTATTAAACGTATCTTATGATCCAACGCGCGAGCTGTACGAACAGTACAACAAAGCGTTTAGCGCACACTGGAAGCAGGAGACCGGCGACAACGTGGTGATCCGCCAGTCGCATGGTGGCTCTGGCAAACAGGCGACCTCGGTGATTAACGGTATTGAAGCGGATGTGGTCACGCTGGCGCTGGCCTACGATGTCGACGCTATTGCCGAACGCGGCCGCATCGATAAAAACTGGCTGAAACGCCTGCCGGATAACTCTGCGCCGTATACCTCCACCATCGTGTTCCTCGTCCGCAAGGGCAATCCGAAACAGATCCATGACTGGAACGATCTGATCAAACCGGGTGTGTCGGTCATTACCCCGAACCCGAAAAGCTCCGGCGGCGCCCGCTGGAACTACCTGGCGGCCTGGGGCTATGCTCTGCATCAGAATCACGGCGACCAGGCGAAAGCCCAGGAATTCGTCAAGGCGCTGTATAAAAACGTGGAAGTGCTGGACTCCGGCGCGCGCGGTTCGACCAATACCTTCGTAGAACGCGGCATCGGCGATGTGCTGATCGCCTGGGAAAACGAAGCGCTGCTGGCGACCAACGAACTGGGCAAAGACAAGTTTGAAATCGTGACCCCGAGTGAGTCGATTCTGGCTGAGCCGACCGTCTCGGTGGTCGACAAAGTGGTGGATAAGAAAGGCACGCGCCAGGTGGCGGAAGCGTACCTGAAGTATCTCTACTCGCCGGAAGGCCAGGAGATTGCGGCGAAGAACTTCTACCGCCCGCGCGATCCGAATGTGGCGAAGAAATATGCTAACGAATTCCCGAAACTGAAGCTGTTTACCATCGATCAGGAGTTCGGCGGCTGGACGAAAGCGCAGAAAGAGCACTTCTCCAACGGCGGCACCTTCGACCAGATTAGCCAGCGTTAATTCTCTTGTCCCTGCTTGCGCTACGCTTAGCAGGGCTACAGTTTTGCGCGGTGCGTAGCCCGGGTAAGGCGTCAGCCGCTACCCGGGATAACTCCCCGCCCGCCATCTGTTTTCATTTAGTCATCAAATTACGCTACTCTTCCGCTTCAGGCTTAACAGGGAATGAAAATGAGAAGAGTAAGATACTTTTTGCTGGCGCTGCTGGTGGCGATCCTCGTGGCGCTGGCGGGCGGCTACTACTGGCTGCACTCTGGCAACCCGGACGCATTACGCAAGATTGTCCTGCAGCAGTGCGCTCCCCATCAGCAACAGCAGCAAAACCCATCGCCGTGCGCGGAAGTGAACCTCAAGGGCGGCTATGTGCTGTTTAAAGACCGTAACGGCCCGCTGCAATATTTGCTGATGCCGACCTACCGCATCAACGGCACCGAAAGCCCGCTGCTGCTGGAACCGTTGACGCCGAACTTTTTCTGGCAGGCCTGGCAGGGGCGTGAAATCATGAGCCAGCGCCACGGCGCGCCGGTTCCTGATAACGCGGTATCGCTGGCGATCAACTCGCGCAGTGGACGTACGCAAAACCATTTCCATATTCATATCTCCTGCCTGCGCCCCGATGTGCGCGCGCAGTTAGATAAGGATGCCGCAGCGATCAGCAGCCGCTGGCTGCCGCTACCGGGCGGGCTTCAGGGCCACGAATACCTGGCGCGCCGGGTGACGGAGGCGGAGCTGGCCCAGCGTAGCCCGTTCCTGATGCTGGCGGAAGAGGTGCCGGAGGCGCGTGAACATATGGGACGCTTCGCGCTGGCAATGGCGCAACAGAGCGACGGCTCGCTGGTGCTGCTGGCGACGGAGCGTAACCTGCTGACCCTGAACCGGGCTTCAGCGGAAGAAATTCAGGATCATCGCTGCGCCATCCTTAACGCAAACCACTAGTTCTGGCGTTTACCTGTCTTACCTGTCGTCGTATTCTTGCTGAAAAAAACGACAGGAGACAGGCATGTCGCTCTGGCTTACCCACCCGCTGTTCCTTCCTTCATTGATTGTCGGCGTCACCATCGTGCTCTGGGCGACGTCACTGCTGCCGGAATTTATCACCGCGCTGCTGTTCTTCGCAGCGGCAATGATGGCGAAAATCGCTCCGCCGGAGGTGATCTTCGGCGGCTTTGCCTCTTCGGCGTTCTGGCTGGTGTTCAGCGGCTTTGTGCTCGGCATCGCCATCCGTAAAACCGGACTGGCGGACCGGGCGGCGCAGGCGCTGTCGGCCAGGCTCACCGACTCCTGGCCGCGGATGGTCGCCAGCGTGGTACTCCTGAGCTACGCCCTGGCGTTCGTGATGCCCTCCAACATGGGGCGCATCGCGCTGCTGATGCCGATCGTGGCGGCGATGGCCCGCCGCGCGGGCATTGCCGACGGTAGCCGCGGCTGGTTCGGCCTGGCGCTGGCGGTGGGGTTCGGCACCTTTCAGCTGTCGGCGACGATTTTGCCCGCCAACGTGCCGAATCTGGTGATGAGTGGCGCGGCGGAAGGCTCGTACGGTATCCATCTGAATTATGTTCCCTATTTACTGCTGCATACGCCGGTGCTTGGCTGGCTGAAAGGGGCGGTGCTGGTGGCGCTGATTTGCTGGCTGTTTCCCGGCAAGCCGCATCCACCGCGCGACCTGGCGCCGCTGCCGCCGATGAGCCGCGACGAGAAACGTCTGGCGTGGCTGCTGGCGGTGGTCCTCTCGCTATGGGTGACCGAGAGCTGGCACGGCGTCGGCCCGGCGTGGACCGGCCTGGCGGCGGCTGTGATCACGCTGCTGCCGCGGGTGGGCTTTATCAACGGCGAGGAGTTTGCCAGCGGGGTGAATATGCGCACCTGCATTTACGTCGCCGGGATTCTGGGGCTAGCGATCGCCGTCACCCAAACCGGGATTGGCGGCGCGGTGGGCAATGCGCTGCTGCAGGTGATGCCCCTGGATAAAGACAATCCTTTCACCAGCTTTCTCGCCCTGACCGGGATAACCAGCGCGCTGAACTTTATTATGACCGCCAACGGCGTGCCGGCGCTGTATACCACCTTTGCCCAGAGCTTTGCCGACGCCACCGGCTTCCCGCTGCTAAGCGTGATTATGATTCAGGTGCTGGGCTATTCCACGCCGCTGCTGCCCTATCAGGCGTCGCCGATCGTGGTGGCGATGGGGTTAGGCAAGGTCCCGGCGAGGGCGGGGATGCAACTGTGTCTGGCGCTGGCGGCGGTGAGTTATCTGATTTTACTGCCGCTGGACTACGCCTGGTATCAGCTGTTGGGGAAACTGTAACGGCAAAAGAAAGCCCGGCTTGCGCTGTGCTAAGCCGGGCTCCCACGTTTTGTCAGTCAACCCGGTCGCGTGTCGCCACCGGGAAAAGCGAATTACGCTTTTTTCGCTGCTTCTGCTGCTTTAACGATCACCGCGAAAGCGTCAGCTTTCAGGGAGGCGCCGCCAACCAGCGCGCCGTCGATGTCCGGCTGGGTGAACAGCTCTGCGGCGTTGCCAGCGTTAACGGAACCGCCGTACTGGATGATCACTTGCTCAGCGATTTTGGCGTCAGCTTTAGCAATGTGGTCACGGATGAATTTGTGCACCGCCTGCGCCTGAGCCGGGGTCGCTGATTTGCCGGTACCGATAGCCCATACTGGTTCGTAAGCGATAACCACGCCTTCGAAAGCGGCAGCGCCCTGGGTTTTCAGCACGGCGTCGATCTGACGCGCGCAAACTTCTTCCGTTTTGCCCGCTTCGTTTTCGGCTTCGGTTTCACCGATGCACAGAACCGGGGTCAGACCCTGCTCTTTCAGCACGGCGAATTTCTTCGCGATCAGCTCGTCGGATTCTTTGTGGTAGGTACGACGCTCGGAGTGGCCGATGATGATGTACTGCGCGCCGATATCTTTCAGCATTTCGGCGGAGGTTTCACCGGTGAATGCGCCGGACAGGTTCACGTCAACGTTCTGTGCGCCCAGGTGAAGGCGGCTGGGCTGCGGCAGGAATTCGGTGCCGCCGCAGGCTCGATGAATGATTTGGATCTTCATGGTTTTGACCTTCCTTTCCGGTTTTTTATTTGATTGTACGCCGGGGCGCGCGGCAGCAGAAGTGTGTTCTTTTTCTCCGCAGATTTCTGGGCTTCGGCATTTTGCCGGAGGGGTGTTTTTGGGGGTAATTCGGGGGCAATTCCGGGTGCGGAAAATGCCCGGCGGCGGGCCTGGTTTTGTGCAGAAAACTGCGGTATTTGGCCGCTTGTTTCCGTGCGGGAGGGCCAGAAACGGGTCGTTCCGGGGCGTCCGGGACGGATGCAAATGTTAAAAATTCATGAACAGAACGTAGACGAAAAAGAGCGAAAAATCCGGAGGAAATAACTTAAAAAACAATATTTTGCAGGAAACACTGTTAAAATTGCACAAAAAAGAATGTCAAG
>OHIM01001362.1_pt1 | contig 10488 bp, 7 predicted proteins | sample 1568271 | NCBI WGS metagenome assembly OHIM01 (sample SAMEA3879580, study PRJEB24766) | human gut metagenome | biome: human-associated habitat; feature: feces | place: USA | collected 1985/1987
ATAGTTCCATATAGTAAAGTGACTCCAGTACCTAATTCACATCCTTGTGTAGAAGGTGTTTTTATGCCAAGAGACCTTATGATAACAATAGTAGATCTTGCCAAGGTTATTAAGTGTAAACCATCAGAAGATATAACGAAAGATATGTTTATTATAACTAACTTCAACAAGCTTAATGTTGCATTTCATGTTGCTTCTGTTGTAGGTATTCACAGAGTATCATGGACAGATATCATAAAGCCTGACAGTACTATAAGCAGTGCTGATAGTGGTATTGCTACAGGTGTAGTAAAGATCAATGACCAGCTTATTATCATCCTTGATTTTGAAAGAATAGTTTCTGATATAAGTCCTGAAACAGGACTAAAGGTTTCTGATATTGATAAGCTCGAAGGAAGAGCAAGAAATGAGTCACATATAGTAATAGCTGAGGATTCTCCATTACTTATGAAGCTTATATCAGATTCACTTATTAAGTCAGGCTATGATAATTTAACATTATGTGCCAATGGACAGGAGGCATGGGAATATCTTGTCAAGATGAAAGATTCCGATTCAATGGATGTTGCATGTGTTATAACAGATTTAGAGATGCCGCTTATGGATGGCCACAGACTTACAAAGCTTATAAAAACTGATGATAAGCTTAAGGATATACCAGTTGTTATATTCTCATCACTTATAAATGATCAGATGAGAGCTAAAGGTGAAGCATTAGGAGCTGATATTCAGTTGTCAAAACCAGAAATTGGTTTATTAGTTAATGAAATAGACAAGCTTCTTAGAAAATAAAATGTATAATTATCATTTTATTATATGATGTAACTTGTATTTTACATTTATATCAATATATGTCGATGATTTTGATTAGTTAGATGGTGTTATCCCTTTTTATAGGTAACACCATCTATGCTTTTGTTAATTCAAATAATATAGATGAGGTAGTATATGGATAATAACAAAGATTTCGGCACATTGGAAAAGTTATGTGAAGATATTCTTAATGATATGGATACGTATGATAGTATACTGTTAGGTTTTGGAACTGAGTTATTGAAATATAAAAATGATGAGATAGATGATGTGTTAGCTTGTCTGGCAAAATATCTTGAACATAAAAATTATTTTATAATATCATCTGTTAAAGATGATATACTAAGAAATTCAGAATTAAATCAGAAAAGAATAGTCTGCCCTTATTTAGGAGAAACAGATAAGACAAATGAAGATAAGCAATGGGATTTATATAATAAGTGGTTATCAGGTACATTAGCAAAAAAATTACTTGTTGTAGAATTAGGAGAGGGATTTAATAATCCTAATCTTATTAAATGGCCATTTGAGAGAATAGTTATGATTAATGAAAAAGCTCGTTTTTACAGAATTCATAGTATGTTTTATCAAATACCACCAGAAATAAAGGATAAGTCTGTTACATATAAATATGATGCCTATGAAGTATTGAAAACACTGGTAAATATGTCCAATCATTAAAAACGCTGGTAAATATTGTTAAATAGACGACTTTATGGTAGTATTCTATATATATTGATAAAGGTGGTGGAATTGTGGCTGAAAATGAAGAAGATTACCTTGATGGTCTTTTAAAATCAATGTCTGAAAGGGAAAATGCAGAGAAGCAGGCAAAAGACGAGGAAGAAGAAGAGATTAAAGAACAGGTTAGAGAGGCGGTTGAAAAGTCTAATACGCCTAATAGCAAGTTTGAAAATATATACATGGATGATCCGGTAGAGAATGATGGTAAGCAGGTAAGTGATGAGCATGTGGAAAAGGTTCTGAAAGATGTAATGACTGTTCCACGAAAGATGGCAGCACCAGGTGTTGATGAATCTTATATAGTAGATGATGAACCTGATACACCAAAACCGGTTTCATCAGTTACGCCTGAGGAAGTGGCTAAGCTTGCAAGGGAAAAAGAAGAGAAGGAAAAGGTTGATGAATCAGTCAAGAGTTCAAATGCAGATAAAGCACTTGATAAGCTGATTGAGGAAACTCAAAAAGATGAAGCTGCTGGCTCTAACTTAAGTAAAGATGATGAGCTTATTAAGGATATGGATTTATCAGATGGTGAAAAAGACAGACTGGTAAATATGAATCTTGATGATTTATTAAATGATGTTAACACAGATGCTGGTTCTACAAACGAAAGCGGAGTCAGTGCTGTTAATGATTTACTTGCACAGATTAATCAGGGAAGTGACCAGGCTGATGATGAGGCATCTGATAACATAGCTTCTGATTTAGCAGCGACTGGCGCAGTGGAAGACAATAAAGCTGATAACAGCTCAGATATTACATCTGCGGGTGTCGATGTTAAGAAGCAGCTTGAAGAAGAATTAAAGTCAGTTAATAAGAAAAAAAGAAAAAAAGGTATTTTATCAGTTATTAAAGATATATTCTTTGAAAGTCTTGATGATGAAACAGAAGATGCAGCTGATACCTTAGAAAAGTCAGGCAGAGCAGCTAAGAAAGAAGCCAAAATGGCGAAAAAGGCAGCTAAAGCTGATAAGAACGATAAGAATAAAGCAACAGATGCAGAGCAGGTACCTGAAGCTAAAGGAAAAGATGAAAACGAGCTTCTGATAGAAGAGGTATTTCATGGTAAGGATACTCTTGATGATTCAGCTGCACCTAAGAAAGGTCTGTTTGCAAAGATAAAATACAGAATGCAGCAGTTCAAAGCTAAACAGGCTAAAGAATGTGAGGCTGAGGAACAGCAGGAAGAGATAGAAAGACAGGAAAAGCAACAGCAGGTTGCAGCCAAAAAGGCCAAGGCAGCTGAAAAGAAGCAGAAGGCAGCTGAAAAGAAAACAGCTAAAAAGGAAGCAGCTAAAAAAGCAAAGGCTAAGAAGCCTAAGAAAGAAAAGAAGCCAAAGAAACCTAAGGTTAAACAGCCGCCTAAACCTGGAGATATAATCAGATTCAAACCGAAATCAATAATTGTGTTTGTTATGTTAATAGTTGGAATAGTAGTGCTTGTACAGATGTTTGGATATACTATTAACTATAGTGGAAATATTAATCTTGCTAAAGATTATTATGCTAATCAGGAATATGACAAGGCATATAATAGTTTAGATGGAATAAAGCTGTCTGGAGATGATGAGACGCTTTATAAACAGGCAAAGGTTGTTATGTATGTTCAAAGACAGTATGAATCATATGAAAATTATGAAAAAATGAATATGCATACAGAGGCACTAAATGCTCTTGTAAAGGGAGTTGACAGATATCAGACATACAGAAGTGAGGCAAAAGAATTAGGCGTTGAGGATAAGATGACAGAAGTGTATAATCTTATCATTAAGGCATTTAAGGATAAGTTTAAAATGTCCGAAACAGAAGCAATATCATTAGTTGAATTGTCAAAGTTAGATTTTACAAGTTATTATTATAAGATTGAAGCATATGGAGAGGCAATAAAATGATTTCAGTGATCGATTATGACGCAGGTAACTTAAAGAGTGTTGAAAAGGCTCTTATATCGCTTGGTGAAGAAGTTATTGTATCAAGGGATTCGAGCGAAATATTACAGGCAGATAAGGTTATTCTACCAGGAGTGGGTTCATTTGGAGATGCAATGAATAATCTTGATCGTTTCGGACTTGTAGATACTATAAAAAAGGTTGTTGATAATAAGACACCATTTCTTGGTATATGTCTAGGATTGCAGCTTTTGTTCAAGGAAAGTGAAGAAACACCAGGAGCAGAAGGCCTTAATATTCTGCCTGGTAAAATATTAAAAATACCAGCAGCTAAAGGAATAAAGATTCCACATATGGGATGGAATTCATTGGAAGTTAAGCCGGGTGCAAAACTTTTTAAGGGACTTTCAGATAATCCTTATGTTTATTTTGTCCATTCATATTATCTTAAAGCTGATGATGAAGCAATCGTGGCTGCATCTACAGAATATTCAACTCATATTCATGCCTCTGTAGAAAAGGATAATGTGTTTGCATGCCAGTTTCATCCAGAAAAGAGTAGTGAAACAGGTCTTAGAATACTTAAGAATTTTGCAGAATTATAGATTGGAGAGTACACATAATGTTTACTAAAAGAATAATACCTTGTCTTGATTGCAAAGATGGAAGAGTTGTTAAGGGAACTAATTTTGTTGATCTTAAGGATGCAGGAGATCCTGTAGAGGTAGCTGCAATGTATGATAAATCAGGAGCAGATGAACTGGTATTTCTTGATATAACAGCATCAAGTGATGGAAGAAATACAACAGTGGAGCTTGTAAGAAACGTAGCTGAAAAGGTTTTTATACCATTCACAGTAGGCGGTGGAATAAGGACAGTTGAAGATTTCAAGGTGCTTTTAAGAGAAGGTGCGGACAAAATATCTGTTAATTCAGCTGCAATCATGAATCCAGAACTTATTTCGCGGGCTGCTGACAAGTTTGGAAGCCAGTGCGTTGTTGTAGCGATAGATGCTAAAAAGCAGGAAGATGGGCATTGGAGTATATATAAAAATGGTGGAAGAGTAGATATGCATATGGATGCCGTTGAGTGGGCTATGAAAGCTGAGAGTCTTGGTGCTGGTGAGATACTGCTTACAAGCATGGATTGTGATGGTACAAAGGCAGGTTATGATATAGAACTTACTAGTGCAGTCGCATCAAATGTGTCAATTCCTGTTATAGCATCTGGTGGTGCTGGTAATATGGAGCATTTTTATGATGCATTTACAAAGGGTAATGCTGATGCAGCTCTTGCAGCCTCTTTATTCCATTATAAAGAGATGGAAATAAAAGACCTTAAGAAATATTTGTCTGATAAGGGTATTCCTATGAGATTATAATATATTGTGTTACAGCACAAGAGGGATAATCATTACATCATATAATACATGCTGCAGGAAGTATATGAGGAAAAGAGGAACATAATTATGTCTATGATAACAGGTGACTGGCAGGAAGCTTTAAGTGATGAGTTTAGAAAGGATTATTACAAGAAATTATATACATTTGTAAAGAATGAATATAACAGTTGTGTGGTATATCCCCCAGCAGATGATATATTCAATGCATTTCATTTTACACCACTTAAAAGTGTAAAGGTGCTTATACTTGGACAGGATCCATATCATGAGGTGAATCAGGCTCATGGTCTTAGCTTTTCAGTTCTTCCGGGTAATCCTATACCTAAGTCATTACAGAATATATATAAAGAATTACAGTCTGATATTGGGTGCTATTATCCAAACAATGGTTTCCTTAAAAAGTGGGCTGACCAGGGAGTACTTATGTTGAATACTGTACTTACGGTAAGAGCACATGCAGCATTTTCACATAAGGGAAGAGGCTGGGAGCAGTTTACAGATGCAGTTATCAACGCTGTTAATGCACAGGACAGACCAATAGTTTATATGTTATGGGGGAATTCAGCAAAGGATAAAATTCCTATGCTTACGAATCCTAAGCATCTTATATTAACAAGTGCACATCCAAGTCCACTATCGGCTAACAGAGGTTTTTTTGGATGCAGGCATTTCAGCAAATGTAACGAGTTTCTTGAAAATCATGGAGTCACACCAATAGACTGGCAGATTGAAAATATATAAAAATAATAACATATGAAAAAATCCGCATCCTGATTATTTCGTCATGAAATAATCAGGATGCGGATTTTTTTGTATCAATATTTGTTTATTTACTCATCAATATCTTCTTCAGATCCAGCAACTGCGCCGATAACTGAAATGATAACTACAACGGCAAATATTGAAATTGCAACACCTATAATAGGTCCTAAAAATAATAAAAAGTTCATATGCTTATCCTCCGAATATTCTTTTATTATTATACAACTTTTTTATGATAAGTCAAAAACTTATTTGTTAATATTCTTGTTAGCAGTAGCAAGCATAAGTTTGATTCTGTTGAGCTGGTTAACTTCTGAAGCACCTGGGTCATAATCAACCGCAATAATATTAGCCTCAGGGAAAGCAGCACGTAATTCTTTTATAACACCTTTACCTACTATATGGTTAGGCAGACATGCAAATGGCTGGCAGCATACTATATTGCCGGCACCATTATGTATAAGCTCAATCATTTCTCCAGTAAGAAGCCATCCCTCGCCAGTCTGGTTTCCAAGTGATACAAGATCCTTTGCAAGTGCAGCAGTATCCTTTATGGATGAAGGTGCATCAAAACGTTTACTTTCTGCAAGTGCCTGGTTACCAGCCTTTCTGAACCATTCAAGAATCTTTATGACTGTATTATTAATAAATGCAGATTTTCCAGATGTACCGAGGTATTTATGCTTAAAGTTAGCATTTTCTGCACAGTAGAGAAGAAATCCCATAAGATCAGGAACAACTGCCTCTGCACCTTCCGATTCAAGCAGATCAACAAGATAGTTGTTGGCTGCAGGAAGAAACTTAACAAGAATCTCACCAACAACACCAACTCTTGGTTTCTTTATATCAAGTAACTCAATGTTATCAAAGTCTTTAACGATAGCACGGAGGTTATTGTTAAAGTCTTTCATTTTTACCTTGTCCTGTGTAATCTGTTTAATACATATTTCCTTCCAGTGTTCATGTAAAGCGTTAACAGAGCCAGGAACTTTTTCATAAGGTCTTGTTCTGTATACAACATTCATGAATATATCGCCATACTCAATCGCCATCATAGCTTTTTTAAGCATCTTAAGGTCATACTTAAAACCAGAGTTAGTTTCAAGCCCCTGTGCACTAAGAGATATTACAGGTATATATCCTAAGTTGGCTTTTTCAAGAGCACGTCTGATGAATCCAATGTAGTTAGAGGCACGGCATCCACCACCAGTCTGTGTAATAATGATTGCTGTTTTTGAAAGATCGTATTTGCCCGAAAGGACAGCATTCATAATCTGGCCGACAACCATTAGGGAAGGATAGCAGGCATCATTATTTACATATTTAAGCCCCATATCAACTGATGATTTGTTATCGTTATCAAGGACCTCGAAATTATAGCCACATGAATTGAGTGCTGGCTCTAATAAGTCAAAATGTATAGGTGACATCTGAGGACATAGAATAGTGTAGTTCTTTCTCATCTCAGGTGTGAATTCAACACGGTTGTATGCAGATGAAACAAGAGTGCGTTTATAATTCTTCTTATCTCTTACTTTAAGTGCAGCGATGAGAGATCTTATACGTATACGTGCAGCTCCAAGGTTGTTAACTTCATCTATTTTTAATACTGTATATATTTTACCTGATTTAGTTAATATATCATTTACAGCATCTGTTGTTACGGCATCAAGTCCACAGCCAAAAGAGTTAAGCTGTATAAGATCAAGGTTGTCCTGTGTCTTAACAAAACTTGCTGCAGCATATAATCTTGAATGATACATCCACTGATCCATAACGATAAGAGGACGTTCAACATTTCCAAGATGTGAAACACTGTCTTCTGTTAATACGGCAATATCATATGAGTTTATAAGTTCAGGTATACCATGGTTGATTTCAGGGTCAATATGATAAGGCCTTCCTGCAAGAACGATACCACGTTTACCAGTATCCTTTAAATACTTGATGACTTCTTCACCCTTTTTATGCATGTCCTCTCTGGACTGCATAAGTTCTTTCCATGCATCCAAAACAGCAGCTTTTATTTCACCCGATGGGATATCAGGGAACTCTTCATGCAATCTTTTAGCCAGGATTGCTTCGTTTTCAAAAGAAATAAAAGGGTTTCTGAAATCTATATTTTCAGTTTTGAGTTCTTCAACATTGTTCTTAATATTTTCAGCATAAGAAGTAACAATAGGACAGTTGTAGTGGTTGTTAGTACCATCTATTTCTTTGTGTTCATATGGAACGCAAGGATAAAAGATGAATTTAACACCTTTCTTTATAAGCCAGCTTATATGACCATGAGCAAGCTTAGCAGGATAACATTCTGATTCTGATGGAATGGATTCTATGCCTAGCTCATATATCTTTCTTGTTGACTGTGGTGAAAGAACAACCTTATAACCAAGCTTTGTAAAGAAGGTGAACCAGAAAGGATAATTTTCATACATGTTAAGTACCCTTGGTATACCTACAACACCTCTTACAGCCAGATCAGCTGATAAAGGTTCATAGTCAAAAAGTCTGTGGAACTTATAATCAAAAAGATTAGGAACCTTTTCTTTATTACGTTCCTTTCCAAGTCCACGCTCGCATCTGTTACCAGTTATAAAGGAACGTCCACCAGAGAATTTGTTAATAGTTAAATGACAGCTGTTAGTACATCCTTTACATCTTGTAAGAGTAGTTTCGTAAGTAAGACTGTTTATTTTGTCAATAGAGAGCATAGATGATTCTGATATACCATCATAGCGTTCTCTTGCAATAAGTGCTGCACCAAAAGCCCCCATTATGCCTGCGATATCAGGTCTTATGGCATTAACACCTGTTATCTTTTCAAAGCTTCTAAGCACGGCATCGTTGTAGAATGTACCACCCTGGACAACGATATGTTTACCTAAATCACCTGGGTCAGCTATTTTAATAACCTTGTATAATGCATTTTTGATGACAGAGTAAGCAAGACCTGCTGATATATCAGATACCTCAGCCCCTTCTTTTTGTGCCTGTTTTACTTTAGAGTTCATGAATACAGTACATCTTGTACCAAGGTCAATAGGATGCTTTGCAAAAAGAGCAGCCTTTGCGAAATCCTGTACAGAATAGTTTAGTGACTTGGCAAATGTTTCGATAAATGAACCACAGCCTGATGAACATGCTTCATTAAGCTGTACAGAATCAACTGTCTGATTCTTGATTTTAATACATTTCATATCCTGACCACCAATATCTATGATACAGTCAACATCAGGATCAAAAAATGCAGCAGCATAGAAATGTGATACTGTCTCAACTTCTCCTTCATCCAGCATGAGAGCCGACTTAATAAGGGCTTCACCGTAACCTGTAGAGCATGCCTGTACGATTCTGGCTTTAGGTGGAAGCTGCGAATATATTTCTTTTATTGCTTTTATTGTAGTAGCAAGCGGAGAACCGTTGTTGCTTGAGTAGAATGAATAAAGAAGATTACCATCTTCATCTACAAGTGCTACCTTGGTTGTAGTAGAACCAGCATCAATACCCAGATAACAGTTACCTTCATAAGAGGATATGTTCGCAGTTTTAACATGATGGACACTATGTCTTTTGATAAAGTCGTTATAAGCAAGCTGGTCTGCAAAAAGTGGTTCCATACGTTCAACTTCAAAGTCAAGCTTTATCTTACCCTGAAGACGTTTAATTATGTCAGATACATCAACGCATACGTTTTTGTCGTAGTTCATGGCTGAACCAACAGCAGCAAAAAGATGTGAATGTTCTGGTGCAATAGTCTGTTCAGGAGTAAGGCTTAATGTACGGATGAATGCCTGTTTTAATTCTGAAAGGAAGTGAAGAGGACCACCTAAGAAAGCAACGTTACCTCGTATAGGTTTACCACATGCAAGACCTGAAATAGTCTGGTTAACAACGGCCTGGAATATAGAGGCTGCTAAGTCCTGCTTAGTTGCACCTTCATTGATAAGAGGCTGTATATCAGACTTGGCAAATACACCACATCTTGCAGCTATAGGATAGATAGATTTATAGCTTTTAGCATATTCATTAAGACCCGCTGCATCTGTCTGTAAAAGAGTAGCCATCTGGTCGATAAAAGAGCCTGTACCACCAGCACATATACCATTCATACGCTGGTCAATACCGTTAGTGAAGTAGATAATCTTTGCATCCTCACCACCAAGCTCTATGGCAACATCACATTGTGGAGCGTAGTCCTGAAGTGCTGTTGATACAGCGACAACCTCCTGAGTAAATGGAACTTCAAGATGCTTTGCAAGAGTAAGTCCGCCCGAACCTGTTATAACAGGATATACTTCGAATTCACCAAGCTTTGTTACAGCCTTTTCAAGCAGACCCTGTAAAGTTTCCTGGATATTGGCAAAATGTCTTTCATAATCTGAAAATAAAATATTATTATTATCATCAAGAATTGCGATCTTTACTGTTGTTGAACCAATATCAATACCTAATCTGTATTTATTCATATTCATTACGGCAGAGCCGTCCTCCTTGTTTTAGTATATATTGATGTAAATGTTAAAGTATTCCAAAATTACAATGTCGAAAAATGAAAAATCACATCGAATAAATTACAACTGACATATTATATAAGAAATAACAGAATAATTCAACACCATAAATATGACTGTTTATATAAAATTAATAATACTAAAATGAGAACTTAATTGACAAAGGAAATTATTATTTTTATACTTTGTATATTTTGCAAAATCCCATATATACCATTTTCCCCACATCTGCTAAATATTTTGCAATTCGATTAACTTGGATTAAAATTTAATAGGATTATAACATATTGAAATACAGTGTAATTGTGGCGTTTTTCCGCATTTTTCTTTTTACCCACATTTTCCCCACTTTAATTATTTCAAA
>OHIM01001364.1_pt1 | contig 10421 bp, 3 predicted proteins | sample 1568271 | NCBI WGS metagenome assembly OHIM01 (sample SAMEA3879580, study PRJEB24766) | human gut metagenome | biome: human-associated habitat; feature: feces | place: USA | collected 1985/1987
ATATGGTTCTGCTATCCCTTTCGAACTTTTTGCTTTATGCCTCGCTATACATGATGCTTCCCGCACTGCCTTTATGGATGGTGCGGCACTGGTATTGCAGTTATGCGGAAGCAGGAGCAGCCATTGCTGTTTTCGGGCTGGCCATGTTCCTTCCGGGAACATTCAACAGCTACCTTATTGATACGTTCAAACGTAAAAGTGTGTGCTTTATAGCGATATTCCTGTTTGTGGCATCCAGTCTGCTATATCCGTACGTTGCGACCGTAGGGTTCGTAGCTTTGGTCAGGGCTGTCCAGGGAGGGCTGTTCAGCGTCATTACCATGACTACGGGCAGTACACTGGTGATTGATGTCACTGCTTCCCGCCGCCGCACGGACGCCAATATCGCTTTTGCCTGGGCGGGTCGTTTTGGAATGGTGGTGGGTCTTGCCTTGGGGATCTATATTTATCCTTATTGGAATTTTCACCATATCATTTATACCAGTATGGCTCTGGGAGCGTTGGCGCTGGTGCTGATTCCGGCGGTGAAAGTTCCTTTCCGTGCTCCGCTCAGCACTTCATGGTTCTCGCTGGACCGTTTTTTGCTGCCGCGCACTTTGTGGCCGGGGATGAATATGATGATGGTGGCCATTATCTTTGGGATATTGGTGGCACATATTTACAATGAATTGTTTTTTGTTTGTATCCTGATAGGCTTTGTCCTGTCTTTGCTGCTTTTGCGTTACGTGCTTTCTCATGCTTCCGGTCGTTCGGAGGTAGAGCTGGGGCAGGCGGCAATGATAGGAGGGTTGTTATTGCTCGCTTTTTCCAATAGCTTGATGAACAGTTATATAGCTGGTATTTTGTTGGGGATGGGAACCGGAACCACTGTGTCACGTTTCTTTATAAAAATGATCAGCCTGCCGAGGCATTGCGAGCGGGGAACGGGAAACAATACCTATCAGCTGATGTGGGAGGCAGGAGTACTGATTGGTTTCCTGTTTGAGAATATGTGGACTGAGGGTCATCCCGATACTATTTATTGGATATGTATCGGTATCTGTGTCGTTCTGCTGCTGATGTATGAGTTCTTCACACATCCGTGGTATTACAGAAAGATGGAGGAAAAACAGTGAAATATGGCAACTTACATAAATTAATAATATAAAGAATATGGCAGACGACAAAAAGATTATCTTTTCGATGGTGGGCGTAAGCAAAGCCTTCCAGGCGAACAAACAGGTATTGAAGGACATCTACCTATCCTTTTTTTACGGTGCTAAGATCGGTATCATCGGTCTGAACGGTTCGGGTAAATCGACCCTGCTGAAGATTATCGCCGGATTGGATAAGTCCTATCAGGGCGAAGTGGTGTTCTCGCCGGGATATTCTGTGGGGTATCTGGCCCAGGAACCGTACCTCGACCCCACCAAGACCGTAAAGGAAATTGTAATGGAAGGCGTGCAGCCCATTGTGGACGCGCTGGCAGAATACGAGGAAATCAATCAGAAGTTTGGCTTGCCCGAATATTATGAGGACCAGGACAAGATGGACAAGCTCTTCTCCCGCCAGGCCGAGTTGCAGGACATCATTGACGCGACCGATGCCTGGAACCTTGACAGCAAGCTGGAACGCGCCATGGACGCCCTCCGTTGTCCGCCCGAAGACCAGTCCGTAGAACATCTTTCCGGTGGTGAGCGCCGCCGTGTGGCCCTTTGCCGCCTATTGTTGCAGAAGCCCGACGTGCTTCTTCTTGACGAGCCCACCAACCACCTTGATGCCGAATCCATCGACTGGCTGGAACAACACTTGCAGCAGTACGAGGGTACGGTGATTGCCGTAACGCACGACCGTTACTTCCTCGACCACGTTGCCGGCTGGATTCTTGAGCTGGACCGTGGCGAAGGTATTCCCTGGAAAGGTAACTACTCCAGTTGGCTGGAACAGAAGACCAAGCGCATGGAGCAAGAGGAAAAGACCGCCAGCAAGCGCCGCAAGACGCTGGAACGCGAGCTGGAGTGGGTGCGCATGGCTCCCAAAGCCCGTCAGGCAAAAGGAAAGGCCCGTCTGAACTCTTACGACAAATTGTTGAATGAGGATGTGAAAGAAAAGGAAGAGAAACTGGAAATCTTCATCCCGAACGGTCCCCGTTTGGGAAACAAGGTGATCGAGGCCAAAGGAGTGGCGAAAGCTTATGGTGACAAGCTGTTGTTCGATAACCTGAATTTCATGCTGCCCCCTAACGGCATTGTCGGTGTAATCGGTCCTAACGGTGCCGGAAAGACTACCTTGTTCCGCTTGATTATGGGACTGGAAACCGTAGACAAAGGTACTTTCGAGGTAGGAGAGACCGTGAAACTGGCATACGTGGACCAGCAACATAAAGATATCGACCCTGCCAAGTCCGTTTATCAGGTGATCAGCGGTGGAAACGAACTGATCCGTCTGGGAAACAGGGATATCAACGCGCGTGCTTACCTCAGCCGTTTCAATTTCTCGGGAGCCGATCAGGAGAAACTTTGTGGAATGCTTTCGGGTGGTGAGCGCAACCGCCTGCATCTGGCTATGGCACTGAAGGAAGAAGGCAACGTGCTGCTGCTGGACGAGCCTACCAATGATATTGACGTGAACACGCTGCGCGCGCTGGAGGAAGGTCTGGACGATTTTGCAGGTTGTGCGGTGGTGATCAGCCACGACCGTTGGTTCTTGGACCGTATCTGTACCCATATCCTGGCTTTCGAAGGAAACAGTGAGGTCTTTTTCTTTGAAGGATCCTATTCGGAATACGAAGAGAACAAGATGAAGCGTTTGGGTAATGAGGAGCCGAAACGGGTGCGCTACCGCAAGCTGATGGAAGACTGATGACGCCCTGTCTATAAAATCTTACCCAAGTGTACGAACAGTAACGTATTCTTGGGTAAGTTTGCATATACACACAACGGTTCGTCAGAAATGTATGGCAACTTCCTCAGTATAAAGACGTTTTTGAGGTTAAGAGCCTTTTTATTATACACCTATCTTATTATGCGCGCACCGCATGGAATTCCCGTCGGCCCGTGTCCCGGGGTCATCCGGCAGGATGAATGTGGTTCACCATAAAACTATAAATTCTCTTTCTATAGACCTGCCACTGTAAATTGTAACCGATTTGTAGTTTGTATATCGTTTCTATTAGCTATCTTTGCAACGTCTTTTAAGACATTAATTATAATATTAATTAATAAAAAGTTTATGGTAAAAAGAATGCGATCTTTTTTTGCGGTGGTTATGTTGGTAATCGCTGCTGCTGTTAACGCCCAGGTCACCACTTCGTCAATGAGTGGTAAGGTGGTTGATCAAAGCAATGAAGCCATTATCGGCGCGACGATTCAGGCTATTCATGAGCCGTCCGGCACCCATTATGGGGCCATTACCAATGTGGACGGCCGTTATTCCATCCAGGGCATGCGTGCCGGCGGCCCTTACAAAGTAGAAGTTTCTTATGTAGGTTATCAATCAGTGGTTTACAAGAGCATCAATCTCCAGTTGGGAGAGAATTACGTATTGGATGCGAACTTGAAGGAGTCTACCGAACTGCTGGATGAAGTAGTGATAACCGCTTCCAAGAGCAGCAATATGAAGTCTGACCGCGCCGGAGCGGTGACCAATGTCGATGCGGCCAGAATGTCGGAAGTGCCTACGGTGAGCCGCAGCATGAATGATATCATGCGCCTGACCCCTCAGGGAGCCAATATCGGTAGCGGTTTCTCAGTGGGTGGAGGTAACTACCGCCAGTCTTATGTCACTGTGGACGGAGCCGCTTTCAATAATGCCTTCGGTATCGGCTCGAACTTGCCGGCAGGCGGTTCGCCTATCTCTCTGGATGCATTGGAACAGATTTCCGTTTCCACCACTCCCTTTGATGTCCGTCAGAGCGGGTTTACAGGAGGTGCCATCAACGCCGTGACAAAGAGTGGTACGAATGAGTTCAAAGGTACAGCCTATATGTATACTTCCAATACCCACCTTACCGGTAATAAGGTAGAGGACTATGAGCTGACCCGCAACCGTGACCACAGTACCACCTACGGAGCTTCTTTGGGAGGTGCGATCATTAAAAACAAGTTATTCTTCTTCGTGAACGGCGAATATCAGGATAATGTGCAGGCAGGTCCGTCGGGCATAGCGCGTAGCGGCGCCAATGACGAATGGAGCACCAACGGCATCGTGCACCGTCCGTTCGAGAACACCACAACGGTAGGCGGCCGTACCTTTGTGGGGATGAACAACATCAGCCAATACCTGTCGGAAAAATACAACTACAATCCGGGACGTTATCAGGGATATTCTCTGGAAACCCCTTCTTACAAGATCATGGGCCGTCTGGACTGGAACATCAACAACAACAACAAGATTAATTTCCGTTTCACCCATACCCATTCCAAGTATTCCTCCAACCCTTCCTCTTCCACCACTCCGTTTAAGGATTCAATCATTTATCCGGGCGGAGTAGACGGCAGCGCGGGCAAGAGCAGTTCGGGACGTACAGCGAATGCCGGTATGTATTTTGAAAGCTCACGCTACATGCAAGAGCAGAACTTCACTTCCATAGCTTCCGAATGGAATTCAAAGTGGGGCGCAATCAATAACGCCTTGCGTTTTACTTATTCTTATCAGAACGAACCTCGTACTTACGAAGGTGGAACATTCCCTACGGTGGATATTCTTGACCAAGGCTCCCTGTATGCCTCATTCGGCCCGGACCCCTTTACAGAAGGGAACTTGCGCCAGGTGAAGACCTTTGTCATTACCGATGAATTCAATTTCTCCAGCGGTATCCATAACTTTATGGGCGGTATCCAGTTTGAGTCCAATAAGGCAGTGAACGGATTCATGCAGGCGGGTAGCGGTTATTATGTCTATTCCTCTTGGGATGATTTTGTGAACAACAGAGCTCCGGCTGCTTTCGGTGTCACTTATTCCAACACCGGGGACGGTTCCCAGTTCCTGGCGAACATGAAGTACCAGCAGCTTTCTTTCTATCTGCAGGACCAGATGAATATCACAGACAACTTCAGACTGACTGCCGGGGTGCGTTTCGAACTGCCCATTTATCCGGAGCTGAAGAACAACTATAACAAGAATTTCGCACAGATTGACTTTGACGGATATCATTACGCCACAGACCAGTTGCCTTCATCCTACCAGCTGACCGCCTCCCCCCGTATCGGCTTCAACTGGGACCTTACAGGCGAGCGTAAGTATGTATTGCGCGGCGGTAGCGGTTACTTCATCGGCCGTCTGCCGTTCGTATGGCTGGTTTCGGCAGTAGGTAATGCCAATTGCGGACAAAGCACCTATTATTATAACGAGCAGAAGGACGCTAAGTACGGACAACCGAGTTTCCACACCAGCGTGGCTGATATGTTGAAAGATCCTAACTTGAACCTTCCGGCGGCTACCGATCCTGCCGCACCTTCCGGAGCCACCATCATTGACCGCGACTTGAAGATGAATGCCACCTGGAAGTCATCATTGGCTTTTGATGCAAAACTTCCCGGAGACATTGACTTTACGTTGGAAGGTATTTTCAGTAAAGAGTTCAATCCGGCTACAGTGACCAATTTGGGACGTAAGTTTAAAGGAGAGCAGGAGATAGCTCCGGGTGATGTCCGCAGAATGTTTGAGTACTCCAATGCGAACAAGACGGATGCTTATTATATCACCAATGCGGGAAACAGCGCTTATTATTACTCACTCACCGCCTCACTGGCCAAGACATTTGATTTCGGCCTGCATCTTTCCGCTTCCTACACCCGTTCTTATGCCAAGTCGTATGGCGACGGCATCGGCGACCAGGTGAACTCGGCTTATTACAACAACCGTTACTCTGTCAACGGAAATAATGACACGGAGACCGGCTATGGTACGTATGTATCGCCCAACCGTGTGCTGGCTTCCGCCGCTTACCGTATTAAATACGCCAAGAATTTCGCTTCCTCCTTGTCTTTGATTTATGAGGGTATGAACATGGGCTATGCCGGAGGATATTCCGCCGCCCGTTATTCCTATACATTCACCGGAAATATTGTAGGCGATTACGGCTCAAACAACTTGCTGTACATTCCGGCATCCCGCGAGGCGCTGGATAAGTGGAACTTTGCCGATTATACTGACAGCAAGACGGGTGAGGTGACTTATTCTGCCAAGGAGCAGCGCGATGATTTCTGGGCTTACATTAATGAGGACAGTTATCTGAAAGGCCGTAAAGGCAAGTATGCCGAACGCGGAGGAGCCATCATGCCCTGGCATCATCAGCTGGATTTGAAGTTCAATCAGGATTTCTTCCTCAATGTAGGGGGCAAGCGCAATACCTTGCAGTTCGGAGTGGATATCAAGAACTTCCTGAACTTGCTGAACAGCGACTGGGGAATTTATAAGACGGTGAACAATACTTCCTTGTTGAGCTATAAGGGCGGCGCTTACCAGTTCCAGAAGAACGGAGGAAAGAAACTGACTGATACGTATTCCAATCTGAACAGTTTCAATTCTACGTATTCCATACAGTTCAGTGTCCGTTATATCTTTAACTAAATGAAATAGCCTGTATCAGACAATACAGGAACAGGATAGAGAGGCGTACCCATGAAGGTGCGCCTCTTTTTGTATGCACATTCTTTCGTTTTCTTTTTGCTCTGTCATTTTGAAAGTGAGAGAGCCTGAATGAAAGTGACCTGTCGTTTTGTCGTAGGGGCGGGCCGGATTTGTCCGGATCAGTGGATACGGCTTTGGGAATAAGGTATGCTGAAAATAGTTCCGGCGGTTTCCATTTGCCCTTCTTTCTACAGTAATATGTGGCAGTTGCTCTGGAATTTCCGGACAGTTTTCCCCTCTTTTGAGGCGGCTTTTTGTTCTTTTCTTAACATAATTGTCATATTCCGCCTAAAAAGTACCCTTTTCGTTTAAATAATCTAATATAAATTCAATTTATATGAATTAAATTTTTATCTTTGTCTTTCCTATTGGGAATGAAATACTAACTAATTAATTTAAATCAAAGACAAAATTATGAGAAATCATCTAAAGCATTTCCTCCTGTTGGCAGTTCTGACAATCTGTTTCACTGCTACGGCTGTTGCGCAAGGAACAGTAAAAGGTAAAGTAGTAGATGCCGAGAACAATGAGCCATTGATTGGTGCCACTGTATCGGTCAGCGGTACGACACTGGGTACTGTAACGGATATTGACGGTAACTTTGTGTTGAAACTTACCTCTTCTAAGGCTACTCTTGAGTTTAAATACTTGGGGTATCAGGACAAAACAATGAAGGTTACTCAAAAGGGCAATGTTGATTTGGGAACTATTGCTTTATCACTGGATGCAAAGACTTTAGGGGATGTTGTGATAACTTCTTCTATTGCTGTAGCCCGTAAGACTCCGGTGGCTGTAACAACTTTGGCTCCGGAATTTATAGAAGAAAAATTAGGTACACAGGAATTCCCTGAGATATTAAAATCAACTCCGGGTGTATATGCTACCAAGCAAGGTGGTGCATACGGTGATTCAAAAATCAACATGCGTGGTTTCAAGAGCGAAAATATCGCTGTTATGGTAAACGGTATTCCAATGAATGATATGGAATGGGGAGGCTTGTACTGGAGTAACTGGGCAGGACTGTCGGATGTGACACGTAGCATGCAGACTCAGCGAGGTTTGGGCGCTTCGAAGGTGTCTGCTCCTTCGGTAGGTGGCTCTATCAATATTGTTACCCGTACCATTGATCAGAAAAAAGGTGGTTCTATCTCTTATGCAATGGGGAATGACGGCTATAACAAGCTTCTGTTCCATGTTTCTACAGGTATGTCCAAAGATGGATGGGCATTGACTTTACTTGGTGGAAAGACTTGGGGAGACGGATATATACAAGGGACCGAATTCTCTGCTTATAATTATTTTGTAAACATAGCCAAACGTATCAATGATGCACACCAGATTTCATTTACTGCATTCGGATCACCCCAATGGCATAACCAGCGCAGTAATAAAGACGGTTTAAGCATCAAAGGATGGCAGGCAGTGAAAAATTATATGGGTGACAAGAGTCCGTATCGCTATAATCCTACTTATGGATTCGGCCCTAACGGTGAGCGTATGTCTGCTTCGCACAATGAATATCACAAGCCGCAGCTTTCATTGAACCATCAATGGCAAATTAATGAAAAATCATCATTGAGCACAGCGGCATATGTTTCCATTGGCCGCGGATATGGTAATGCGGGACAAGGATATAAGAAAGATGCCAATGGTACTACTTATCGTAATATGTGGTATGGCTCTTATAAAGGAAACTTGAATACTTATTTCCGAAATTCAGACGGTACATTTGCTTATGACCAGATTTATGATATGAATGAAGCCAGTGATAACGGTTCTATGATGGCTATGTCAAAAAGTATCAACGAACACAACTGGTATGGCTTGTTGTCTACATATACGACAAAATTTGGTGATTACATTGATTTTTACGGAGGTATAGATTTCCGTTATTATAAAGGTACGCATACTAATGAATTGAGTGATTTGTATGGCGGCAAATATTTCTTGGATGAAAGCCGAGAGAAGGTGAAAGCGGTGAACAATGCCTTGGCAGGAACTCCGGAATATGTGAAGAAAAAATTACAGGTGGGAGATGTGGTATATCGTGATTATGATGGCTATGCTATGTCAGAAGGAGTATTTGCACAAGCTGAGTACAATAAAGATAAATTGAGTGCGTTTCTTGCAGGTTCAATTTCCAATACCGGATATTGGAGATATGACCGCTTTTATTATGACAAGCAGCATGCCGAATCGGAAACGGTGAATTTTATAGGCTATACAGTGAAAGGTGGTGCCAACTATAATCTGAACGAATATCATAATGTATTTGCAAATGTAGGTTACATCAGTCGTGCTCCTTTCTTCTCAGGTGGCGCTTTCTTACAGAGTGCAACTAGTAATGCTACTAATCCGGATGCTGTAAACGAAAAGATTTTTTCTTTTGAATTAGGCTATGGATTCCGTTCTCCTTATTTCACTGCTAATCTGAATGTATATCATACCCAGTGGTTTGACAAGACCAATGCCGCATCTGTGAATATTGAAGATGAGAAAGGCAATCAGGTGGATCGTGCCACTATCAATATGCAGGGGGTCGATGCCACTCACCAAGGAATTGAACTGGACTTTGTGGCAAGACCTTTCAGATGGTTGGATATTAACGGTATGTTCTCTATTGGAAATTGGCGCTGGAGCAGCACGCCGAAAGGATATTTTTACAATTCATTGGGACAGCCTTTGGCTTATGAAAATGGAAAATTTGTAGAGGCTACTGGTATTATGGCTCCTGACCATGCTTCTGTTGCATTGGATTTGGATGGTGTCAGAGTAGGAGGCTCCGCGCAAACCACAGCCTCACTGGGTGCTACGGCAAAGATATCAAAGGCATTACGCGTAGGTTTCGATTGTGTGTTCTATGGACGTAATTATTCTGACTGGGCTATTGAATCTTCTGATTTGACATATAATATCAACAAGACGTTGGTGTATGATTCCCCATGGCGTATTCCTTCAGCGTATGTATGTGATTTAAATGCAAGTTATAGATTTAAGATAGGTGGGGTAAACGCTATTCTTTCAGGAGTTGTGAACAATTTGTTCGATCAGGAATATATTTCTGATGCTACAGATGGTTCAAATCATGACTGGCAAACTGCTTATGGCATCTTCTATGGATTCGGTCGTACATACAACTTGAAATTGAAACTTAATTTTTAAACTCAAAGCCTAAAGAATTTTAGAATATGAAGAAAAATATATGGATGGTGCTGGCAGCCGCTTCGTTAATGACTGCTTGTGATTATAATGAAAAATATTTTGATTGAAAGGCACATGAGCTAATGAGTTTAAATGAAGTATCTATAAAAATACCGGGCGAATATATTCCAAACGTCTTTGGACAGTTTGATGCATTCGCCAAGAAAATAGAGCGCACACTGCACGTAACACTTGTCTTAAGAGATGATTCCTTAAAGATTATCGGAGCGCAGGGAAATATTGATGGGGCAAAAGAGGTGTTCGAGCAGCTCATTGCGCTGGCTGAGAGAGGCAACGTCATTACAGAGCAGAACGTAAACTATGCACTTGCACTTTTAGAGGAGCATAGAGGCAGTGAGATTGTTGAGATTGACAAGGATATCATTTGTCACACAATAAATGGCAAGCCTGTAAAGCCAAAAACCATAGGACAGAAGGAATATGTCGATGCAATCAGGAAAAAGATGATTGTGTTTGGCATGGGTCCTGCCGGAACAGGAAAGACCTATCTTGCCATGGCAATGGCTATAACAGCTTTTAAAAATGAGCAGGTGGGCCGTATTATTTTGACACGTCCTGCGATTGAAGCAGGCGAGAAGCTTGGCTTT
>OHIM01001368.1_pt1 | contig 10398 bp, 9 predicted proteins | sample 1568271 | NCBI WGS metagenome assembly OHIM01 (sample SAMEA3879580, study PRJEB24766) | human gut metagenome | biome: human-associated habitat; feature: feces | place: USA | collected 1985/1987
TTTAAAACCTGTTGACATTAAGACATCACCTTATCCAGGTTTTGCGACGGATTTACAACAACCAATGACACCATTGTTGTTGAAAGCAAGTGGCCGAGGAAAAATCATTGATACGATCTATGAGAAGCGTGTAAATCACGTTCCTGAACTGGCTCGTATGGGTGCTGATATTCAAGTACTTGGTGGTCAGATTGTTTATAATGGTCCAACGCAACTTTCTGGTGCACCTGTGAAAGCTAGTGATTTGCGTGCGGGTGCTGCACTCGTTACTGCAGGACTTATGGCAGATGGTCAGACTGAAATAACAAACATTGAATTTATCCTTCGGGGATATTCAAATATCATTGAGAAACTTTCTGATCTTGGTGCGGATATTCGTTTGATTGAAGATTAAGTCTAAGGTTTAACCGCTAGTGGTTGAGCCTTTTTCCATTTCTAAAACTGTGTTATAATACTATCATGGATATTTGGACTAGTCTGGGTGCTTTTGCCTTCTTTGAGTCGGAGCGCCTTTCTTTTAGACCACCCGTCTTTTTAGATCGTTTTGACTTACATGAGATTGTGTCAAATCCAGAGAATTTACAATTTTTCTTTCCTGCTACGCAAACTCAGTATGAAACAGATTGCCTCTTGGTACATTATTTCATGAAGGAGCCTTTGGGTGTTTGGGCAATTGTAGATCGAGAGTCTAATAAGTTGATTGGGATTGTTCGCTTTGAAAAGATAGATGTCCAGAAAAGGACTGCAGAGCTCGGTTATTTTTTGAATGCTTTATACTGGGGTAGAGGTATAATGACTGAGACAGTTACTTGTTTGTCAGATTTGGCATTGACAGCTATGGGAATGGAACGCATTATCCTTATTGCTCATTTGGAAAATAAGGCATCGATTCGTGTGGCAGAAAAGTCTGGCTTTAAACTGGTGTCTCGTTTCAAAGGAGCAGACCGATACACCCGTACCATGCGAGATTATCTCCGCTTTGAGAAGGAGAAGAACTGTGAGTAAACATCAAGAAATTATGGATTATCTAGAGGCTTTGCCCATCGGTAAACGAGTTAGTGTGCGTAGTATTTCTAACCACTTGCAGGTTTCTGATGGAACTGCTTATCGAGCCATTAAAGAAGCTGAAAATCGAGGGCTAGTTGAAACGCGTCCTCGAAGTGGAACAGTTCGAATTGAAAAGAAAGTTCAAGTACGGCTTGACAAACTGACCTTTGCGGAGATTGCAGAGATTACAGAGTCTGAGGTGATTTCGGGTCATGAAGGTTTAGAACGTGTCTTCAGTAAGTTCTACATTGGGGCCATGACTATTGAGAATATCACCCGTTATCTAACAAAAGGCGACCTTCTCATTGTTGGAGACAGGGAAGATATCCAGTTATTAGCCTTAGAATACAATAATGCTATTCTGGTAACTGGAGGCTTTCGGGTTTCTGATAGGGTTAAAGAGCTTTCTCGTTTGAAGCAGTTTCCAGTCATGGTCACTACTTACGACACATTTACTGTGGCGACTATGATTAATCAGGCACTTTCGAATGTTCGTATTAAAACAGAAATTAAAACAGTTGCTCAAGTCTATACTAGACGAGAAGAATACAATTATATGACTCCAGAAATGACAGTCAAAGATTTTCAAAATTTGGTTAAACGGACTAACCTTGTTCGTTTTCCTATTGTGTCTGAGGATGATAGGGTTATTGGGATTGTGACCATGCGTGATGTGGCTAATCAGCTTCCTACCACTATGGCTAAGGCTATTATGACAAAACCGACAGTAACTCGTTTGGAGGCTAGCCTTGCGTCTGTGGCACAAAAGATGATTTTTGAAGACTATGACATGATTCCTGTTGTGGATGACGAAAAACATTATCTAGGGACTATCACTCGTCGTCAGGTTTTAGAGGAACTTCAAGATAATAACCGTGGTGATCTCCATACATTTAGCGATCAAATGATAGCTAACCTTAATCGTGAAAAGAATGCCTTTAGTTTTGAGGTAGAACCGACCATGATTGATAATTCTGGGAACCTTACACAGGGTGTTCTTGTAGAAATGGTTAAAGAGGTTGTTTACCGAACGCTGGAGAAACAAGAACAAAATAGTCTGGTGTTTGAAGAGATGATGTTTTACTTTCTGCAGGCGGCTCAAATTGATGATAAGGTGAAGATTACACCAAGTATCATTGCGGAAACCAGACGCGGAGCTCATTTAGACCTTATGGTTACTCATGGCAATCATACGGTTTGTAAGTCAGTAGTAGTGGTCAAGAAAACTTAATAAGCCATTTAAAATTAAAGAAATAAAGAAAACGGAGAAAATAATGATTACACTGAAATCAGCACGTGAAATTGAAGCGATGGATAGAGCGGGAGATTTTCTTGCAAGTATCCACATTGGCCTACGTGATCTCTTGAAACCAGGAGTGGATATGTGGGAAGTAGAAGAGTATGTTCGTCGTCGTTGTAAAGAAGAAAATGTTCTGCCACTTCAGATTGGGGTTGAAGGAAGCATCATGGACTATCCTTATGCGACATGTTGTAGTCTTAATGATGAAGTAGCACACGCTTTTCCACGTCATTATATTTTGAATGATGGAGACCTCTTGAAAGTTGATATGGTCTTGTCAGAACCTATTGATAAGTCAGTGCTTGATGTATCAAAATTGGACTTTGATAATGTTGCCCAGGTAAAAAAATATACAGAATCATATGCTGGTGGTTTGGCTGACTCATGTTGGGCATATGCGATTGGAACGCCTTCTGATGAGGTTAAAAACCTTATGGAAGTAACCCGTGAAGCCATGTATCTTGGTATTGAACAAGCGGTAGTTGGTAATCGTATCGGTGATATCGGTGCAGCTATCCAAGAATACGCTGAAAGTCGAGGCTATGGTGTCGTACGTGATTTGGTCGGACACGGAGTTGGACCAACAATGCATGAAGAACCAATGGTTCCTAACTATGGCATGGCTGGACGTGGTCTTCGCCTTAAAGAAGGAATGGTCTTGACCATCGAGCCTATGATTAACACAGGAACTTGGGAAATCGATACAGACCTTGAAACTGGTTGGGCTCATAAGACACTTGACGGTGGCCTTTCATGCCAATATGAGCACCAATTTGTAATTACTAAAGATGGTCCAGTAATTTTGACTTCTCAAGGGGAAGAAAGAACTTATTAATATGAAACGACAAGGCATAATGGCCCGTCTCCTAGATAAGCTTCAATGGCGCCCTTTTCAGGTTTATCTTAGTCATTATCGTAGTGCTGAGATAGATATTTCTAGCATTGCCGTGGCTTATTATTTGATTTTGACGGTCTTTCCGCTCATTGTCATTGCTGCCAATGTCTTTCCCTATCTGAATATTGATACGACTGATCTCTTGAAGTTTATGAATGAGCATCTTCCTAAGCATTTTTATGCACCTGCAGCTAATGTTGTTCAGGATATCTTCTCCACACCTTCTGGACGGTTGTTGGGAGTGGCCTCTTTGACGGGATTTTGGACCATGATTAAGTCCTTATCTTCGCTTCAAAAAGCGATTGACAAGGTATATGGTGCTTCAGAACACCGTGATGTCTTTATCAGTCATATCATTGGTGGACTCTTGAGTTTGGTTATCTTGTTTTTGTTAACCTTTGCGCTCATGTTATCTACAATTATTCAGTCGGTCCTTCGGGTAATCAATCAGACCTATCCTATTGGGTCTAACCTAACTCAACTGATTTTGAATAGTATTCAGCCCTTGAGTGTTGCAGTTGTCTTCCTGGGAATGATGGTACTTTATTTCATTCTTCCGAATGTAAAGATTCGAAAAATCCGCTACATCATGCCAGGGACTATCTTTACGACTTTGGTGATTGGGTATCTGAGCAATTTGTTTGGAACTTACGTGATTCATACCTTGAGTAGATTGATTGATATCAAGCTGTTCGGATCGATTATGATTTTCATCTTCATCTTCATGCTTTGGTTCATCTTCCTAGCTAGAATATTGATTTTTGGTGCCGTCTTTAATGCGACCTATCAGGAACTTAAACAAGGTGAACTACACAGTAGGAGGGGTGACGTACTTACCATAATTCAGAGTTTTTCTGGAGACGGTAGTAACAGCAAAAAAACAAAAAATGATAGGGATAAGTCATAGAGCATAAAGAGAGCTTGGCTAAGCCCAGGCTCTTTTGATGGATTAGTTGGTCCTTGTTAGTAGAAAAACATCTCATTTATGGAGGAAAAGATGAAAAACAAAACTGTTCGTGATTTAACACATATTGCGATTGTGGCGGCACTTTACGTGGTCTTGACCATTGTGCCACCTTTCAACTTGATTTCGTATGGTCCTTACCAGTTCCGTATTGCGGAAATGTTCAATCTTTTAGGATTTTATAATCGCAAGTATATCATTGCTGTTACTTTGGGATGTGTGATTGCTAATTTCTTTAGTTTTAACATGATTGATGTGGTTGTTGGCAGTCTCTCAACGCTAGTTTTTGTTGGTTCAGGTGTTTATTTCTTTGACCGCTTTAAGAATCAAGATATTTTGGGTGGTCTCTTTGATAAGGCTCATGTTTATTTTGCCTTTTATTTCTCATTCTTCATGGTGACCATCGCTGCAGAGTTGACCTTAGTTGCTCAAGCGCCATTTTGGGCTACTTGGTTCACTGTCGCTTTAGGAGAACTAGCGTCACTCTTAGTTGGTGCGGTCCTTATCAAGAAATTAGCCAAAGTAATCGATTTTGTTTCTTAAATTAACGTCTGTAAAGGCGTTTTTTTCTGCTTTTATGTTAAAATGTTCCTATGGAAAAACGAATGAAAGAGCTGGTTGACAAACTTAACCAGTATGCAAAAGAGTATTATACCGAGGATAATCCATCGGTGTCAGATGCCGAGTATGATAAGCTCTATCGTGAGTTAGTAACTTTAGAGGCTGAACACCCAGAACTTGTTCAGGCGGATAGCCCTACGCACCGTGTGGGTGGCCTGGTTCTTGATGGTTTTGAGAAATACCAACATGAGTATCCGCTTTATAGTTTGCAGGATGCTTTTTCACGAGAAGAGCTAGATGCCTTTGATAAGAGGGTCAAGTCCGAATTTCCTAACGCTGACTATATGGCCGAGCTCAAAATTGATGGCCTTTCAATTTCTCTAACCTATGTGAATGGTATTCTTCAAGTAGGTGCAACGCGAGGTGATGGTTCTGTTGGTGAAAATATCACTGAAAATGTTAAGCGAATCTCAGATATTCCTCTGAAGTTGGATCAACCGCTTAATATCACCGTTCGGGGTGAGTGTTATTTGCCACGAGCTGAGTTTGAACGCATCAATACCCAGCGCCAGGAGAATGGTGAGGCCGAATTTGCCAATCCACGTAATGCTGCAGCAGGAACTCTTCGTCAATTAGATACGAAAGTAGTTGCTGAGCGTCGTTTGGCCACCTTCTTTTATCAAGAAGCTAGTCCCACTGAGCGCCTGACACAAAATGATGTCTTGAATGAAGTGGCAGAACTTGGCTTCTCCGTTAATCCACGCCGTATTGTGACATCATCGATGGATGAGATTTGGGACTTTATTCAAGCTGTTGGGCAAGATCGTGATCACTTGGCTTATGATATTGATGGAGTTGTTATCAAGGTCAATAGTTTGGCCATACAGGAAGAGCTTGGCTTTACAGTTAAGGCACCACGTTGGGCCATTGCCTATAAATTCCCAGCTGAGGAAAAGGAAGCAAAACTTCTCTCAGTTGATTGGCAGGTGGGTCGTACAGGTGTAGTAACGCCGACGGCTAATTTGACCCCAGTACAATTGGCCGGGACAACAGTTAGCCGAGCTACCCTACACAATGTAGATTATATTACGGAGAAAGACATTCGTATTGGTGATACCGTTATTGTTTATAAGGCTGGTGATATTATCCCTGCTGTTCTTCGTGTGGTAGAAAGTAAGCGTACAACACAAGAAGCGATGCCAGTTCCGAGTCAATGTCCATCTTGTGGTAGTGGTCTCTTACATTTTGAAGATGAAGTGGCCCTACGTTGTATCAATCCATCTTGTCCTGCTCAGATTAAGGAAGGTCTTATTCATTTTGCTTCTCGTGATGCCATGAACATCTCAGGTATGGGACCTTCAGTGGTTGAAAAACTCTTTAAAGCTGAATTGGTTAAAGAGGTGGCTGATATCTATGGTTTAAATAGTCAGGATTTCCTCCAATTAGAAGGTTTCAAGGAAAAATCAGCTGAAAAACTATATGCAGCTATTCAAGCATCAAAAGAAAATTCTGCAGAGAAACTGCTCTATGGTTTGGGAATTCGCCATGTTGGTGCCAAAGTTAGTAAGCAATTGCTAGAATCTTTTGGAACTATCAAGGAGTTGGCAAGTGCAGATGTCCAAGCTATTGCTGCTGTAGATGGTTTGGGAGAGGTTATCGCCAAGTCAATCCAGCGTTATTTTGCCAAGGAGGAGGCTCAAGTTCTTCTGAAAGAACTGGAATCCTATGGCGTTAATTTATCCTATCTTGGTCAAAAAGTAGCAGATGATGCCATTCTATCTGGTAAGACTGTTGTTTTGACAGGGAAATTGGAGCATCTTAAACGTAGTGAAGCGAAGGCAAAACTAGAGGCCCTGGGTGCTAAGGTGACGGGTTCAGTCTCTAAGAAAACAGATTTAGTGGTTGCTGGTAGTGATGCCGGAAGTAAGTTGGAAAAAGCACAAAGCCTAGGAATTGAAGTAAAAGATGAGGCTTGGTTGCTGGATTTATAGGAGTTCAATATGAAACAAAAACGTGCCCGCTTAATTTATAATCCAACATCTGGACAAGAAATTATGAAGAAAAATGTTGCTGAGGTCTTGGATATCCTGGAAGGTGCTGGTTTTGAGACATCTGCTTTTCAAACAACCCCGGATGAGAACTCAGCCAAAAATGAGGCCACTCGTGCAGCAGAAGCAGGCTTTGATTTGGTTATTGCGGCTGGTGGTGATGGAACAATTAATGAGGTTTCTGGGATCGCCCCTCTTGATAAACGTCCTCAAATGGCTGTTATTCCCACAGGGACAACAAATGACTTTGCACGCGCCTTGAAGATTCCAAGGGGAAATCCTGTTGAAGCAGCCAAGGTTATTGCTAAAAATCAAACCCTTCAGATGGATATTGGTCGTGCCTATGATGATAAATACTTCATCAATATTGCGGCTGCAGGGTCATTTACGGAACTAACCTACAGTGTTCCTAGTCGACTTAAGACAGTCCTTGGTTATTTGGCCTATCTTGTTAAGGGAGCTGAATTACTTCCTCAAGTTAAGAAAGTTCCGGTCCGCATTACGCACGATCAAGGTGTCTTTGAAGGCGACCTTTCTATGATTTTCGTTGCCTTGACCAATTCAGTTGGTGGTTTTGAAATGATTGCTCCAGATGCTAAATTGGATGATGGTCAATTTACCCTAATTATGGTTAAAACGGCCAACCTCTTTGAATTGGTTGACCTTATTCGTCAGGTTCTTCAAGGTGGCAAGCACATCTACGATAAGAGAGTTGCTTATATCAAAACAAGTTCGCTAGATATCGAGCCTTTAGGTGAAGATCGTATGATGATCAATCTGGATGGGGAATACGGTGGCGATGCCCCAATTCACCTCCAAAATCTTAAGAATCACATTGAATTCTATGCTAATATTGATGAGATTTCTGATGATGCTATCACGCTTCCCGATACAGACAAATTGGCTCTCGAAGCTATTGTACAAAAATTCAGTACAGAAGCTGAAAAAATCGAAAATGATTAATATTAATCTTTTAAGCAATCTAGGTCAGATTGCTTCAGATTGAAGACAAAGTCCTTAGAAGTTATACTTCTGGGGACTTTTATTGATTTGAAGGAGTATAATAAAAGAAAAAGGTATTTGATGTTGGTAGGTTTCACAAGGAAGTCTTTGCTTATAATGCTCAGGTAGATTGTTATAAACACGGTTGGGCCTTGGATTTTACAGTTGAAGCAGATAACATCCATGATAGTCAGTTCTTTCCTGCTCTTTTAGCCAAGTTAGAGCCCTTCTCACCTGAATTCATTATTGCGGATTCAGGCTACAAAACACCTAGTGTTGCTAAGTTTCTTTTAGAAAATTGGATTATACCGGTATTCCCTTACACTAGGCCAAGAGGTAGGAGAGACTTTCTACGTCTTAAAGACTTTGTCTATAACGAGTATTCTGACTGCTATCTTTGTCTAGAGAACCAGGTATTAACTTATCGTACAACGACACGTGAAGGTTATAGAGAATATAAAAGCAATTCCAAAATTTGTAAGATCTATCTCTTGTTAGCGATTTGTACTGAAAGTCGCCAGAACCAAAAAGTTGTTGTGCGTCATATTTGGAAAGACGCCCTAGAAGTCTGCGAAGATATTCGTCATCAAAATGAGATGAAGGAGCGGTATCAACACCGTAAAGAAACGATAGAATGATTATTCGGAACATCTAAAGAATATCACAACTTGCGTTATACCAGAGAAAAAGGAAAGTCCAAAATGGAAGATAAGGTTGGGCTTACTTTGGCATGTTTAAATATCAAAAAATTGGTAAAAATGATGGTAGGAAAGACCTGGTATTTTATCTAAATACCCCAATATTATTCGATTATGGAAGAATTTAGTGTGAATATAAAAAGAGACAAACATCGTTTTTGATGTTTGTCTTTATTCTGACATCTCTGCAATTGCAGAGATGTTTTTGTTTGTCAGTCTTTGTATCCGCGTTTAGCTAGCTCGTGTACAAGTACAGCTCCCAAGATTGCAGGAACTAATTGCCCTAAGATAAGGTTAATAACGAGAGCGACATAAGGAAGTTTAAGTAGGGCACTAAGCCATATTGGTACTACTAAGGATGGAACGAGTAGGATTGGGAGTACGATAAACCAGCTAGATAGCTTAATTTTACGGATGAGGTAGATGCTACCAGTTGCTAAAAAGCTGGCACAGAAACCACCGACAACATCAATCAATCCCAGGCCACCAAAAGAGTTAGCAATAGCATTTGCGAGACTGAGTGGGACAACCAAAAATGGAAAGATATAGGTTAATCCATATAAAGCCGTGGCCAGACGCATCTGAACAGCACCAAAGGAAATAGCTTGAGAAATAAAGAGGATGGCGATATATAGGGCCATGATAATAGCTGAGAGAACAAGCTTTTGTGTAGGGTTAAGTTTATTTTTCATCATTTCTCCTTAGTTGGGTAAAGTAAAAGAGTAGCGGTTCTACTCTTTTTAGGGGGTTAGGTCTAGAGTTATTTTATAAGTCAATCTCTAAGACAATAGGTGTGTGGTCTTGGCGATCACCAGAGTCAATCATGTTTGATTTTGTGACCTTATCGGCAATACGATTTGAAGTCAACCAGTAGTCAATTCTCCAGCCTGTATTATTAATTTTAGATGTTTTGCTACGTTGGGCCCACCATGTATAGGCACCTGTAACATCACCATTGAGGTGACGGTAAGTATCTGTAAAACCTTTATTGAGGAGATTAGTGAAGCCAGCACGTTCTTCATCTGTAAAGCCTGGTGAACGACGATTACTTGAAGGGTTGGCCAAGTCGATTTCCTTGTGGGCAACGTTGTAATCACCAGTAGCAAGGACTGGTTTCTGAGCGTCCAATTCAGCTAGGTAATCTGCATATTTTTCATCCCAGATTTGACGTTCGAGTAGACGTTTGAGCCCGTCACCAGCGTTTGGTGTGTAGACCTGTGTCACAAAGAAGGTGTCAAATTCGAGAGTTATGATGCGTCCTTCACAATCCATGGTTGAAGGTGCTCCGATTTCAGGATAAGTGATGACTGGTGTCAATTCTTTTTTATACAAGAACATGGTTCCAGCATAACCTTTACGGGCAGGTTCAACAGATGAACGCCAAGTAATGACATAGTCAGGGAAGTAGTCTTCTAAGATTTGCAAATGCTTTTTAGTTGGCCCTTTAGCAGATAATTTTGTCTCTTGAATAGCAATGATATCCGCATTTTCAGTGACCAAAGTATCGATAACGGCGCGTGATAATTGAGCACGCGCAGAGTCACCGGTAAGAGCAGCATTTAGGGAATCAATATTCCAAGAAATTAATTTCATATGTACAGTTTCCTTCTTTGAATTGTTTTTTTCTATTGTAGCAGAAAATAGGATGTCAGACGAGTTATGGGATTGATAAGTGAAGATAGGAGGACTATACTTAACCTAGATGGAGGTGACAATCAATGAAAAAAATAAATATGCATTTATGATTTGTTTTTGGTTTTCTTCTTTGTACAAATCATTCTTAGTGTTATGATTTGGTGGTTACAGGGGCTAGTGCTTCCTCTTGTCGTTTTTCCAGGGATGAGTTTCTTCTTCCTGATTTATCCAAGGTATCTCTTACACTA
>OHIM01001379.1_pt1 | contig 10364 bp, 5 predicted proteins | sample 1568271 | NCBI WGS metagenome assembly OHIM01 (sample SAMEA3879580, study PRJEB24766) | human gut metagenome | biome: human-associated habitat; feature: feces | place: USA | collected 1985/1987
TGGTTGATGCACTGGCAATCATTGAGGATGATAATATTTTGACGGAGATGCAGCTCCCGAAAGGAAGTATGACTCTGATTGATGAAGATAAGTTCTTGAAAATTAGTGAGTATTTCAGCCGGATGGAGACGCATCTGGCTAACGGAGGTTCTGCCGGAAACGCAATTCGGGCAATGGCATGCCTTGGTGCGGGTACGGGATTCATCGGAAAAGTAAGCAATGACTTTTACGGTAACTTTTTCCGGGATAGTCTGCTGGAGCATGGGACAGAGGCGGATTTATTGCTTTCCACTACCCTTCCGTCCGGTGTAGCCTCTACTTTCATTTCTCCTGATGGAGAGCGCACTTTCGGCACTTATTTGGGGGCGGCTTCTACATTGAAGGCGGAAGATCTTTCGCTGGATATGTTCAAAGGATATGCTTACCTATTTATAGAGGGGTATCTGGTGCAAGACCATGATATGATTCTCCGTGCCATTGAGCTGGCTAAAGAGGCCGGCTTACAAGTATGTTTGGACATGGCGAGCTACAATATAGTAGAAGGAGACCTTGAATTTTTCTCTCTGTTGGTCAACAAATATGTGGATATTGTTTTTGCCAATGAGGAAGAGGCAAAGGCTTTTACGGGTAAGGAACCGGAGGAAGCATTGGATATCATTGCCAAAATGTGTAGCATAGCCATTGTAAAGGTGGGTGCCCGTGGTTCTCTGATTCGCAAAGGTACAGAGATGGTGCAGGTACAAGCGGCTCCGGTAGAGAAAGTGGTGGACACTACAGGAGCTGGCGACTATTTTGCGGCAGGTTTCTTGTATGGACTGACGTGTGGCTACTCGCTGGAGAAATGTGGCAAGATAGGCTCCCTTCTCTCCAAAGATGTGATACAAGTGGTGGGTACAGAGCTTCAGGCTGCACAATGGGAAAAAATCAAGGAAGAAATTTTATTAATTAATTAATGTGCTGATGTGCCAATGTGCTAATTGGCTGCGCAATATTTGTTTCGCTATTACGCTGCAGGTTATTAGCACATTGGCACATTGGCATATTAGCACATTATCATAATTATGAGAAGAATTTTAAAGATACGCTGGATGGTTACCTTGCTGATTGTAGCGGGAGCCGTTTGTTTTTGGGGGTTTAAGAGTGGTGATAGCCGCAGTTTCCAAATAGCAAAGAATCTGGATATATTCAATTCCATTGTGAAAGAGTTGGATATGTTCTACGTGGATACGATTGATCCGAACAAGACTATCCGTGAAGGCATTGATGCCATGCTCTACTCGCTGGATCCCTACACGGAGTATTATCCGGAAGATGACCAAAGCGAATTGGAGCAGATGCTGAAGAATTCCTATGGTGGTATAGGTTCTGTGATTACTTGGAATCCGAAACTGAAACGTTCCATGATATCTGAGCCATACGAGAATATGCCTGCTGCCGATGTAGGCCTGAAAGCCGGAGATATTTTGATGGAAATTGACGGAAAAGACCTTGCCGGAAAGAACAACCAGGAAGTCAGCGAGATGCTTCGCGGACAAGTGGGTACCAGCTTCAAGCTGAAAGTGCAACGTCCCGGTACAGAGAAACCGTTGGATTTCGACATTGTGCGCCGTTCCATCCAATTGCCGTTCATACCTTATTATACGGTGCTGGATAATAATATAGGTTATATCAATCTCAGCACCTTCTCGGGGAATCCTTCCAAGGAGTTCAAGCAGGCTTTTCTGGACTTGAAGAAGCGGGGGATGACTTCGTTGGTGATTGACTTGCGGAACAATGGGGGTGGCTTGCTGGATGAGTCTATAGAGATAGCCAACTTCTTTCTGCCTCGCGGAAAAACACTTGTGACGACAAAGGGTAAGATTAAGCAAGCCAGCAATACCTACAAGACATTGCGTGAACCGTTGGATCTGGAAATTCCTTTGGCTGTTCTGGTCAATGGCGGAACGGCTTCTTCGTCAGAAATCCTTGCGGGCTCTTTGCAGGACCTTGACCGTGCGGTCATTATCGGTAACCGTACTTTCGGTAAGGGATTGGTGCAGACCACCCGTCCGTTGCCATACGGTGGTACCATGAAGCTGACGACTTCCAAATATTATATTCCCAGCGGCCGTTGTGTGCAGGCTATCGACTACAAGCACCGGAATGAGGACGGCAGTGTGGGACGTATTCCGGACAGCCTTACTACCGTGTTCCATACGGCTGCCGGACGTGAAGTGCGGGATGGTGGAGGCGTGACTCCGGACATTGCGGTGAAGCAGGAGAAGCTGCCCAACATTCTGTTCTATCTTGTCAATGACAATCTTATTTTCAATTATGCCACGGACTATTGCCTGAAACATCCTACCATCCCTTCAGCAGAGAAGTTTGAAATTACAGATGCCGATTATGCGGACTTCAAGGCGATGGTGAAAAAGGCGGACTTCAAATACGACCAGCAGACAGAGAAGATGCTGAAGAACCTGAAGGAGATGGCCGAATTTGAGGGCTATCTGACTGATGCTTCGAAAGAGTTTGAAGCGCTGGAGAAAAAATTGTCGCATAATCTGGACCGTGACCTTGACCATTTCTCCAAGGACATCAAGAGCATGATTGCGGTAGAAATCATCAAACGTTATTATTTCCAGCGTGGAAGCATTATCCAGCAGTTGAAAGATGATGATGATTTGAAAGAGGCTGTAAAGATACTCACTGCTCCGGAAAAATATAAGGAAATGTTGAGTGCTCCGGCAGTGACGTCAATGTCTCTGCAACAAAGAAAGGAGACAGCCCCGGTTTTTCTGAGTACCGCTACGAGAGCAAATGAACATGTTTATGATGAAATAGTATAAGGACACTCTTAAGAGGATTCTTTTATTTGCTCCTTAATTTATACCGGATAGTCTCTGTATAAGCCTTTTATACACGACTATCCGGTTAAGTTGTTTGTAGGGTATTAACTTGTTTTATATTTTTGCAGGTGATAATGAAAATATTGACAAGGTTATGAAACAATTGAATTCTCTGAGAGTATGGCTGTTTGTGGTATTGTTGCTTTGCTTCTCTCTTTCCGGACAAGCCCAGTTCCTGCGCACTTCCTACTTTATGGAAGGAAGTAACCAGCGTATGCAGCTCAATCCGGCCTTGATGCCGGGACGCGGTTATCTGAATATTCCCGTGATAGGTTCGTTGAATGCTACCGTCAACTCCAGTTCCCTGGGGTATAGGGATATTATGGACATTATTGAGAACAGTGATGATAGCGACTATTTCATGAGCAATGACTTTATGAACCGACTGGATGCTACCAATAACTTGAATGTGAATTTGAGTACCGACATTCTGTCTGCCGGGTGGTATAAAGGAAAGAACTTCTGGTCAGTCAATGTGGGGTTGCGTAATGATATCGGTGCCGCCATACCGAAAACCATGTTCCAGTTTATGAATAACATGAGCAGCCGGGAGTTCGGTGACAATATTTCTGACTATTTGGGTATTAACGAAACCATTAATGGACAGAAGCTTGAGATAAATTCCTATGCGGAAGTCGGCCTTGGCTTTGCAAGGAATATCACAGACCGACTGGCTGTGGGTGGTAAGGTGAAGATGCTGCTGGGTATCGGTAACTTAAAGCTGAACATCAACCAGATTCATGTGGAAACTCCTTCTGTCGGCTCTTCAGGAGTGACGAGTAAAGCTTCCATTCAAGTGGATGCAACTTTGGAGAACTCGTCAAAGCTGTTAGAACTTCCCGAGAATGAGAATGGTGATTATATCGATGAAATCGATTTTGGCAGTTTTGGTTTTGCCGGATATGGTGGGGCTATTGATTTGGGAGTATCTTACAAGTTACTGGATAAATTGACACTTTCTGCTTCAGTTCTTGATTTGGGCTTTATCAAATGGTCTAAATCGAATACCAGTATAGCGCGAGCCAATACAGAGCAGACTTATGATCTTCTTGACCCGGCCTCGCAGCAGGAGTTCATGGATATTGTGAACAGCGGCGAGATTCTTAACTATGACATGTTGCAGCTCAAGACGGAGGAGGCTTCTGAGAAGAGCCGTACCCGTGGATTGACTTCTACAATGGTTCTTGGCGCTGAATATGCCTTACTGAATGATTGGCTGGTAGTGGGTGCCTTGTATACCGGTCGTTTTGCCAAACCGAAAACTTTGAATGAGCTGACTTTCTCTGCCTGCATCCGTCCGACGAATGCTTTCAATGTAGCTGCCAGCTATTCCGTACTTCAAGGAGCCGGTAAAACCTTCGGTCTGGCACTGAAACTGGGTTCCTTCTTTGCAGGAACAGATTATATGTTCTTTGGTAAGAATACGAAGAATGTCAATGCTTACTTGGGTGTTTCTATTCCTTTGGGAAAACAGAAAACTGCTGAAAATTAATAAATTGGATTTGGATATTATCGCGGATTATCTTTCTATAAAAGAGGATAATCTGCGATTTTGTTTTTACGAAAACGCAAAAAGCTTTATCTTTGCTGCTAAATACCTATAAACAGTACTCATGAGAATTGCAATAACGTTTTTCTTGTCTTTGGTTTTCAGTAGTTTGCTGCAAGCTTCACCCATACCTTTTTCTCCTATAGTGAGGAGCTATTCGGTGTCGGATTATAATGTCGGTATTCAGAATTGGGCCATTGCTCAGGACGAAAGAGGGGTGATGTATTTCGGTAATAACAGTGGGCTGCTGGAATTTGATGGAAGTGCTTGGCGGCTGTATGAATTACCGACAAAAGGAATTGTGCGTGCTATATATATCAGTGAAGATGGAAAAATTTATGTAGGCTCTTACGAAGAATTCGGTTATTTTGTTCATACTCCTTATAATACCCTTGAATATCACTCGCTAAAAGATGAGGTGAAGGACTTTACTTTTCATAACGACGAAATCTGGAACATTGTTTGCGTTCAAGGGGAAATTGTATTTCAATCGTTTGGTTCTCTCTTTTTTTATAATGGAAATTCTGTGGAAGGTATTCGGGTGAAGAGCCTTCCGCTGAACTTATTTCAGGTTGGAAATACTTTTTATTCTCAAAGAATAAATGGTGGACTTTGTGTCTTCTCCGGCAGGAAAATGGAAGAACTTATTCCCAGAAAGGTATTTGGGAATAGCGATGTCTTGGCTGGGCTTCCTTATGATGATGCCGTTTTAATGCTTACTCGTAATCAGGGAGGTTTTCTCCTCTATCGAGATGGGAGGGTAGAAAAATGGAAAACCGAATGTGATGATATATTCAGGAAGCATACCATTAATCGTGCGGTGATAACCAAGGACAGTTGTTACGTTGTTGGCACAATATCCGATGGCATATATGCGTTGGATAAAAAGGGAAAGCTGATTTGGAAGGTCAATACGGATAATAAACTACAGAACAATACTGTTTTGAGATTATATTGTGATGATGACAACAATATATGGACAGCTTTGGATGAAGGTATTGCCTATATACACAACAATTCTTTAATCTATTATTATGAACCTCCATTTCGTAAAATAGGCATGGTATATGATGTTCTGGTAAGGGAAAATGAAGCTTATATTGCTTCTAATCAGGGACTTTATTGGCTTAAGGATGGAAAGACTGAATTAGTTCCGGGTTTGGAAGAACAAGCGTGGTTCGTCGATGAATGGGGAAAACAGATTTTTTGCGGGCATAACAAAGGAACTTTCCTTATATCGGGGTTGAAGTCAAAGTTGGTATCTGATGTAAAGGGAGGGATGTGTATGGAAAAGATTGAATCGAAGGAAGAATCTTTTTTATTGGAAGGAACTTATGCGCTTTTAAATCTATATACGGAAGATACTTCGGGAGCATATGGTTTTATCCGGTCTCTGCGTGGATTCAGTCATATGGTCCGTCACATAGAGGTGGACCATCAAGGGAATATCTGGGCGAAACACTTAAGGAATGGTTTGTATCGTTTTCGGATTGATCCGGATATGAAGCAGGTAAAGGATGTACGGAAGTATGAGGGCCTGGGAGAAGTGAAAGGTGGGAGTTTTACTTTGTTCAAAATCAATGGTCGGGTAGTTTTTTCTAATGGGGAATATTTCTATACTTACGAAGATATGACTGATTCGATTGTTCCCTATGAAACAATGAATGAACAATTGATGGAATTGAAGGGAATCAAGACAGTGAGTCGTGCGAACGGAGATTACTATTGGTTTGTGGGTGATAGGATAGTGTATTTAGTGAAGTGTGCGATAAATACTTTCAATATCGAACTCCGGATTCCATATTCTTTGTTTGACGGTCTGACGGTGGAAGAACGGGGAAGCGTGGCTTATGACGTGAGGAATGGCTGTTCCTATCTTTGCCTGAACAATGCCATTGCCCGTATTGAGACGGACAGTTCCTCGTTATATAAATCTCGGGTCAGACGCTCTTTATGGATTTCGGGAATGCGGGTCATTGATGAATTCAGTGGTAAGCGGAAAACATTGGTCGTGCAGCCGGGAGCCAAGGTGGAGCCTGAGTTTAATACGGTGAATTTTACATTGTGTTATCCGGTTTATAGTAATTATACTTATAAGGTAAGGTATCGGTTGGAAGGATATTCTGACCAATGGATGCCGGGTGGACGCTATTTGCAGAAGAAGTATTCTCGGCTCTCCTATGGAAGTTATGTTTTTCAGGCAGAGATATATGATACCGATAGAGTTTTGGCATCGGTAGAGCTTCCTTTTGAGATTTTGCGTCCGTGGTATTTGTCTTATTGGGCTGTGGGAAGTTATATCTTGGCAGGATTGTGTCTGTTGGCTTTATTGCAATATCTGGTCTACCGTTTCGTGAAGAAAAAGAAAGACCGTGTGATTGAACGGCAGCGCGTAGCCCATCAGGCAGAACTCGAGCGGCAAGAGAAGAAGATTGTTGAGTTGGAAAAGGAACAGCTTGAGGCCGATTTGCGTTTTAAAAGCAAGGAGTTGTCCAGTGTGGTAATGACAAATATCGCCCATCAGGAATTTCTGAGTTCCTTGAAAGAAGAGATACAGCGGCAAAAGTTGTTAGGACAGTATAGCCGTAAGAACTTGGATAAGCTGCTCACTTTAGTTAATAGCAATATAGTGTCCGATGAAGAGAATTGGACTATGTTTCAGGCTAATTTTGACCGTATACACGAGAATTTCTTCCGTAATCTGAAACTTCAATATACAGATTTAACTTCAGGAGATTTGCGCTTTTGCGCATTGCTTCGCTTGAATATGCCGACAAAGGAGATAGCGAAGTTGCTCAACATTTCCACGCGTGGGGTTGATGCTGCAAGATACCGGTTGCGCAAGAAATTCAATCTGCTTCCGGAAGAAAGTCTGACTGATTTTCTTATAAACTTTAAATAGCTGCTTTACAGTGAAATATTAATGGGGGAAGTACTAATATTGTACTTCCTCTTTTGTTTTTTAGTGATGGTTGTACTTTTGTTGTAGTACGGGATGTGGAGATTGTCGCATGCTTTTCTTTTATTTGCAGTAAAATAATATTTCTATCAATTAAAAGCATGAAAAACATGAAGCATTTACTTTTCAAGTTACAATCATTTTTAGTCTTGTTGGTGTTTACTGCCGTTAGTACGTATGCACAGAAATCTCCGGTTGATATGGATCGTTTCATCGACGATTTAATGAAGAAGATGACCCTGGAAGAGAAAATAGGTCAGTTGAATCTGCCGGTTACCGGTGAGATTACGACCGGTCAGGCTAAAAGTAGTAATGTGGCCAAACGTATTCGTGCCGGTGAAGTGGGCGGGCTTTTCAATCTGAAAGGCGTGGAACGTATCCGCGATGTACAGAAGCAGGCGGTTGAAGAAAGTCGTTTGGGTATTCCTCTCTTATTTGGTATGGATGTTATTCATGGATATGAAACGGTGTTTCCCATTCCTTTAGGATTATCGTGTACATGGGATATGAAGGCGGTTGAAGAATCGGCGCGTATTGCAGCCATTGAGTCCAGCGCCGACGGTATTTGCTGGACATTCAGTCCGATGGTGGATATTTGCCGTGATGCCCGTTGGGGGCGTGTGTCCGAGGGCAACGGTGAAGACCCGTTTCTGGGAGCAGCCATTGCGCAAGCCATGGTACGTGGTTATCAGGGAAAGGATATGAGCCGTAATGATGAGATTATGGCTTGTGTAAAGCATTTTGCCTTGTATGGTGCCGGCGAGGCAGGACGTGACTATAATACAGTAGATATGAGTCATCAGCGCATGTTCAATGAATACATGTTGCCCTATCAGGCGGCGGTTGATGCCGGTGTGGGCAGTGCGATGGCTTCTTTCAATGAGGTCGATGGTATTCCAGCTACTGGAAACAAGTGGTTGATGACGGATGTATTGCGTAAGCAGTGGGGGTTTGACGGTTTTGTAGTGACAGATTATACCGGAATTACAGAAATGACCGACCATGGCATGGGCGATACGCAGACTGTTGCCGCGTTGGCGTTGAATGCTGGTGTCGATATGGATATGGTGAGCGATGCATTTGTAGGTACGCTCAAGAAGTCATTGACAGAAGGAAAAGTGACAGAAGAAGCTATTAATGCGGCTTGTCGCCGTATTTTGGAAGCTAAGTACAAGTTAGGCTTGTTCGATAATCCTTATAAATACTGTGATGTGAAGCGTGCCAAGAAGCAAATCTTTACCAAAGAGCATCGTGCCGTTGCGCGTAAGATTGCTTCGGAGAGCTTGGTGTTGCTGAAGAACGAGGGTAATGTGCTTCCGCTGGCCAAGAAGGGCACTATTGCTGTGGTAGGTCCGTTGGCAGACAGCCGCAGTAATATGCCGGGTACTTGGAGTGTGGCTGCCGTATTGAAGAATGCTACTTCTTTGGCTGAAGGTTTGAAGGCGGTAGCAGGCGGTAAAGCCGAAATACTGACTGCGAAAGGCTGTAATTTGATGAGTGATGCCGAATATGAGAAACGTGCCACTATGTTCGGACGTTCTTTACACCGTGACAATCGTTCGGACAAGGAGTTGCTGGACGAGGCTCTTGCCGTGGCTGCCAAATCGGATGTTATTGTGGCTGCGCTCGGTGAGTCTTCGGAAATGAGTGGAGAGAGCAGTTGCCGCACGAATCTTGAAATGACGGACACCCAACGCATACTGTTACAGGAATTATTGAAAACGGGAAAACCTGTGGTACTGGTGCTGTTTACCGGTCGTCCGCTGGTACTGAACTGGGAGCAGGCAAACGTGCCGGCCATTCTGAATGTATGGTTTGCGGGCAGTGAGGCAGGTTTTGCCATCGGCGATGTACTGTTTGGTGATGTGAACCCGAGCGGAAAGCTGACTACGACTTTCCCGAAGAGCGTGGGACAGATTCCTTTGTTCTACAACCACAAGAACACGGGTCGCCCTCTTGCCGACGGTGCATGGTTCCAGAAATTCCGCAGCAACTATATAGACATAGACAATGAACCGCTTTATCCCTTCGGTTTCGGTTTGAGCTATACAACATTCTCTTATAGCGACGTGGCTTTGGACAAGACTAGCATGACGGATAAGGGCGAACTGACTGCTACCGTGACTGTGACCAATACCGGCAAGAGAGACGGTGCCGAAGTGGTCCAGCTTTATATTCGTGACCTTGTGGGAAGTGTAACCCGTCCGGTGAAAGAGTTGAAAGGCTTTGAAAAGATTTTCCTGAAAGCCGGCGAATCTAAAAAAGTATCTTTCAAGATTACCCCCGAATTGCTGAAGTTCTACAACTACAATCTTGATTTTGTATGCGAGCCGGGTGACTTTGAGGTGATGATTGGCAGAAGTTGCCGGGACGTAAAAAAAGCAGCGTTCAAGTTACTCTAACTGATTCCCAAGGCGGCAATATGCAGCATTCGAGTCACTGCGTTGAAATGGCATTGTTGCTGCATATTGTCTGCATTTTCACTGCAAACTATATGCAGTATTCTTGCAGTATTTGCTTGACTTGTGTAAGATAATATGATCTATTGAAAAACATGAAGAAAATATTTTTATTAATATTGTGTCTGTCCACCATGTACCCGGTTGTCAATGCTGGGCGGGTGGTTCAGAGTTTTAATGACGGCTGGTATTATGCCGCATGTGATGACAATCGGTTGCAGGAAGTGCAACGCCATGAAGAAGGTTGGCAGCAGGTACATCTGCCGCATACCTGGAATGCGGATGCCTATTCTACCCGTAACTACCGCAGGGCTTCTTCCTGGTATAAGAAAGAGTTCCGTACGGATGCCGCGCAGATGCGGGATAAACAGCTTTACCTGAAATTTGATGGTGTCAATTCTCTGGCAGATGTGTACCTCAACGGCGAGCTGCTCACTACCCACAAAGGAGGTTACTCTGCCTTTACCGTAGACATTACGGATAAAGTAAGGACCGATGCCCCGAATCTG
>OHIM01001387.1_pt1 | contig 10302 bp, 10 predicted proteins | sample 1568271 | NCBI WGS metagenome assembly OHIM01 (sample SAMEA3879580, study PRJEB24766) | human gut metagenome | biome: human-associated habitat; feature: feces | place: USA | collected 1985/1987
TATGCAGCCGATGCATTGGCGGCTACCGTAGCAGGGAAGATTAATTTGTCATCGTAGGTCACTTGGTAAGGCACCTGCTCCCCTTCGACATTCAGAACCACAATCTGTGCGGTGTCTGCCAGATTCAGAAGGTTTGAGATTTCGGTCATGGACACCTCTACCATCTCATCGGAACGGTCCATCGCTAACGGATTGGTTACCGTAACAGTCACTATCTTGCTATCGTTGCAAGCAAGACAGCAGAGGGCCGCCATACATAATAAAAGAAAGTTTCTCATATAATCATTGCTTTTTCCTAATCAGTTGTATAACTTTCTTTTAGGCGCGGATTTCGCGGATTATACGGATTTTCCTTATCCTTTCCGCGAAATCCGCGTAATCCGCGCCCAAAAGAAAAAGGTGACAAGTGACATTATCCTGCCACTTTATCACCTTCTCAATTATCCTTAAATTTATTTCGGTTGCTTTCCGATATAAGCCAAGATACCTCCGTCTACATAGAGGATGTGACCGTTTACCGCATTAGAGGCTTCCGATGCCAGGAACACTGCCGGACCGGTAAGTTCTTCCGGAGCCAGCCAGCGGCCTGCCGGAGTCTTGGCGCAGATGAACGAGTCGAACGGGTGACGGCTACCGTCGGCCTGCTTTTCACGCAGCGGAGCAGTCTGCGGGGTAGCGATGTAACCCGGACCGATACCGTTACATTGGATGTTATATTCACCATATTCAGAGCAGATGTTGCGAGTCAGCATCTTCAAGCCACCCTTGGCAGCGGCATAGGCCGACACAGTCTCACGACCCAGTTCGGACATCATAGAGCAGATATTGATAATTTTACCGTGGCCCTTCTTCATCATGGCAGGCAGAACAGCCTTTGATACGATGAACGGAGCATTGAGGTCGATATCGATTACACGACGGAAGTCAGCAGCCTCCATCTCGTGCATAGGAACACGGCGGATGATGCCGGCATTGTTTACGAGGATATCAACAGAGCCTACTTCCTTTTCAATCTGGGCTACCATGGCCTGAACAGCAGGTTCGTCTGTCACATCACATACATAACCGCGTGCCTTGATACCCTTTTCAGTATAGGCAGCCAAGCCTTTGTCTACCAACTCCTGGTTGATATCGTTGAAACAGATAGTTGCTCCTTGCTCTGCAAAAGCTGAAGCGATAGCAAAACCGATACCATAAGAAGCACCTGTAACAAGGGCTACTTTACCTTCCAAAGAAAAATTCAAATACGGATTCATAACGTTAAATTATTAAGTTTAAATAAGTGATATTCTATTTATGTACGATTTGCAAGTAGTTTATACTCAATGGAAACTTTATTTTGGGAGAATGCCTTCCCTATAAGGAAATCGCAGCGAATGCTTTTCGTATCGTAGCTTTTCACATCATCGGGATGCTCAGCATAGCGAATTTCATAGTTCGTTTTCATGATTGCACTACATTTAATAGGTTATAACTTCAGCCATCAAATACACATCGTTTGCGTACACGATGCAAATGTAACAAAAGAAAATGGAGAAACCGTATAAATTTGTGTCAATTATATAGCAATATCGTTCAAAGATTCGTAAAAAGAAAAAATCTATACCTATAGTGCCAACAAGAGGGGGAAAGAATAACAAAAAAACCCACTAAAACTTGCGATTTTAGTGGGTTTTTATCGGTGTGTTGTGTTGGGCTACCTGGATTCGAACCAGGAATGACAGGACCAGAATCTGTAGTGTTACCATTACACCATAGCCCAATTGAGCATTTCATTTCTGTTTTGCGGTGCAAAGATACAAACTTTTCTTTAATCCAAAACATTTTTCGCTATTTTTTTCATTAAAATCTGATAAGATACCATGACACAAAGAATTATATACCTAAAAAAAAACAAAAAATGAAAGACTTTTCCCCTTTTGCGTGTTTGATATGATAAATCAACGTATATTTGTCGCCTGTTTAATATTAATAATGTGTAATGAACGAAGCTAAAAAATTAATTCAACAAATAACAGAAGGTATTCAAGATAAAAAAGGAAAAAAAATCGTCATAGCAGACCTTACCCGGATAGACGACACAATATGTAATTATTTTGTCATCTGTCAAGGAAACTCCCCAAGCCAAGTAAGCGCCATAGTGGAGTCCGTTAAAGACTTCACCCGCAAAGGAGCGAACAGCAAACCTTTTGCGATAGACGGTCTGCGCAATGCCGAGTGGGTAGCCATGGACTACTCTGATGTACTGGTTCACGTTTTCCAGCCGGAAGCGCGTGAATTCTACAACTTGGAACACTTATGGGCAGATGCCAAACTAACCCAAATCCCCGATCTCGATTAATTTAGACTTATGGACAATAACACCAATAAAAAGCCCACAAAAACCAATATGCCCAAGTTCAACTTGAACTGGTTGTATATGATTATAGCCATGATGTTGCTGGGACTGTACCTCACCAATGAAAGCGGTTCGGCCAGCAAAAACATCCCTTATGATGAATTTCAGGAGTATGTGCGCAACGGCTATATAAGCAAAGTAACCGGTTATGACGACAACTCCGTAGAGGCATACGTCAAGCCGCAATATGTGCCCAATGTATTCAAAGCAGATTCAAGCCGTGTGGGCAAGAATCCCCTGATTACAACAGAAGCTCCCTCACGCGAAAGCTTGGGTGACTTCCTGCAGAAAGAAAAGGACGAGACACGTTTCGACGGTTCTATCAGCTACGAAAAGAAACACAATTACTTCGGTGCAATCCTCTGGCAGATATTGCCGTTTGCATTCCTTATCGGCTTCTGGATATTCCTGTCCCGCCGTTGGAGCAGCGGTGGCGGCATGGGTGGCGGCAGCGGCATCTTCAGTGTCGGCAAATCCAAAGCCCAACTGTTTGAAAAGAACTCTCCGGTAAAGGTTACTTTCAAGGACGTTGCCGGACTTGCAGAGGCCAAGCAGGAAGTAGAGGAAATCGTAGAATTCCTGAAACAACCCCAGAAGTATACAGACCTGGGTGGTAAGATACCCAAGGGTGCATTGCTCGTAGGCCCTCCGGGAACGGGTAAGACCCTGCTTGCAAAGGCTGTGGCAGGAGAAGCCAACGTACCGTTCTTCTCACTGGCCGGTTCCGACTTTGTGGAAATGTTTGTCGGCGTAGGTGCTTCCCGCGTCCGCGACCTGTTCCGCCAAGCCAAAGAGAAAGCACCTTGCATCGTATTCATCGATGAAATCGATGCCGTGGGACGCGCCCGTGGAAAAGCTGCCGCCATGGGCGGTAACGATGAACGCGAAAACACCTTGAACCAACTGCTGACGGAAATGGACGGATTCGGTTCCAACAGCGGTGTCATCATCCTTGCCGCAACCAACCGCGTGGATGTACTGGACAAGGCACTGCTGCGCGCCGGACGTTTCGACCGCCAGATACACGTCGACTTGCCCGACCTGAATGAACGAAAAGAAGTATTCGGCGTACACCTGCGCCCCATCAAGATAGACAATACGGTGGATGTAGAGTTACTGGCACGCCAGACTCCGGGATTCTCCGGCGCCGACATCGCCAATGTCTGCAACGAAGCCGCCCTGATTGCCGCCCGTCATGGAAAGAAATTTGTAGAGAAGCAGGACTTCCTGGATGCGGTAGACCGTATCGTAGGCGGTCTGGAGAAGAAAACCAAAATCACGACCGAAGAAGAGCGCCGTTCCATTGCCATACACGAGGCCGGACACGCCAGCATCTCCTGGCTGTTGGAATATGCCAACCCGCTGATTAAGGTAACCATCGTTCCACGCGGACGTGCTTTGGGAGCAGCCTGGTATCTGCCCGAAGAACGCCAGATTACCACAAAGGAACAGATGCTGGACGAGATGTGCGCCACTTTGGGCGGACGCGCCGCAGAAGACCTGTTCATCGGAAGAATCTCTACCGGCGCCATGAACGACCTTGAGCGTGTAACCAAGCAGGCATACGGCATGATTGCCTATTTGGGCATGAGCGACAAACTGCCGAATCTCTGTTATTACAATAACGACGAATACTCATTCAACCGTCCGTACAGCGAGAAGACCGCCGAACTGATAGACGAAGAGGTGAAGCGTATGGTAAACGAACAGTACGAGCGTGCCAAGAAGATACTATCCGACAATAAAGAAGGGCACAACAAGCTGGCCCAACTGTTGATAGACAAGGAAGTAATCTTTGCAGAAGATGTGGAAGAAATCTTCGGCAAGCGTCCGTGGGCTTCCCGTTCCGAAGAGATTATCAGCGCAAGCAAAACTTCCAGGGAGCTGAAAGAAGCCGAAGAAAAAGAGGCTGCCAAGGCAAAGGAAGCGGAAAAAGAGGTAAAAGAAGAAGAAAGCCATAACACCGGCTCGAACAATTAAAACGAAAACACCTTGAAAAATAATTTCATACAACGTGCTGTTACAGGTGCATTATTTGTAGTTATACTGGTGGGCTGTATCCTTTACAGCCCCCTCTCATTCGGGATTCTATTCACTATCATCGGCGCATTGAGCGTACACGAGTTTGCCCATCTGGTAAACAGGAACGGCGGAGTCAGCATCAACAAGACGATTACCGCTTTAGGCGGAGCCTATCTGTTCCTTGCACTCATGGGATTCTGCACATCCGCCATCGATGCGCGCGTATTCCTTCCCTATCTGGGCTTATTGCTCTATTTGATGATTACGGAGTTATACCTGAAAAAGGAGAACCCCATCGGCAACTGGGCGTATGCAATGCTGAGCCAGCTATATGTAGCCTTGCCTTTCGCACTGCTGAATGTACTCGCTTTCCAGAATTCACCTGAAACGAGCAGCGTAACCTATAACCCCATCCTGCCACTTTCCATATTCGTATTCATCTGGCTGAGCGATACGGGTGCTTACTGCGTGGGCTCTCTAATAGGAAAACATCGCCTGTTCGAGCGCATTTCGCCTAAGAAATCATGGGAAGGCAGCATAGGCGGCGCGTTTTTCTCCATCGCCTCATCCTTTGTATTTGCCCATTTCTTCCCATTCATGTCTACATGGCAATGGGCAGGACTGGCAGTCACCGTAGTGATTTTCGGCACCTGGGGCGACCTCACCGAATCGCTGATGAAGCGTCAACTGGGCATCAAGGATTCCGGCAACATTCTTCCGGGACACGGCGGAATGCTCGACCGGTTCGACAGCGCTCTCATGGCAATTCCCGCAGCGGTAGTCTACCTGTATGTAATGACAATGATTTGACCGGAAATCTTAAACGAATATAAGCCAAAGGGCATAGAGGAAAGATACTGTAACCTCTATGCCCTTTGGCCTATATATACGGTATAAGGAAACGCTTACTTCAATTGCATCTTCGACAAATCAAGGTCCCGTATATTCTTCGTATTATCACCTGTAACCACCAGGTCGAACGTCAGTTCCACCTCACCATTCTTTTCCGAATTAATTTTCAGCTTGATACCTTTGGTTTCAGAGGTCACGTTGAGACTGTTCAGATTATAGGACACCGCACCGGGCTTGCGCAACCCCGTCAAATCGTCATAGTCGTTATAGCGGAGAGCCAAATGTATATAACCGTCTTCTCCATACAACTCCGCATCATCTTGCGGACGTACCAGGCTGATACGATGTTTTGTGCCGGAAGGCAGATTCTGCATAAATATGATATTCATATATCCCCCGCTGATACTTATATCACCTTCAAATATCAGGACAGGGTCATTGCCGAACTCTTCCTCGGTCTCGGGAGTCAGCGTCTCGACCTCTTTCGTCAACACATCCTGCAAACTCAGGATCTTCACAGCATGGTCGTAACCGTCAAACTCATCGGACAAAGGATTGAACATGGTAATCACACGCTTTCCGTCAACCGGTTCGTACCACCACAAGTCTGTATTCACAGGCCAGAGCGTTCCCCACACATCACAGTCCAAATAAAAAGCATTGCCGGTAACACGCACCGTAGCCCACAGCGGCGGAGTGAAATCACCGATCGAATACCCCTCATCGTCATCACAGGATTGCAGTACCGGCATCACAGCCAGGCAAACTGCCATAAATAACCAATGTAGCTTTCTCATAATCAAAGTTCTTTTGTTTATTTCTTTCTGTATAGAAAATACAAAAGCCGGACATTTACTGCACCGGCTTTATTCCTTTTAACAAGAAATTAAATATCGTCCTACTTTTTAAAACGTTTCTTAAGCAAAGCCACCATTTCACGGGCTGCATGCACAGGCGCTCCCGCCTCTCCCAGGCGGGACGCCATATATTCGTAACCGTCGAGCATCTGCCGGCGGTACGCCTCATCGCATAAGATACGTTGAAGCTCCGCACGTATCTGCTCCACCGTCATGGTATCGGCCACCAGTTCCTTCACCACCTCACGGTCGGCAATCAGGTTTACCAGAGAAATGTACCTGACTTTCAGGACATGCCGTTTCAGGAAAGCGATGACCTTCCCTATCGGCGTATGGTAGCACACCGCCTGCGGAACCCTGAACAATGCCGTTTCCAGCGTTGCCGTGCCCGAAGTAACCAATGCCGCTTCCGCATGCCGGAGCAAAGGATAAGTACGGTTAAAGATTATCTTCACGTCTGCATTGCCGACATATTCCTTATAATACTCCGGAGCGATGCCCGGCGCTCCCGCCAGCACCAACTGATACTCCGGAAATAAAGCGGCCGCCCGAATCATATCCGGCAAATTATCCTTAATCTCCTGCTTGCGGCTGCCAGCCAGCAAGGCAATGACAGGCTTCGGCGAAAGGCCGTTGGCCCGTTTGAACTCATCCGCAGTTTCCGAATAAGCGGCTTGGAAGGCGGTGACTTCATCCACCGTCGGATTGCCTACATAATGTATGGGATAATGGTGCTTGCCCTCGAAGAACTCCACCTCGAACGGAAGAATGGAGAAGAGTTCGTCCACATCCCGCTTGATATTCCTGATGCGGTGCTCTTTCCAGGCCCATATCTTGGGAGAAATATAATAGAACACCGGTATTTGCGTACGGGCATGGACAAACTTGGCGATATTCAGGTTGAACCCCGGATAATCCACCAAAATAAGAACATCCGGCTGCCAGGCTGCAATGTCTTCCTTACAACGCTTCATATTGGCAAAGATGGTACGCAGGTGCAACAAGACGGGAATGAAGCCCATATACGCCAGTTCCTTATAATGCTTCACCAACGTTCCGCCCACAGCCGCCATCAGGTCACCGCCGAAAAAGCGGAACTCGGCCTGCGGGTCTTCCGCCTTCAAGGCAGTCATCAGGTGCGACGCATGCAGGTCGCCCGAGGCCTCGCCCACAATCAGATAATACTTCATAAGCGCCTATGTTTCAATATCCTGTGCAATCCGTCAGAACCAGGTCTTCAATTCGTCCATCAGACCATAGGCGGTTACATCCACCGTGGTCGGGGTCACCGCTACATAACCGTTGGCAAGCGCCCAATGGTCGCTCTTTTCATTCTCCTTTTCCGACTCCTCAAACTCTCCGGTCAGCCAATAGTAGTGCGCATCACCTCTGTGGGCGAAGTTCTCCCACTCGTTGGTCCACTGTCCTTTTGCCTGTTCGCAGATTTTCACCCCTTTCAACTCTTTGGTATCGGGGAAGTTGACATTGAGGCAGGTCAACGGCGGCAAGCCTTTTTCCAGGACCTTGCGGGCAATCTCGCGGATATACTCTCCCGCCGGCTCAAAATCGGCGTCCGGCGCGTGGTTGCACAGTGAAAAGCCGATAGAGGGAACACCTTTCAGGCAGCCTTCGATAACCACCCCCATTGTTCCGGAATAATGCACATTGACCGAGGAGTTATCGCCGTGATTAATGCCGCCCACCACAAGGTCGGGTTTGCGGTCGAGCACCGTATGGAATGCCAGCTTGACGCAATCGGCGGGCGTACCGGAACACTTATAGACCGTCAGCCCTACATCCTTGCGAAGCAACTGATAATGAATCGGTTCCGTCACGGTAAGCGCACACGCATTACCCGAACGCGGCGCATCCGGCGCCATTACCACAATCTCCCCCAGCGGGCGGAGGAACTTTATCAACTCGCTGATTCCTTTCGCAATGATACCGTCGTCATTGGAAATCAATATCAAAGGTCTCTGATTTTCCATATTTCTTTTTAATTTTGCTACAAATTTAGCAAAAGAGAACCACATATTAACCACCAATACACAAAAAGATATGTTAGACGTCTTTCTCATTCTGATGGGTATCCTCTGCCTGATAACGGGACTGGCAGGCTGTTTCCTGCCCGTAATTCCCGGTCCGCCCGTGGCCTATGCCGGTTTGTTGCTGCTGCACTTCACCGACAAGGTACAGTACTCTGCCACCCAACTGTTGCTGTGGCTGCTGATTGTCGTCATCGTACAGGTGCTCGACTATTTCGTCCCCATGCTGGGCAGCAAATACAGCGGCGGAACGCGCTGGGGAACACGCGGATGCCTTGCCGGAACCCTCATCGGGCTGTTCTTCATGCCCTGGGGCATTGTCATCGGTCCGTTTTTAGGGGCTTTTATCGGCGAACTTTTCGGCGGCAGGGAAACCCGGCAGGCTCTGAAGTCGGGACTGGGTTCCCTGTTCGGCTTCCTCTTCGGCACGGTACTGAAATGCGTGTTGTGCGGATACTTCGCATGGGAGTTTGCATCGGCACTGCTTTAACATAAGTTTATCCCAATTAAACTTCAGGTTTAATCCTAATGAACCCGAAGTTTAATAGGAATAAACTCCGAGTTTAATTCGGACAAACTATTGTAAACTCCGGAGAAACGGCACGCATTTCCCCGGATACGGCAGCCGCGGCAGCTTATCACCCGAACATCCCGCCGCCCGCCATCTCATTGCTTTAGAAATCTTAATCTTCTGCAAGTGAGACAAAAAAGCTGTTTCTTTTCAAGATAAATACGTATATTTGCCCCACTAATCAGGAAAAAGAGTGCCTGAGACACACGTCTTCAGGCAACGGAACGGTAAAGGCATCCGGGAGTTATTAACAAAAAGGGTGACTTATCAACCGTTTTTGCAATCTTTCTCTTTTTTAGTAGGTGCTATACGGAATTATCACTTATTTCGCTGCCAATAAACATTGAAATTATGGGAAAAATAATTGCTTTGGCAAATCAAAAAGGTGGTGTAGGAAAAACAACAACAACCATAAACCTCGCAGCTTCTCTCGCCACACTTGAAAAGAAAGTGCTTGTCGTAGACGCAGACCCGCAGGCGAACGCCTCGTCAGGGTTGGGCGTAGACATCAAGCAGGCAGAATGTACTATCTATGAATGTATTATAGACCGCGCCGATGTGCGCGACGCTATCCACGACACGGAGATTGATACATTGAAAGTTATTTCCTCCCACATCAACCTGGTAGGCGCCGAAATAGAAATGCTCAATCTTAAAAACCGGGAAAAGATACTGAAAGAGGTACTCGCCCCGCTACGGGAAGAGTTTGATTATATCCTGATAGACTGCTCACCGTCGTTAGGATTGATTACAATCAACGCGCTCACGGCCGCCGACTCGGTTATCATTCCCGTACAGGCCGAATACTTTGCACTGGAAGGCATCAGCAAATTGCTGAACACCATCAAAATCATCAAGTCCAAGCTGAACCCCGCACTCGAAATCGAGGGATTCCTGCTGACCATGTATGACTCGCGGCTGCGCCAGGCCAACCAGATATACGACGAGGTGAAACGCCACTTCCAGGAACTGGTGTTCAACACCGTCATCCAGCGCAATGTAAAACTGAGCGAAGCCCCCAGCTACGGACTCCCCACAATCCTGTACGATGCGGACTCCACCGGAGCCAAAAACCACATCGCACTGGCAAAAGAGTTAATCAGCCACAACGAGGACTAACCGCCCGCATGGCAAACATAGTAAACAGTAAATCGTAAAACAGAAAAGAATAGATGGTACAGAAAAGAAATGCATTAGGACGTGGGCTGGACGCCCTGCTCTCCATGGATGAGGTGCAGACCGAAGGCTCTTCCTCTATCAATGAAATAGAATTGTCGAAGATTGCCGTCAACCCCAATCAGCCCCGCCGCGAGTTCGACCAGACAGCGTTGCAGGAGCTTGCCGATTCTATTGCAGAGATTGGTATCATCCAGCCTATCACCCTGCGTAAGCTGTCCGATGATGAATACCAGATTATTGCCGGCGAACGCCGCTTCCGCGCCTCGCAAATGGCAGGGCTGACGAGCATCCCCGCCTATATCCGCACGGCCGACGACGAGAATGTCATGGAAATGGCGCTCATCGAAAACATACAGCGCGAGGACCTGAACTCCGTGG
>OHIM01001388.1_pt1 | contig 10302 bp, 8 predicted proteins | sample 1568271 | NCBI WGS metagenome assembly OHIM01 (sample SAMEA3879580, study PRJEB24766) | human gut metagenome | biome: human-associated habitat; feature: feces | place: USA | collected 1985/1987
GGAAAGCAATACTTCCGGCGCTGCTATGGACAGGCTTACCGGCGGCAGCAGCAAGCGGTTGTCTGTGCTTTTTCGGGGCCTGCGCTTTGCAGGTCAGCAGCCGAATCCACGCATATTCTTTCCGCAAGCATCCCGGCGGACAAGCCCGCCCTGGAGTGCGGGCACTGATGGGACAATATCTGCTGACCATGGTTATGCTGCTGCCGCTGTGCGGCGCGGCGGCAGGGCTTTCGTATTTGGGCAGCCGCCTGTAAATGGTATCCTTTTCTTGCGGGTTTTGGCGCAGTGTGTTACAATAACAAAAGACCATAATAAATGAGGGACAGACATGAAACTAAAATCCGTCTATGTATGCTCCAATTGCGGAGAGACAAGCCCCCGCTGGATGGGGCGCTGCCCCAGCTGCGGCAGCTGGAATACCATGAACGAGGATGTTGTGGCCGAAGCCCCTAAGGCAGGGACTCCTGCCGCCCGTCAGGCTGCCGCGGCTCGTCAGGAGGGCGTGACCACCCTGACCGCCCGGCGGCTGTCAGAGATCAGCACCACGGAGGAAAAGAGCCGCATCCTGACCGGCATCTCGGAACTGGACCGCGTATTGGGCGGCGGTATCGTGCTGGGCGGTGTAGTTCTTTTGAGCGGTGAGCCTGGCGTGGGTAAATCCACTATGCTGTTACAGCTGTGCGGTGCCATCTCCAATCAGCACAGCGTGCTGTATATCACTGGCGAGGAGTCTGTCCGGCAGGTCAAGCTGCGGGCAGCACGGCTGAAGGTACCGCAGAATAACATCTTTCTGGCGGCGGAAAACGACGTAGACGAGATTTGCGGTCTGATCGAAAAGGAAAAGCCGGATCTTGTGGTCATCGACTCCATCCAGACCATGCGCTGCATGGATATCTCGTCCTCGTCTGGCACGGTCAGTCAGGTGAAGGAAAGCGCTGCCCGGCTGCTGGCGGTAGCCAAAAAGCAGGAGATTCCCATGTTTATCGTGGGTCATGTGAACAAGGATGGCGCAATTGCAGGCCCCAAGGTCATGGAACATATCGTGGATACGGTACTCTACTTTGAGGGCGACAAGATGCTGCCGTACCGCATTCTGCGGGCAGCCAAAAACCGCTACGGCTCCACTAATGAGCTGGGAATGTTCGATATGACCGGCACAGGGCTTGCCGAAATCGAAAATCCATCCCAGATGCTGCTGGAAGGACGTCCGCTGGGCGTTTCCGGCAACTGCGTGGCCTGCACCATGGAGGGTAGCCGTCCTATCCTAAGCGAGATACAGGCACTTGCCACCAAGACGAATTTTCCGGCACCCCGTCGCGCCTGCAGCGGATACGACTATAACCGCATGAACCTTTTGATCGCCGTGCTGGAAAAGCGGGCAGGGTACTTCTTTGGCAATCTGGATGTTTACGTCAACATTGTGGGCGGCATTGCACTGCGGGATACCGCCTGCGACCTTGCAGTCTGCCTGAGCATGGTCTCCTCGCTGCTGGACCGCCCGGTCAGTGATAAGCTTATCGCTATCGGAGAGGTAGGTCTGGGTGGGGAAGTGCGCAGTGTGCCCAACCTGGAGCAGCGCCTGCACGAGGCTGAGCGTATCGGCTTTGAGCGGGCTGTTATCCCCAAGCACAGCCTTGCACACCTGAATGCCGCAGATTATCCCGGCATGAAGCTGGTCGGTGCAGCGTATATTGCAGATGCCATCAACGCGCTAAAAAATGACCGCCTGTGATGAAACGAGGAACCTATGTCGATTTATCTGGACGAAAGAAACCCCGGCAAACACGCGCCCTTTGAGGATGCTGCGCCGGATATTGTAGAATATGTGCGGTACCTTGAGGTGATCGCCGGTAAAAGCGCCAATACAGCTTTCAGTTATTACTGCGACCTGCGTTCCTTCAGCCGCTTTATGAAGCGCCGCCGCGGGCTTGTGGCCACGGATGCAGAATTTAAGGAGATCGATCCCAAAGGGCTGGATACGGCCTTCTGGGGTAGCATAACAAAAGAGGATATTTACGAATATCTGTATTTTCTGAACCGGGAGTGCGGCAACAAAAAATCCTCTACCGCCCGGCGGCTGGCCAGTCTGCACGGCTTTTATGATTATCTGGTCAATCAGGTCAACCGCTTATCCGAGGACCCTACGGCGGCCATCCGCCCGCCCAAACAGGATAAGGTCTTGCCCAAGTACCTGACGGCAGAGCAATCCATCTCGCTTTTGGAAAGCACCCAGACCCAGAGTGATTTCCCGGAGCGGGACTATTGCATGGTGGTGCTGTTTCTCAACTGCGGTATGCGTCTTGCGGAACTTGTAGGCATGGACCTTGGAGATATTGACCTGGAGCAGCGGCAGATCCGCCTGTTCGGCAAAGGCCATAAAGAACGCATGGTCTACCTGAATGATGCCTGCGTGGAGGCACTGCAACTATATCTGCGCAAGCGCAACACCATGGAAGGGCTTTCACCCAAGGAAAAAGCGGTGTTTATTACCCGTATGCGCAAGGAGCGTATCTCAAACCGCAGGGTAGAACAGCTGATCTCCGGTGCTATGAAGGCTGCCGGTCTAAAGGGTTTTTCCACCCATAAGCTGCGCCATACTGCCGCTACGTTGATGTATCAAACCGGCAATGTGGATATCCTTACCCTCAAGCAGCTTCTGGGCCACAGCAGCGTTGGAACAACGCAAATTTATACGCACTTACAAGAATTTCAGGTGCGCTCTGCCATTGAGGAAAACCCGCTGGGTAAGGTACTACCCATCAAAGCTGCAAAAGCAAGCTTGGATACAACAGATGCAGTAGGGGAGACATCTGTTGAAAATGACCCGGCGGGAGAGGACGCTTCTGAGCCGTCCGGCCCTATGGCGGCCTTTGAGGGCGCTGCACAGGATGGCTTCCGGGCAGATATCTCGGCAATGTCCAACGATGAAATAGACGATTCATCGCGCGATACTTAAACCCACACACAACGTCTGAGACGATTCAAAGACCTATGGCGCGATCCGGCCTGACCGGATAACGTCATGGGTCTTTATAATTTATATTATAAACAGTCAGCAGCCATACATACAAGAGCATCCATAGAAACGATCTGATAGAAATGTACCAAGCAATGTCTACACAAAAACAAATGAACAACCACAGCCGCAAACTGTAAATTATAAAACGCAGCATGAACTGTTATAAAGCAAGCGCATAGATGCTTACTGGAATAAAAGAATTACAAACGAACCGATGAAGCAGCGCATAACATAGGAAGCATCTGAAAGTGTGAGACAAATAAAACGATAAAACATGGTAAAAAACGCAAAATATGTAGAACGATTGAACCAAGCCTAATAATGAGCCAGCTGAGGCTGAAACGCCAAAATTCCGGGAAATGGGCATTTTTCGCTTCCCTATGTTTCGCATAACGTGCATTATACGAAACATGTACAATTAAAAAGAGAAGCTGCCCTTCTCTCTTTCTGTCAGATTTTCGGCAGCTTCTGTGGACGCTTTTCTGTTTGCACACGGCCGCTTCTACGCCGCTGGACGTATTACCAGTATGTTCAAGCGTTCAACTTATGCCTGCGGTAGCCGTTCCAGTGCGTTACAGGTCCTGTTATAAAAGCAGTATCGTTTCTTTTCCTTTGGTGATGCGATGTTCATTTCACCGGCAGCGGTTCTGTACCGAAGTATGCACAGATGGCTTCGTAATAAATGCGTGCTACTGCCTTGCAGCCCTGTTCACTGCCAAAATGCTCCACATCCTCATCGTTCGTCACAAAACACTGCTCTGCCAACACTGCCGGACAATCCACATCCTCCAGCAGCGTAAAGCTGCGCTCAGGCCGCACCTGCGTGTAGGTATTCTCCACCAGCTGCTTCTGGTCGTTTTCCAGATAATAAATGTAACGCACTCCCCCTCGCCCGCGCAGCCTTGCGCCGATGCTCTGCATTCCACCTGCCAGCAGTTTTGCAAAATAAAAACTTTCCTGATGCCATGTACGCCCGGGCACTGCCGGATAGCATTCAAACCCGGCTGCCGTAGAGCCATTGGCTGCGGAGTTGCCGTGGATAGACAGCAGCAGCTGCGGGCTTTGGGCGCTGGCTTCGGCTGCACGCTGGGCAGGCGTGGCGGTTGCATCAAAGCTTTCCCGGGTTTGCAGCGGGATGTAATTCGAATCCTCTTCTAACCATTGGAGCAGCGCAGCAGCCGTGGCTGCGGTGACCTGTTTTTCTTCGACCACTCCCCTTGCGCCCGGGTCACTGCCGCCATGTCCGGCGTCCACTGCCACACGGTACGGTGGGTCGCCCACCACAGGACGAAAGTCCTCCGCTGAGACTGAGACTGCAGGTTCTGCGGGTGCGTTCAGTTCCAGCGCCGCCTTCCATAAAAACAGGCCGAAACAGAGCATCAGTGCCGCAAAAACAAACAGCAAACCGTGTAAAAACCGGTTCCTCGTTTTGCGGCGGTGCGTTTTACGTTTGCTATGTTTATTTACTGGTCTGCGCTGACTGGTTGGCATAAAGCTTTACTTCCTGTTCGTTTTACATTCCTATTTATATAATACGAGTATACTCGCCTTTTCCTTGCACTGCAACAAAAAAAGACTGCCAATTTTTCAAAAGGCAGTCCTTACTGGGTTATTTCAGCTCTACAACCGTCACGCCGCTCTCACCTTCGCCGTAACGACCAAGACGGAAGCTTTTGACCATGCGGTTGCCGCGCAGATGCTTATGGATGGCGGTGCGCAGTGCACCGGTGCCGTTGCCATGGATCAGATAGACCACCGTCTGTCCGTTCAAGATGGCGCGGTCAATAAAGGAATCCACCTCCGACAGTGCTTCGTCCACCGTAAGTCCCAGCAGATTGCACTCCATTTTGGCGGTGCGCTGTACGCGCTCTACCCTGCCGTTGGGACGGTTGGTGTCGCCGGTCAGGCGGGAATACCGCTGCTGCGCCTTTGTCTTAGGCGCAGTGGGTTCTTTTACCAGCTTTTCCGGCTGCTTCAGGCCCTTGAGGGGCACCTTAGTCTTGATGATACCGGCACGCACCAGAACATCGCCGTTTTTGTCTGGCAGCGCCAGAACGGTGGCCAGCTGGTTCAGCTCTGCAATGCAGACCTCCTGCCCTACCTTTACCTCCTTCAGCGGCACAAACTCCTTGACGGGGTTGTGCACCACCTCCGTACCGGCAAACAGCTTTTCGGTCTCCTTTTTGGCAATTTCGCGGGCACGCTGCGCCTTCTGCTGGGCGCTCATGCGCTCGTCCTTTTGCAGCTGGCGCAGTTCATCGGTCAGTGCGTAGGCCTGCGTTTCCACCTGCTGTGCCAGCGTGCGCGCCTTGGCACGGGCAGCTTCCAATTCATTTTCGCCCTGCTGGATCAGTTCATCCCGCTTTTTGCGGGCTGCTTCCAGCTGATGGGAAGCTTCGTTGCGCAGCTGCTCCACTTCGTTCTGACTTTCCTTCAGCTGCAGCTTCAAGTCGTCCAGCTGACCCAGAACCGCATCCAGACGCTTATCCTCGGCAGACAGATGCTGCTGAGCCGCTTCAATGACGCGGCTGGGGATGCCCAGCTTTTCGCTGATCAGGAAAGCGTTGGATTTGCCCGGTACGCCCACGCTCAGCTTATAGGTGGGACGCAGGGTCTCCAGATCAAACTCGCAACTAGCGTTGACCACACCCTTAGTCTCCAGTGCAAAAACCTTCAATTCCGCATAGTGGGTGGTTGCCATCAGCAGCACACCACGGCGGCGCAGTTCCTCAATGATGGCAACTGCCAGCGCGGCACCCTCAGCGGGGTCGGTACCGGCACCCAGCTCGTCCAGCAGCACAAGGGTGTGCGGCATGGCAAGCTCCAGTATGCCGGTGATTTTTTTCATGTGGCCGGAGAAGGTGGAAAGGCTCTGCTCAATGCTCTGCTCGTCGCCGATATCCACCAAAAATTCATCAAACACGCAGATTTCGCTGCGCTCGTCAGCAGGAATCAAAAAACCGCACTGCGCCATGGCGCACAGCAGACCGGCGGTTTTCAGGGTGACCGTCTTACCGCCGGTGTTCGGGCCGGTGATGATAAGGGAATCGTATTCCCCGCCCAGTGCAATATCCACAGGAACACACTTTTGCGGGTCGATCAGCGGGTGGCGGGCGCGAATCAGGTTGAAGGAAGAATCCGTCCGCACAGCTGGTTTGAAGGCCTTCAGTTCCAGCGCAAGCCGCGCTTTCGCCAGCAGGATGTCAATTTCCAGCATGGCCTTGTAGCTGTACTGGAACTGCGGCTCAATGGCGGCCACCTGTGCGGTAAAGGCCACCAAAATGCGCTCGATCTCCTGTGCCTCCTGTGCGCGGTACTGCAGAATGCGGGCGTTTGCCTCCACCACAGCCTGCGGTTCCACGAACACCGTAGCGCCCGTAGAGGATACATCGTGGATGATACCGCTCACTTCGCCGCGGTATTCGCTCTTGACCGGCACAACATACCGGCCGTTGCGCATGGAAACCACGCTTTCCTGTAAGTATTTAGAGGTATCCATATTGCGCACCATGCTTTCCAGCCGGTCGCGGATGCTGTTTTCGGTGGCGCGGATCTTTTTGCGCAGCTCTGCCAGCGTGCGGGAGGCGGTATCCGCCATGGCATCCGGTGCCAGAATGGCGCTGGAGATCTGCTGCTCAAGACCCGGTTCCGGTGCAAGTGCGTAAAACAGATCATCGGTCGGCAGCGCGTCATGCTCAGAGGAGCCGTACCAGCTGGTCAGGTGCTGAAAATTGCGCAGCGCACCGGCCACCATCAGCAGTTCGCCCATGGAAAGCACGCCGCCCTTTACGGCACGGGCGGCAAGCTGGCTGACCCCCTCTACCCCGCCAAAGCGCGGCGAACCGTTTTTAATCAGCAGGGTGTTGATGGCGTCCGTCTGCTCCAGCGCGTAGCGCACCTCGTCCGGGTCGCACTGCGGCTCAATGGCCAGCAGCATAGCACGGGCTTCCTTGCATACGCAGCCCTCCGCTGCACGCGCAATGATCTTATCCAGTTCTAATGTTTTTAAGTAGCTTGTTTCCATACTGTTCCTTTTTGGTCAGGGCAGCACGCTTTTCAAAAAGGCATAGCTTTTCAGCGGCTTATCCAGATGCGTCAGGGCATAGTTTTCAGCCACTGCGGAAAGCTTTGCCAGACTGCCCACAGAGATCTTGAATGCAAATATTTTTTTGTCCTCCACCAAGCAGATGTGGCGCAGTGCAAACAGCGCAGCCTTGTCCAGATTGCAGTTCTTGCCTGCCTTTGCCGCACAGGACGCACAGAGCAGGTGCCCTTCCTGTGCGTCCAGATAAAAGGCATCTCCTTCATCGTAGGTGCCACAGTCCCGGCAGCAGACAATCTGCGGCATAAAGCCGCACTCACTCATGGTGCGCAGCTCAAACACGGCCTTGATGACCCGGAGGTCTGCTTTTTTCTCGCTGAGCATATAAAGGCAGTTGAGCAGCAGCCGCAGCTCGGTGCGGTGCTCGTTGATCATATACAGACTGTTCAGCACCAGACGCAGCTCCCGGGCTGCTTCCTCTCCGGTAGGCGAAAGCGCAGCGGCCAATTCGGTAAGATACATGGCAAGGCTTACCCCTTCAATGGAGGAGGAAATGCCATGGAAGATGTTCTGCACATCGGCTTCCCGCACGGTATACATATTGCGTCCGGGCACCAGTGTAAACTCCGAATAGCAGAACAGCCCGCAGGCACTGAACAGCTTGCTTTTCAGCCGCAGGCTGTTTGCAGCCATTGCTGTGATCACGCCCAGTTTCGGGGTAAGGATCGTCAAAATGCGGTCTGCTTCTCTATAACGGGTCTCCTTCAGTACCAGACCCATGGTCACGAATGGTTCCATCGTCCGTTTCTCCTGCCGGATGCTCGGCGGGCAGCTGCACCAGTTGTTTGTAATCGAGATAACGGAGAATGTTCCCCGTGCAGGCAAAGGCCTGCCAGCTTGCAGCAGCATCCATCTTCAGCACTCCTTCCCTTTTCTGTGCACAGGCTGCTTTTGTTATAGTGTCAGCCTGATTCTAGCACAGCATACAAGGGAAAACTGTCCTGCTTTGGCATCACTCAGCGGTTGGAGGAATTCTGCTTAAAGCCGAAGTTATTCAGCAAAAATTCGTTATCCCGCCAGTCGGATTTTACCTTGACCCAGCACTGCAGATTGACCCGGCAGCCCAAAAACTCCTCGCAGTCGGCACGGGCAGCGCTGGCGATTTTTTTGAGCATGGCACCGCCCTTACCGATGACCATGCCCTTGTGGCTCTCCCGCTCGCAGTAGATGTTCACATCAATGTCGATCAGGTCTGTGCCCGGGCGCTCCTTGAAGCGCTCCACCACTACCGCAATGCCGTGCGGGATCTCATCCCGCATAAAGAGCAGTGCCTTTTCGCGGATGACCTCGGCCACCAGCTCTTTTTCCGGCATATCGGTATAAGCGTCGTCATCAAAGTAATGGGGGCCTTCCACAGCATAGCGGCTCAAGGCATCGAACAGTTCCTCACTGCCTTCCTTGTTGCGCACACTGATGGTGTAGATCTCATCGAACACACCCAGCGCCTTCAGCTCTGCCTTGCGGGTTTCCAAATCGGCAGGTTCTTTAACAAGGTCAGTCTTATTAATGACTGCAATGGCCGGGCCGCTGCGGTGCAGCGCCTCCACAAGTGCCATCTCAGATTCGTTCAGCGCGCCGTAAGGCTCGAACAGCATCATGGAAACATCCACATCCGCAATGGAATCGCTGGCAGTCTTATCCATGCGCTTGCCCAGCTTGTTGTGCGCCTTGTGCACACCGGGGGTGTCCAGCAGCACATACTGCAGCGGCCCCCGGGTGATCACGCCGGTAATGCGGGTGCGGGTGGTCTGGGGCTTAGAGGTGACGATAGCCACTTTCTCGCCGACCAAGAGATTCGTCAGGCTGGATTTGCCCACGTTCGGCCGTCCGATGACAGCAACGAATACAGAGGAGGTGTCGTAATGCTCCTGAACGGGTGTTGTAGTACTCAAAGCGAACTCCTGTCTTGTTTTTATGTTCTGGAATATCATTCCGTATAGCTGACCGTGCGGGGCAGACCCAGCTGCAGCAGCACAGCCTCTTCTTTTTCGCGCATACGCATGGCCTCCAGACCACCGTTTTCGTGGTCGTAGCCCAGCAGATGCAGCATGGAGTGAACGGTCAAAAAGGCTACCTCCCGCTGCAGCGGATGCCCATACAGATTGGCCTGCTCCATGGCGCGCTCCATGCTGATGACGATATCGCCCAGCATCATGCAGCCGTTATTCTCGTCGATATCGTACTTGCCGTTCTCGCCCAGAGGAAAGCTCAGCACATCGGTGGGCATGGGCTTATTGCGGTATTGGTTGTTCAGCTCGGCAATGGCAGCGTTGTCCACAAAGGTAACGCTGATCTCGGCGGGACGGTCGAAATGCTCATATTCCAGCACGGCATTGCAGGCACGGCGGATCAGAATGCGGAGCCCGGAGGGCACCTTGACAGCTTTCTGGGAGTTGGTGATCAAAACTTTATTGGACATATCGGTCCACTCCTTTCAGGGATTTATTTAAAATTCTTATTGTTTTCTTTATTTTCCGCATCGGCAGCCGGATGTGCGGCACGCTCGTAAGCCTTTACGATCTCCTGCACCAACCGGTGACGCACAACGTCTTTATCGGTAAAGTAGCATTGTGCAATGCCGTTCACATCCTTCAGCACCTTCAGCGCGTCCACCAGACCGCTGCGGGTGCTGCCCGGTAGATCGATCTGGGTCACATCGCCGGTAACGACCACCTTAGAGCCTACGCCCATACGGGTAAGGAACATTTTCATCTGCTCCGGGGTAGTGTTCTGCGCCTCGTCCAGAATGATAAAGGAATCATCCAGTGTGCGCCCGCGCATATAAGCCAGCGGGGCGACCTCAATGATCTGCTTTTCCACCAGACGCTCGTAGGTCTCTGCGCCCAGCATATCAAACAGGCCGTCGTACAGCGGCCGCAGATAGGGGTCTACCTTCTGCTGCAGGTCACCGGGCAGAAAGCCCAGCTTCTCCCCTGCCTCCACCGCCGGGCGGGTCAAGATGATGCGGGATACCTCCTTGGCCTTGAAGGCTTTCACCGCCATGGCAACGGCCAGATAGGTCTTGCCGGTACCCGCCGGGCCGACACCGAAGGTAATGGCATTGGAGCGGATGGCGCTCAGGTATTCCTTCTGTCCCAGCGTTTTGGGGCGGATCGGGCGTCCCTTGACCGTGACGGTAACAAAGTCCTCGGTCAGTTCCTTTACCCGCTTCTCTGCGCCA
>OHIM01001389.1_pt1 | contig 10301 bp, 6 predicted proteins | sample 1568271 | NCBI WGS metagenome assembly OHIM01 (sample SAMEA3879580, study PRJEB24766) | human gut metagenome | biome: human-associated habitat; feature: feces | place: USA | collected 1985/1987
ACATAAAATGCGAATTATTTAGTACAAAAAGTGAACTTCTGATGATCTTTCCCTGTCCCGCGCATAGCGCCATACGCTACCGTCCGGGCGGTGTTTTTCTGCCAGTCTGCCCTGTTCATCGCGGATATAGACGGTTCTGCGCCCCGACCAGTCCTCCTCCCCGGCCATCTGGCCCGCCGCATCGTAGTGCAGCCGCCACTGCTGGTTGCCGCTGCGCGTAAGCTGCGTCAGCCTTGCGGCACCATCGTAGTGGCAGAGTATCCGCTGCCCGCCCGCGTCTTCCACCTCCCGCAGCAGGTCGAACGCCCCGTGACGGTAGCGCGTGGTCTGCCCCATGGCTCCGGTGTGGAGGGCGATTTTGCCTTCACCGTCATAGCGGAAGGTTTCTGCGCCACCGTCGGCCCGGATAACCGCACTCAGTTTCTCATGCGGGTTATCGGCACCAGGGCGGTACTGCCAGTTCACGCTGCGCCCTTCCGCATCCACCAGCCCCGTCAGCCGCAGCCAGCGGTCTTCCGTGTAATGGGTCGTGCGGCCTTCGGCATCCGTATGGGAAAGCAGGCCACCGCGGGCGCTGTAGCCCCACTGTTCGCGGCTGCCGTCCGGGTATGTCACTTCCTTCAGCAGACCGTCTTCGGTATGACGGTACTGCCAGTTCTGCCCGTTCACCTCCCGGCGGATAAGGTTTCCTTCGGCGTTATAGTGATACACCGCCGTGGTGCGGTGGTCCTGGTATGCCGTAACCTGGCCGAACTCGTCCCGCTGCCATTCCCGCTTACGCCCGTTCTGGTCCGTTTCACTCAGGATACGCCCGGCGTAATCACGCTTTATCTGCGTGATACGCCCGCCCGGCTGGCGGATACACAGCGGCTGGTCGTATTCGTTACGCTCCCACTCCGTGATACGCCCCAGCGGGTCACGCTGTTTTTTCAGCAGCCAGGATTCATCGAACCACAGCGTGGTGGTGGCTCCGGTGGCATCGGTGTAATCAGTTCTGCGCTCCTCCGGGAAGTAGCGGAAGGTATCGTTATACAGGCCTTCCTGTGTGCCAGTGGCAGTCACCCGGCCTTCATCGTCATAGCGCAGGTGGAAGTGTGTCGGGCCATTGTCGCGCCAGGAACTCAGCCAGCCCTGTTCGGTATAGGTATAGTGCAGCGCACCATTAAAGCGGGTCTGTACATCACTCAGCCGCTGTTCATCGCCGTGGCTGATGTAGTCATAACGCACCAGTTCGCTGCCGTCTGACTCGTCGGTCACACGGAATATCTGCCCCTGCGGGCCACACATCACCCGCAGACTCAGACCGCTGCTGTGGGTTACGTTTGTCAGGTGGCCGATGGCGTTATAGATGAAGTGAATTTCGTTGCGGTTGCGGTCTTTGATCGCCGTTAGTCGCAGGCGGCGTGCGCTGGGGGAGATGGGCGTAAAGATATAACCCAGTTGTGAGTATTCGTCGAAAATAATAGCCCGCTCACGGTTTCCCAGGAGGCGATAGTGCGGGACAAGCAGGTTACGGCTACTGTATGGTGCCTGCTCCGTGGAGTAGGCCGGACATAGCCCCTCAGCATCAAAGTAGGTGACGTTTTTCCCGTTGCTATCGAACTCCAGAAACTGCGACCAGTTACACAACCAGCGACTGCCCAGCAAACCACTAACCGGATGTCGGCCTGTATAAGCACGCTTCAGCGTCAGCGGTAAAATATGCGGATAGTTGAAATCAGTTCGGTAATCCAGATATTCACCCGTTCCGGTATCCACCGGATCGCTGAACCCCTGACTGATACGCTCATTTGCGGCTCTGTTTAACTGCTTTGCTCCCCATAGAGCTGTTAACACTTCCAGACTTGATACAACAGATTGCTCCAGCACCGTCATATCGGCATTAATCGGCCCATACTGTCCGGTTGTCTTATCAGCCGTGATGGTTTTACATCCTTCCTGAATAACTGCCGAGCAGGTAATTTTATGGCCCTTACGCGCCAGCGGCAGGCTGTTGACGGAAATAATTTTGCTCCCTTCCACTATCTGTGGAGGAGGACTGCCCGGATCCTTACTACATTCAACCGGATCAGTGACGCGAGCTACCGCTTTTCCTTCAAAAAAAACATTAGGTGAGCCTTCTACAATCTGCCCGGTTTCAGATGCCCAGCGGGAACCAATTACCATCGCTGCGCCACCGACAAATCCACCAGCTAATCCCCCGGCACCGGCAGCAACGGTGGCAGCCAGCACACCCAATGCCGCGCCCCCTGTAGCGACAACCAGAGCCCCCACCGCAATCCCTACAATAAGTCCACCGATTAACCCACCAATAGCACCCAGAAAGGAATTGTTATGAACAATGTGATGGCCCACACACGCCGGTATATCTGTTGGGCCGGAAACAGCGTGATCTTTACCCCAGGTATCCATGAACCAGTCACCTGCTTTGGTGCCCAGCCATCCCCCCAGCATCCCGCCAGCCAGTCCGGCAATCAAAGGGCCTCCAAATCCTGCAACAGCTTTGACTATACCGGCTGCACAGGTATTTGCTGCGGCGGCTGCCAGTCCCACCTTTGCCGTTGCTCCCACCATGCTGACAGCCATTATTCCAGTACTGGCAATATGTCCTGTGGTAGCAATACTCTCCACTGTTTCGGCATTACTGTCCCGTTGGTCCAGCTCCGCTAACTTCTCCTGCGCGCTTTTTTCCGTCATCTGTTCGTCCTTCCCGCTGAACTGGCTGGGTTATTTATCCTGCGGCATTCCAAAACAAAAATTCAATAATGCTCCCCGCATCGCTTTACGATCCTCCTCTGCCAGCGCCTGTGTTGAGGAATAGGTCAGCGTCAGTACTTGTCGCTCGTTCAGAATTACCAGCAGCAACTGCTGTATCATCACCCCCTTGTTATCCCAGCTAAATTCCCAGTATTCCGCCGGGCGCTCCTGTACACGACAGCGTTCTTCGACGGTGAACACCATTTTCGACAGTTCGGTACGGAATTTCTTTTTCTGCACCACCAGATAGTCATCAAACAGCGCACCATCTGGCAATATTTCACGGGTAACAACAACATTCGCCCCGGCAATCGCACTCAGTACTGGCGTCAGAATATTCATGCTGCTGTCCTGCCAGTTTCCCGGCAGAGTGAAATGCCCTTCATTAATGAGATATTGCATTGTTATTTTTCCCTGAAAATTAATGAATTACTGCGGATTCAGCGCCAAGTGAGTGGGGCCGTCGAGGGTGATAGTGCCGTCTGAATTCATAACGAGAGTGCTTTTTCCGACAGTCAACTTTATCTGCGTTGCTGCGGTAAGGTGTATCGCCCCGGTTTTAGACGTGATAGTAATATCCCCTTCTACCGTCTCCGTGCAGATTCCCGTCTCCACTTTTATCTCACGATTGCCTGTTTTCACCGTCAGTGATTGTTTACCCTCAGTCACTGTAATATCCCGATCTCCTTTAATGGTTTCGGTATGCTTGCCATCAACAAATTCCGTGCGGTCGATTTTTACCGTGGATGTTTCGTTATAAATGATGGTTTTCGTCCGATCTGCCTTTACCGTGTGTGTTTCGTTATTTTTCACTACGGTATTCAGATCTTTCTCCGCAAGAAACCTCACTTCTTCCGCACCCGTTTTATCGTCAAAGCGCAGCATGTTTCCGTTGGTCGGCCCGCCATACAGCGAGTGGCTGAATATCCCGCTTTGAGACGCCATGCCCGGTAGCCCCCACGGCGGCATGGTGTCCTGGTTGTAGGTGCGCCCCACGATAATCGGTAAATCCGGGTCGCCGTTTTTGAAATCCACCAGCACTTCCTGGCCGATGCGCGGGATCTGGATCATCCCGAATCCTTTCCCCGCCCACGGGTAGCTGACGCGGATCCAGCAGGAGCTGTTTTCGTCATTCTTACCGTAGCGATCCCAGCCAAACTGCACCTTCACCCGGCCATATTTATCCGTCCAGATTTCCTGCCCCGCCGGGCCGGTGACGATGGCGCTCTGCGGGCCTTTGGTGTGGGGTTTGCTCAGGGTTCGCTGTGGGCGGTAAACTTCGCTGGTGGGGTGCAGTTCAAACGTGGTGACATAGGTAAAATGCTGATCCTGGCCGCTGTGCTGCGCGTTGTCCCGTAAAAACAGCGTGGTTTGTACCAGCAGGTATTCCTGGTTGACCTCTGCCGTTGGATGATTCATCAATGTAAAGGTGTAACCCGTCATGAGGGTGCGGATATTCCCCGCCCCGCCAACCCGGCTACCGGGGCTGCGCTGCGCTTCCATACGGATGCGCGTCAGCATCTCGCCTTCGCCCTTGTCGAAGTAATCCCCCGGCCATTCGTAATGCTCGTAGGTGGCGTGGCCGGTTTCACGCGGGTTTGCCACGGTGTTTGCCAGCAACGAACGTGGTTTTGTAAAATCGAAATCGTCTAGTACCCACTGCCCGGTGCGCAGTCGCTCACTGGCCGTAATGGTGTGGATAAACTCCTTATCCAGCTTCAGCCCTTCCTGGTGCCACTCCACCAGCGGCGAGTCCGGGCACGCTTTGTGGGCACTGATGGCGTCCGCCAGCACCAGCGTATGGCTGTTCTCGCTGTGCTCAAACCACCAGTAGATACCCCATTCCTGCATCAGGCGCTGGATGAAATCAAAATCCGTTTCACTGTACTGCACCTGCCAGGTGCGGATCGGGTAGTTTTCCACCAGCCGTTTTTCCACCGGAAAGTCATAATCCGCCAGCACTTCATCCAGGATGTCCACTACCGTTTTATTCTGGAACGCCTTGTAGTCGCTGCTGTGGGTCAGCAGTTTCAGCCACGGCTCAATGCGTAATTCATACGTTACCGAGCGGCCCTCATGGCCCACTACCCGCGCCGCCGTCACCAGCCCGCTGATATACCGTTTGCCGCCACCGTCCAGTTCGATATTGACGCACAGGTCTTTGCCCACCATTGGTTTAAGCGGGAGGTTGGCAGCAGGGGAGACATAGCCCAGATTCAGGGTGTCGGGCGTTTTAAGCTGTACGATGTAGGTAAACAGGCTGCCAAGTTTCTCCGAACCATTTATACTGGCAAAAAGCAGCATCTGCGGCGGCACAGCGCTACCACTTACCGTGACGTTATGCGCTCCCGGTCCACCGGCAGCAAGCGACACCGCCGCATCCTGAGCGGCACCCGTTATATCCGATATCCCTGCCACGGCGGCGGCGGCCTGTGCTGCTGCAACAGCCGCTTTTACCAGCCCAGAAGGTTCTGGCAACGCCCCAAACAGATCCGCCGCTGCCTGTTCTGCCATCTGTTCGGCGGCATCAGCAACACCGGTTGCAGCTGAACCTGCGCTCATACCACCACTTTCTCCGGCTATCGGCGGCGTAGTGATCTCTGGTCCATGACTCCCGGCAGATTTATTACCCGTAGATACAAAACTCATGGTGTTTACTCCTTTAATATCGGATTAAAATTTAGCGTCTGGAGGCCAAAAAAAATAAGAAATAACCCGCCACTGCCCATCTTTATAATGGAAAAAACACGTTAAATTTAAATCCTCATTCAAATTCCAGAACGCTTCCTTTATCGGAATATTTCTGAATTCAGGATTTATTGAGCGATACGTATTTTCAATCCCAACAGAATACTCCCCGACAAATGCATAACGAGGTTTTACAAACTCATATGCCGGGCGACCATATTTTTTGGTAAAAAAATCCTCACTCTCTCCATTCTGTATATAGCTTCTTTGTTCATATACAGGAGGTTGAGCAAAAGATTCCCCACTTGTAATAGCCACTATAAATGAAAGCATCAACTGCAAAATAAACCTGTTCATCCATTTACGCTCATGAGGGAAAAATGAGTATCCGGAATTATTGCATTCAACTGTACAGATACATGTTCCAGATAGCGTGGTCGAAGTTCTGCACCAATATTCATTAAACCATTAGCATCCTCGCCATAAATTTTATCTACCTTATCTGATTCATCATCGTTATAATATTCGTCATCCAACAAAAGTAGATGCCCAATTTCATGAGGTACCGATGAACGGGAACGACAAATATCCTGAAGCTTACCAAGACACCTTTCCACCGCTACTACATCATTTGAATCAAGCTGAATAAATTTATCCGCCCACCGAACAAAAGTGTAACCATCAACACCAGGATTAAGTTTTGTCACAGTAACGTTCCAGTGAGCATTACTCTCAACTGGAAGTATTTCTATGTAAAAAGGCAACTTTTTTCCTTGAAATTTTTTGGCAAAATCTGACGTTCCCGAAACAGAATAAAATACCCTCCCATTCCATTCATAACAAACAGCCATATATGCATTAGTTATGAATAACGATTTTTCTTCCGGTGTCCAGTCATCTTTTACATCACCATCTTTCAACCAGGTATATTTCCATCGTATTCTTAACCAGATAGTACCTGTAACACTACTTATCAAAACCTCTCCAAGAAGAGTTTCTTGTATAAAATCAGTTCCAATAAATTCCGTCTTAGCATAATCTTTCGCCAACGGACTGTCAGGGTTATATGATATTTTACTCATTGTTTTTCCTACATATTATTTATCTGTACAATCCAGCGTTATATCATTTAATTTTTAGACTTCATGTTTATCTTCCCCCACCAGCCGCAACGCATCCACATACCGCCCCTCGCTGTTCTGCTGCCAGAACCAGCCCTGCCCCTGCTGCGCCTGCGTCAGCATTTTGTCCGGCCAGCCCGGCCATGGCAGGTGGCGCACACCGGGCAGTTCCACTACCGGCACGTCCGGCAGCCCGGTGAGTTCCCGGCTGCGCTGCGGTACACGTCGCAAGCCGCGCAGCCACTGCGCCCAGCGCGGCCCCGGTCGCCACATCGCCCAGAGCTGGTCGGCCTGCTCTGCCAGTCGCCCGCGCCGTTCCGCCTGTGGTACAACCTGCGCCGCCGTCAACCGCGCCAGCCAGTACAGCCAGCCCTGTGTGTCATCCAGGCTCTCTTCCAGCCATTCCCGCCCGGCACGCTGGTAAATCACCAGCGGCCACGGCCTGCCCGTACTGTCACGCGAGGCGGTCAGCACCCCGGTCAGCCACTCATCGCGCCCGCCAATGGGTAAAAATCCCGGCGACAGCACAAAACTCCACGGCAGCGGGTGGTGTTCCGGCAGCGCCGTTTCCTGCGGCGAAAGCCGCATCCAGCCGTCGTTTTCCCCGACCTTCGCGGTATCAGCGCCGTCCGGCAGAACAATATGCCGCCCCTGCCCCAGCCACGTCTGCTGGTTCAACCACGCCTGCCATATCTGCCCCTCGTTTGCACTCACCCGCCAGCGCACGTAGTCCCGCTGGTCCGGCAGTCTGCCGAACATCGCCGGAGCCGATACCACCACTGCCCGGCGTATCACAGCGCCCTCTCCGGGCAGGCGAAGCGTTGCAGCAGCCCGCGATTCACCGGGTCAAAGTCTCGCCCGGCGGTGATTTCCAGCACCACCCGACGCCCGTCAAAGCTGTACTCCACCTGCTGTGTTCCCCGCACCGCCGTCTCCTGCGCTTTCCCCGCATCCAGCAGGTGAAACAGCGCCCATGGCCCGTTAGTCAGCAGCGTCGAGGTGTCCTGGCGAATGCGCGGGCTGGCGGTGATTTCCGCCATTGAGCCGTTGCGTGGCCCCGGCCAGTTCACTTTCAGTGGCCTGACCGGGCCGTGAGCGTAGCGCAGCACCTGGCCGTCAATATCAATCACCAGTTCGGTGATAGCCGGGTCCATATCCACGACGCGGACCTGCATCGCCCAGGAAAACTTTTTCCCGCCTTCGCCGTTAAAAAACACGCTGCGGATCTGTTTCGCCTCCTGAAACGGCGTCAGGTCCGGCCCCTGTAAGGTCATGTTGCCTTCGGTCGGTTTGTAGCGCCACGGGTTGCTGGCGGTGTCCGCCAGCGGGGCCAGTTGCTTCGTCCAGAACGCATCCAGCACACCGCCGCTGGCAAAGATACGGTTAAAATCGTCCGCGCTGACCTCCTGCGGGCTGTCGGTAAAGGGGTAGCGCCCGTCAATGGCGTCGCGGCACTCATCGCCGATCACCGCTTCCATCTGCGCGTTCAGCACTTCACCGGTGCCGGCGTTGATTTTGCGCGTTCCCTGCTGCGTTAAATCCAGCAGAATATTTTTCAGCGGCGCGGGCAGTTTTGCCGCCTCCAGTTGCAGTTTATCTGCCGCCGAAATGCGGCCCGGCAGGGTGCTCGCCGTCAGCGCGCTGTCGGCAATGGTGAGCTGGGTGTAATACTCATTGAGCATCGTCAGCAGCGAATTTAACTGCGGCGCGCCACCACTCTGCCCGCTGTCCGTCCGCCCGGAAACCACTTCCCGCAGGGCGGCGAAACGGTCATCCACCAGTGATTTCTCCAGCCGCTCTTCCGGATGAATGTCCTGCAACAGCTTTGCCGTCTGCACCGCTTTCCCCACATTGCCGGAGAGCCGGTCCTGCGCACGCTGGGTCATCTGCTTTTGTCTGGCCTGCGCATCCAGCGGCGGCACCAGCGTGGTCTGCTCCACCACCGCTTTACTCAGGCGCATCAGCGGGGAATCCGGCGAGGCCAGGGTACGCAGCACCTGAAGGTCATACGCCAGTCCGGGGCTACCGTCTTCCCCGGCACTGTTGATGCTGTGAATGCTTGCCAGAAAATCCTGCCAGCGGCGGGCATATTCAGCCAGGTACAGGCGACGGACCTCACGGGTAACCGGAAGCTCCTGCCCCGGTAGCTGGCTCATCACGCTATCCATCGTTTTTTTTTGCGCGTTTTCCCGGCCCATCACCCAGGCGTCGTCCGCTGATGCGGCGGCGACAAACTCCGACAGCCGTTTGTCGAACAGTTCCCGGTAGCCTTCGCGGGTAAAGATGCCGGGCACGCCCCGATCCAGCGGCGCGCCATCCGTGCGGACAAAAACCGTGCCTGCATCCGCACCCACGGCGCGGACCAGCGAAAACTCCTGCGGCGCTTCACTTTCCATGGAAGCCAGCGCCCGGGCGTAGATACGCTCGGTGCTGGTATGACCGTCGAGGAAGGCCCGCGCCTGGCGGATCAATGCCGCGTCCTGTTCATACGGGGAATGCACCACCCGGCTGCCGTCAAACAGGGCGTCGATATGTTCCAGCACGGCGGCGCGACCGCCAAACTCCGCCACGCTGTCGCGGTTGTCCAGATCGTTCAGCACCCAGGCGTGGATCTCCGCGGCGTTGTATTTGTCCTCGTGGTCCTTATCGAGGTTCAGCAGCAGATAAACATGCAGGGCGTCATAGGCGGCTTTACTGTCCTGACGCGCAATCGCATCCGAAAGCACGTATTCCATGCGTTTCACCAGCGGCGGGAGCAGTAGCTGGTCCAGCAGGCGGTCATACAGGGATGCGACGCTCTCCATCACCGGCGGGACGCTGTAAAGACCATAACGCCAGGCCAGCGGCGGGGAATCAGGATCCAGACCCGGCCAGGCAGAGAGCGCCCGCGCCTGGTTCAGTAATGCGGGAACCGGCTGCATGGCGGGTTTTCCGGTATAGGCTTTGACATCAGTATCAAGCCGGGTCGTCCGGCTGGCGATTTCATTCAGATAACCGCTGTTCCCCTGCTGGCTGCCCTGCATGCCCTGCCACAACCAGAAAGCCAGCGCCAGTACCAGCAGATGCCCGCCGGTACGCAACAGACGGTAACGCCAGGCCCACTGAAGGTTCGGCTCCACCAGGTGCGCTTCGCGGAAGATAAACTGCGTCAGCAGATCGTGCAGAAAATAGCTGCGGTTGCCGTCCGGCAGGGTATGAGAGGGGGAATCCGCCTTCCCTTTTATAGCCCGGACAAAACGCTGCCAGATGCCCGTCTGATCGGCTACCGCGTCTGCCTGCGCCTGCGCGGCGCTGGTAAAAAATACGCCGCGCAGGGTGTTGTTAAGCTGGGTGGCGTCAAATTTTGAATCGAGGAAAATCTGCTCAATGGCTTCCAGCAGCGGCGCACCCAGCGCGGCAAATTCACGCGGGAAGCGATAGAGCCGCTGGCGGCTTTTAAGGTCGTACTCTTCCTGCAACCGGGTATCCAGCCCCTGATCCAGCCGCAGGGTCAGGTTTGCCAGTTCCTGGCTACAGAGCGCATGCAGCGACTGCGGATCGCTGGCGTGACACCTGCGGCTGTATGGCAGAGTAAAGCCCCAGACCTGGGCGCGCAGGTGGCTGGTCAGCCCGTGGAAATACTCCGTAAAGCCCGGCAGCAGATCCATCTTGGTGACGACCAGATAGACCGGAAAACGAATACCCAGCGTCTCCCGCAGTTCCGCCAGCCGCGCACGCAGGGCCGCACAGGCGGCC
>OHIM01001396.1_pt1 | contig 10257 bp, 10 predicted proteins | sample 1568271 | NCBI WGS metagenome assembly OHIM01 (sample SAMEA3879580, study PRJEB24766) | human gut metagenome | biome: human-associated habitat; feature: feces | place: USA | collected 1985/1987
TTGAACACTGTGTCAAAGTAAAATTATTAAATACAGACATCTTTAAGATAAATTCATTTATGCTGTCAGTATTGTCAAGCCAGATGTTTGTATATATAAAAGAATCCAGAATATTCATTATATGATTATCGGACATATTATGATTTTTCATATATATTTCAACAGCATATGGCCAGCCATAAGTTTTGTTGTATATTGAAAGAGCCTCTTCCCTCGTGATAACAAGCTCGTTTATCCTGTAATAATCAATAATATCATCTATATCGAATGAAAGCAGTTCGGTGCCGATAAACCCTACTTCATTTTTAGTGATAAGATTTATTATTTTATGGTCAGTAATAGCTTTTACGATAAACACAAAGCTTATGCCAAGTGGATTTTTGATACAATTAGCATTAAAAAGCCTGCCTAAGATACTGGTATGTATTTTATCAAAATTATCTATTATGACAATATACTCTGAATCTTTTGATGGAAACATATCAAGAATATATGTGATGTTCCTTATATCATCATCGTTATACGGAAAACCAGCCTTTAAAAGTTCGTTTGCGTAAGTTGCATTTACTACATTTAATGATGTACATAAACGTTTCCAGAATATGTCTGGTGTTGTGTCTGCATCAATCCATAAAACTGTCCGTCTTGAATAATTCTTGTAAAATGTTGAACATACAAGAGTTTTTCCATATCCTGTAGGTGCACATATATAATTATATCTTTTATATTCAAGCCCGCTTAAACCATCTTTTAATTTTTTTGAAATATAAGCTCTATTAACGTGCTTTAAATGTGCCATTCTATTCCCCATTTCTTTTAGTAAGGATTCTATTTTTAATTCCAGTCTACATTTCCAGCTTCAATTTTTTTATCTCTTAACATAAGATCCTTTACACCATCGGCAGGAGCTTTTCCGTCAAATAAAACAAGATTAACCTGTTCAACTATAGGCATTTCAACATTGTATTTTTTAGAAAGCTCAAGTGCTGCTTTTGCTGCATATACACCTTCGACAACCATCTGTACTTCATCCATGGCTTCTTTCATAGTGTGTCCTTTTCCAATAAGAATACCTGCTCTTCTGTTACGACTATGCATACTTGCACATGTAACAATCAGGTCTCCGATACCTGAAAGACCTGCAAATGTTTTTATATCGGCACCCATAGCGCATCCTAGGCGCGAAATCTCAGCGATACCTCTTGTTATAAGTGCTGCTTTTGTATTATCACCATAACCTAGTCCATCAGCAACACCAGAAGCGAGAGCTATAACATTCTTAAGTGCACCGCCTATGCATATACCAAGTACATCAGGACTTATATATACACGGAATACATTGCTCATGAATACATTCTGGAGAAATTGTGCATCAGCTTTCTTAGCAGTTCCTATAACACATGTAGTAGGAATACCACGTCCAACCTCTTCTGCATGGCTTGGACCTGAAAGAACAGCTATAACTGCCTGTGGGATTTCATCTTTGGTTACTTCACATAGTGTTTTTAATGTATGCTCTTCTATACCTTTACCGACATTTACTATATACTGTCCTTCCTTAACAAAAGGGGCAATAAGCTTAGCTGTAGAACGGGTGTAAGGAGAGGCAACAGCAAGTATAAGCACATCACTGTTTTTGACAACATATTCTGTATCTGCATTGAATTTAATATGTTCTGGGAATATCACACCAGGAAGACATCTTTTATTTTCACGGGTTTCATCCAGTTCTTTGATTTCATCAGGAAATACTGACCAAACTGTAACTTCATGTCCATTATTATTAAGCAGCATAGCAAGTCCAAGTCCCCAGCTTCCTGCACCAAGTATACCAATCTTTACCATTAAATCCTCATTTCTGGCAGCATATATGCCCAAGTAAGAAGAATACATATATGCTGCCGATAACTATAAAACTATAATAACTTTTTGATATTTCTGTTTTTGTTTTAATTATCAGGTTTTTTTTCACCGATTTTACGTTCTGTTCCGTTTAAAAGTCTTTTAATATTGCCATGGTGTCTTCCAACGCCAAGAAGAACGAATAATAATACAACTATAACAGCTTCTTTAAACTCTTTATCAGCAAGTGGAAGCCATCCAAGCAGACCCCAGATTACGAATTCAACAAAAAAACCTATAATACCGATAATAGAACCAAGTGATACATATCTTGAAAGTTTTGTGACTAAACCAAATGTAAGCATTCCAAATACAGTAAACATAAAGCAATACTTAGGAAAAAGTATAAGGCTTATGACCATGCCAGATGTAGCAGCAATACCTTTTCCGCCCTTAAATCCAAGATAAAATGGAAAGTTATGTCCAAGCACTACTCCAAAGCCACCATAAAGAATAAGCAGCATTTCCGATACACCTGAATTACTGCCATATACAAAATGTATAATGATAGCAACAAGGCATGACTTGAAAGCATCCATAAAATATGTCAGAAAACCAGCTTTTTTTCCAAGTGTACGCATAGTATTAGTAGTTCCTGCATTACCACTTCCATAATTTCTTATATCAATATGGTTAAACTTGCCTATCCAGAAACCAGTCTGAATAATAGCACCAACAAAATATCCTATTATAAGACATATAACTCTGCTTAGCATTATTCTTTCTCCTTACGTTCCCTGTTGATAAATCTTATCGAAGTACCTCTGAATCCAAAAGATTCACGGATTCTGTTTTCAATATATCTTGTATATGAGAAATGTGTCAGTTCCTTGTCATTTACAAACATTACAAATGTAGGTGGCTTAACTGATACCTGTGTCATATAATATATTCTTAACCGCTTGCCTTTATCAGATGGTGGCTGCTTCATGGCGACAGCTTCTGTAAGAATCTCGTTTAATACACCAGTTGGTATACGCATAGTCTGACTGTCTATAATAGTATCAATAAGCTCATATATCTTGCCGATTCTTTGTCCTGTAAGAGCAGAGATAAAGATAATTTCAGCATAAGACATAAATGATAAAGTATCCTTTATCTTACTTGTAAACTCATATATTGTTTTATCATTCTTTTCAACAGCATCCCATTTGTTAACAGCAATTATAATACCCTTGCCTCTTTCGTGTGCTATACCAGCAATCTTTGCATCCTGCTCCGTTACACCCTCTGTTGCATCAATAACAAGAATAGCAATATCGCACCTTTCAACTGCTGCAACTGTTCTTATGATACTATATCTTTCAAGATCCTCTTTTATCTTGTTCTTTCGTCTAAGACCGGCAGTATCTATAAATACATATTCTTTTTTATTATAGGTTATAGTTGTATCAATCGCATCTCTGGTTGTTCCTGCAATGTCTGATACAATAACTCTGTTCTTTCCCAAGAGTTTATTAATAATAGATGACTTACCAACGTTAGGCTTACCTATTATAGCAACCTTAGGACGTTCATCCTCCTCTTCCTCTGTTGAATTCTCTGGAAAATGGCTGATAACAGCATCAAGCATATCACCAAGTCCAAGCTTGGAAGCTGCTGATATAGGATGTGGATCACCTATACCCAGATTATAGAATTCATATACATCAGGCATAAGTTTGTCAAAGTTATCAACCTTATTAACAGCAAGAATAACAGGTTTTCTTGAACGTCTGAGCATATCAGCCACCTTGGCATCAGAATCAACAAGCCCCTGTTTTACATCGGTAAGAAATATAATTACATCTGCAGTTTCAATAGCTATTTCTGCCTGCTCTCTCATCTGTGCAAGAATAATATCACTTGTATCTGGTTCAATACCGCCTGTATCAATAAGTGTGAATGACTTATCAAGCCATGTTACATCTGCATATATTCTATCTCGTGTGACACCTGGTGTGTCTTTTACAATAGAAATCTGCTGTCCTGCAAGGTCATTAAACAATGTTGATTTTCCAACATTAGGACGACCAACTACAGCAACTATTGGTTTACTCATATATTCGCCTCCATACAAAATACTATAAAAAATCTTTTTTAGTAGATAAAAATAATTTTTATACTTAAAAACATCATCTGGTAATGTTAATTTATGAAAAATTAACACACATAATCTAAAATATAATACCAGTTTAATTGCTTTTTGTAAAGCGCTATGCTATCATACGAAATATTGGAAATGCGTAGTTTTAAGAAGGAGGTTTTACGTGTTTAACAAACAAATCATAAAAAAAGCCGCAGCTATAATCATAGCATCAGTCATGTGTGTGGCTACTTTTACATATGCATATGCGGCAGGTGACACAAACAATTTCAAGTTTTCTGATATAGACTTGTCTGTAAAGGTACCTAAAGAACTGATATGTTTTACAAGAACAACAACAAATAATAATTCATATCTTGAAAAGCTGGGTGTTGATGAAGCATCGGTGCTTACTAACAATATGATAGCTAATAAAATATATCTTGAAGCAGTTCCAGAGGATGTCGGATATGAAATAGTTGTTTATGGAAATACTGCATCAAAGAATCTTGGTAACTTAAATGAATTATCAGAAGACGAGCTTAACTCATTATACAATGAATATGTTGCATCACAGTCGGCTATAAATAATGACAACATTAAGGAAGAGCTTGAGTCAAGTGAACTGATAAAAATTAATGATATCCCTTATTTTGTAACTAATATACATTCAGTATCAAATGACGTTACTGTTTACAGTCAGAAATATTATACTGTTGTGCATGGATATATATACACATACGCTATCCAGTCTAAGACAAACCGTGTTTCAGAGGATATGATAGCTAATGCTAAATGTATTATAAGCTCAGCCAGTTATGCTAAAGTAAGAAAATCACTTTTTGAAAATTCAGTTATATCAGAAACTTTATCAAATATAATTACTGTTGGTATACCAATAATTATACTCGCAATAATTCTTTATGTTCTGGTAAAGGTTGGACCGAAGGGAAAAGCTAAGAGACTGAATGAAGAAGCACAATTAAGGGCTGAATATAAAAAAGCTCATGAAAATAACAATAAAACAAAATAAATACATTGAAAAAAGAAAAATAAAAAGAATATTTTAAAATGGTGTAATGTAATAAGGATGGATTTTCTTATTACATTACACCATTTTTATTAGATTTTTAATAAATTTTGTTTATTGGTTATAATCATCTCAGATAAATAAAATTGCACATTATTCCTCTTTTTCCTTTGCTTGCACGATGTGAAAAGAGAATATTGCTGTTACAGCATGTGCATACATCTGATACATATATATCAGATGCTTTAATACCACAATTAATAAGGTTAATATAATTAGCGGACAAAAGATTAAGCTGATATTTACCTTCTGTTTTTCCATTCTTTAACAAAAGATTAACTTCCTGTTTGGTATATGCTGCTTTAAACATATCAGCAACATCGGAACTTACTTCATAGCAATCCATGCATATTCCTGGACCTATGAATGCTTTTATATTTTCGTTTACGCAGCCAAATGCATTTTTCATTGCATTAAAACCATTAGCTGCTATATTTCCAACAGTGCCCTTCCAACCAGCGTGCATAGCTGCGATCACATGCTGTTTTTCGTCAACAAGAGTAACAGGAATACAATCTGCATAGGATGATACAAGACATAGATTTCTTGTATTTGTAACCAATCCATCTATGTTATCATAATCACGTTCTCTTGTAATTCCCATTCCAGCATGGCTGTCATCAACAATCTTTATATTGGTTGTGTGTGTCTGTTTAGTATATACCATGCGTTCTACCGGTATGTAAAGAACTGATGCCATACGCTCAAAATTTTTGTATACATTCTTATATGAATCTGCCTCATATTGTCCTACAGGGTTGAAAGTAAGATTCATGCTCTCAAACATTCCTGTACTCACACCACCAAGTCTTGTGGAAAAAGCCTGCTTTACTACATTGCTGTTAGAAAATGGTGCAAATGTAATATATGGTATATTTTGCTCTGATATATTAGTATAAATCGTGTTTTTAAAATTATTTGGATGTCCGAATTGTTCAATAAGTCCGCTATATAATAAAGAACTGTTGACACGGCATAGAGTATTAATATCCTGCATTATTTTATTCCTTATCCTGATTTATATGATTTTATTATCATCTGTAGTCAAATGCATTTTTTATATGAGTTATTCTGTTGTTACGGTCTATTCCAATGACGTCAAAACGACACGGAAAAGAGGTGTATCCATACCTGGTACAAAAAAACAAAGCAACACGGCTAATTTTATGCTGTTTACGCACATCTACAGCCTCTATCGCATATCCATATCTGTTATTGCTTCTATATTTACATTCTGTAAATACAATTGTTGAATTATCTTTAGATATGATATCTATTTCACCAAATCTGGTTCTATAATTCCTTTTAATAATTGTATGTCCCTGTGATAAAAGATATTCAACCGCCATGTTCTCATACCCAGTGCCTATATTTCTTTTATTATATGGTGGATTATTGTCAACCATGTATTTTACCTCTTAATTTATCTGTTTTATCTACGAAAACAAGTATTTCGGCAACAACTGTATATAGTTCAGGTGGAATCATATCTCCTATTTCAAGATTAGAAAGAGTATTGGCAAGCTTGCTGTCTTCATAGGTTGGAACATCTGAATCTTTTGCTTTTTCTATGATTTTATCAGCAATATGACCTTTTCCCGAAGCGATGATCTTTGGTGCCTGTTCGCCTTTGTTATACTGTAGTGCAACCGCTACCTTCTGTTTTCGTACAGCTCCATCAGGACCATTTACGATATCACCAGCATTATTATTTTTATACCTGCTATCAGCCATATAGCCATCCCCCTTTCACCTGTAATCCATGTTATATTATGATTTATGCTTTTACATCAAGTACGTATTGTCCGTTATTTTCTGGCCGTATATCTCTTTCAATAAAATCATTAACAAAATCGAATTCATCTTTGACATTTTCAGACACCTTCATTTCAAAATGTGTTGAATACCCAAGCTTTTCTAATCTTTCATTTAGTTCATCTATATGTGAATATACAAAGTTGAGCAGTTCTTCACTCTCAAGTATGAAATTAGTTGATACATTCTTTTTGTTAAGCTTTACATAAACATCTATAGGACCTAAATGTTCCATATCAAGATGAAGCATGGCACTTACATCTTCTGAATTATGTGCAAGTGCCTTTTTGTTAGTGAAAACATATAATTCACCATTGCCTTCACCCTCAGAAAACTTAAGAGGCATCTGAAAAAAAGTCATATTCTTATTAAGATCATTCATAAAATCTATGTTACTTTTTATATCCTTCATGCTTTTTGATATGTCTTCATTGATGTTGCTGCTTTTATATATGCTTTCAACATCTTCAATATTTTTACGCACCCTTTTATAGAAGCTGTTTATAGGATTGTCACCAGGTGTACCAACATCCTTGGGAGTAAGTCTCATAGTTTCTGTTATAAACTGACCAAGCAGCTGTTTAAATACAGCTGAATTCGTAATGCCAGATGAAGGATCAGATAAAGAAGGATTATTTAGTATATAGTTAATGGTATCTTTTAATGATATGTTGTCTTTTATAATACTATCAGACAGAACTTTTCCAGCATCAGATACGCTGTTTAGTTTATCAGTAAGCTTGTTTATGAAATCATCTGGGAATGAGTAAGATAAGGATTCTGATTTTACTTCACTATCAGTTCCGTTAATTCCGTACATACCATTTATCAGATTTCCGATATCTGAAAGTGCTTTTAAATCACCTGTCACACAAGCATTATTTATACTATTATAAATATTTAATCCAAGGGAATTAAGCTGGTTATTTATCTGTGCATCAAAGGTTTTATAAGCTTCAAACATAGCTATATTATCAGATGTAACCGGCATATCAAGACGTATAAGATTAGCTATTGTGTTAATGTTAGCACCAGGATACTGCGCCATAAGCCTGTTCATATTGTTAAGCATATCTGAGCTTACTGGCATATTAAGTGATAACAGCTCCTTAAGCATGGCTGTATTTTCATCTGTAGCGTATAATCCGGCAGCCTCTAGTGCCTTATCTATAAACATATTCTGTTGTTCACCAGCTGATACTACCTTAAGGGATATCTGATTATCTGAAATATTTTTTACAAGAAATGTTATATTATCCCCTTTTGAAACATTAGCATCACCCGTAAGGTGTGCAGACAATAAAGAACCATCATTAAAGCCAATAAGAACCTGGGAATCTTTTATCTGGTTAATAATGCCTGAAAGGACATCTCCGGGCATAAGATTTTTTAACACAGAGTAAGCATTGCTATTTATATTATTTAAACCAGAAGCAGGAGTATTCGTTATATTGATATTTTTTTCTGAAGTGTTGTATGTATTATCAGTCTGTTCGGTACCTGTTGACGATATATTAGAAAGCTTTTGTACATTAATATCCATACGAATCTCCATTCTCTGTATTTTTATCTGATAAATAAATCATTTGCAATTTGCAGTATATTCATTAAAAACAAGTAAAATCATATTATTATATATAATTTTTTATGAAGGTCTTTCTATGTATTGGACAAGCTCCATATTCTGCTAAAGCATCCCTGTGCTGCTTTGTTCCATATCCTTTATGCTTCGCAAATCCATATTCAGGATATAATTCATCGTAGCTATACATAAGTCTGTCTCTTGTTACTTTAGCGATTATACTTGCACTTGCAATAGAAAGGCTTTTGGCATCTCCCTTTATTATAGGAACCTGTTTTATATTAATTCCTGGTATATCTACTGCATCGTTAAGTAATATATCGGGTGTTACAGTAAGATTATTAATCGCCTGATGCATAGCCTCGTAGGTTGCATTAAGTATATTGATCTCATCTATTCTTTCCGGACCTACTATTCCGACACCTACTGAAACAGCTTCATTCATTATAACATCATAAAGAGCTTCTCTCTTTTTCTCACTTAATTTTTTGGAATCATTAACATATAGTATTCTGCTGTCTTTAGGAAGAACAACCGCCCCTGCTACAACAGGACCTGCAAATGGACCTCTGCCAGCCTCATCTATACCGCATATATACGTATATCCCGCATATTCCTTTTCGTATGAACACATATTTTCTATACGTTCAAGCTCTGCCTGAAGCTTAAGTGCTTTTTTTTCTTCACGTTCTTTAGCTGTTGGCATTATCTTCACTCCTTTCAAGTGTGATTCGTCCAAGACGTCCACTTCTGAAGTCATCAAGTATTATATTCGCTGTTTTTTCATAGTCTATGGCATTGCCTTTTTTAATACAGCCTCTCTTTAAAGCAGCCTGTTCCATAATATACAGTGCTATTGAATTATCTGGATTAATAGCGCTTTCATCATAGCTTGCTTTTACAGCTTCTTTATCAAGCTCATATCTTTCGATAATATTATCAGGATAGTTGTTATACACATAGTTAATAGTATCTATAGCAAGTTCCTCTATGTTAAGAATATTATCATTAATAGAGCCAATCATGGCCAGGCGCATTCCAACGTCCTGGTTTTCAAATCTTGGCCATAGTATACCTGGAGTATCAAGCATTTCTACACCTAATGGAGTTTTTATCCATTGCTTATTTTTCGTAACTCCAGCTCTATCTCCTGTTTTAGCTATATTATTCTTAGCCATTTTATTTATAAATGTAGACTTACCGCAGTTAGGAACTCCTACAACCATTACTCTTGTTATTATTTTTACTAAACCTTTTGCCTTTAATCTATCATGCTTTTCTTTTAATAACTCCAGAATTGCAGGCTTAATTGCATTAAGACCACTTCCAGTTAAACAATTAACTTCAAGTACCTTAACATTTTCAGAGGATAAGTGTTTAATCCATTGCTTTGTAACACTCTTTTCTGTTAAATCACTCTTGTTTAATAAAATTATTCTTGGCTTATCTCCCACCAATTTATCTATATCTGGATTTGCTGAACTTCTAGGAATTCTAGCATCCCTTATTTCTATAACAGCATCAACTAACTTTAAATTTTCTTTTATTTCTCTTTGAGTCTTTTTCATATGACCTGGAAACCAATTTATTGCCATATAATTTCCCTCCTTTACGCTAGTTTAATTCTAAATATTAAAAAAGGAGACTTCATAAAAGTCCCCATTTTTATAAAGAAATTATCTAACTAATTCTTTAACCTTAGCAGCCTTACCTACTCTGTCTCTTAAGTAGTATAACTTAGCTCTTCTTACTTTACCTCTTCTAGTAACTTCAATCTTTTCGATGATTGGAGCGTTCATAGGG
>OHIM01001400.1_pt1 | contig 10225 bp, 9 predicted proteins | sample 1568271 | NCBI WGS metagenome assembly OHIM01 (sample SAMEA3879580, study PRJEB24766) | human gut metagenome | biome: human-associated habitat; feature: feces | place: USA | collected 1985/1987
TAAAGAAAAATCGACCTAAATAAAGATAATTTAAAATTTTAGCACCTTTTACAGTCTTACTTTTCTACATAATACTACAAACATTTTACTTCTTTAAGTCTAACATCCTTTATCTTTCCATTGTTCATATCAATATACCCTATATGTCTACCTCTTAATTTAGGGAGAGATATACTTCCTGGATTCATAAATATAATTCCATCCTCATTCAATATTATTTGTTCATGCGTATGCCCAAATAGGACTATATCAGCTTCAACCTCTTTAGCTCTATAATATAAATTAGTTAGACTATACTTAACCCCGTATAAATCTCCATGAGTAATAAATATCTTTTTGCCCTCTAAAACAATTATACTTTCCTTAGGATAATTATTAGTAAAATCACAATTTCCTCTTACACCATATACTTTTCCCTTAAATCCCTTAGTTAATTCCTCAATATCTTCTGAATTATCACCTAGATGTATTAATACATCCGCAGATTTTATATACTCTTTTGCTATATTAATATATTTTGCAACTCTATGCGTATCACTTATCACTGCTATTAACAATTCATTTCCCACCTTATATAAACTTTGCTATTTTATCTTTTAGTTCTTTTAATGCTACCCCTCTATGACTAATTTCATTCTTCTCTTTTCCTGCTAATTCCGCAAATGTTTTACCTAAAGGTTCATAATAGAATATAGGATCATATCCAAAGCCATCTTCATCTGGTAATTCCTCAAGAATTTTTCCTCTTGCTTCCCCCCTTATTCCTATATACTCACCATTATCATCAATTAAAGATATATGGCAAACAAAACAAGCCCCCCTCTTTTCAAAAGGAACATTACACATTTTTTTTAATAGCTTAATATTATTTTCTCTATCATTGCCATGTTCTCCTGAATATCTAGCAGAATATATACCAGGCTCACCATTAAGGTAATCTACTTCTAATCCAGAATCATCTGACAGCACAATAAAACTTTTCTCACCTTTGTTTTTTAAAAATCCCACTATTTCACTAGCTTTTTTCTTAGAATTTTCCTCAAAAGTTGTTCCATCTTCTATAACATCTATATCAATATTTTCTTCTTTTAACGACCTTATTTGAAAAGGCATTCCGCATAACATAGATTTAATTTCTTCTATCTTATGTTTATTGTTGCTTGCTATTATTAACTTCTTCATTCTAATTTTTTCCTCCAGTACCTATCCATAGTGCATCCATCTTTAATGCTTCTTTTTGAACATGAATCATTTGTTTTATTCCTTTCTCCCCTAAATCTAATAATTCATTTAATTCAGCTCTAGTAAAAGGACTATCCTCTCCAGTTCCTTGAACCTCTACAAAAGCACCTTCATCTGTCATAATTACATTCATGTCAACTTTAGCATTAGAATCCTCTTCATAACATAAATCTAGTAGCATCTCCCCATCTACTATTCCTACACTTGTTGCTGCCACAAAACTTCTTATTGGATATACTTTGAATGGTTTTTCTCTATGAAGTTTATTAACTGCATCTACCATAGCTATAAAAGCTCCTGATATTGATGTTGTTCTTGTTCCTCCATCAGCCTGTATTACATCACAATCTACCCATAATGTTTTTTCACCTAAAGCTTTTAAATCTACAACTGATCTTAAAGCTCTACCTATAAGTCTTTGAATTTCCATTGTACGTCCATCAACCTTTAGTCTAGCTATATCTCTTATTTTTCTTGTACCAGTTGCTCTTGGAAGCATATTATATTCAGCTGTAATCCATCCTTCTCCTGAACCTTTTAGGAAAGGTGGCACCTTATCTTCTATTGATACATTACATAAAACCTTTGTATCTCCAACTTCTATATAAACAGATCCCTCTGCATATTTTGTATAATTTCTTGTTACCTTTACTCTTCTAAGTTGATCTTTTTTTCTATTATCTATTCTCATTCTTTCACCTTCTAGTTTTATTTTATATTAAACAACTCATCTCTTTTAGGTTCTTCTACCTCTAATTCTACTCCATTTGATACTAAAATCCCTTTATTTTTTGTTACTTTTCCAATAATAGTTGCTTTTATCCCTTCCCTTTGTAAGGCATCTACAACTGTATTCCCTTCAGAAGAAGTTATTAACATACTTCCAGAAGAAATTAACCTTAATGGATTTATTTTGAATTCACCAACTATTTTCTAGCATAGGTATTTTATCTTCATATATAATAAAGCCTTTATTAGAAGCCATAGCCAATTCAAAAAGCGCTCCTAGAAGCCCACCTTCTGTTATATCGTGCATTGAACTTACATTATACTTAGAGGCAATTTTCCCTTCCTTTAAAACACTTATATAATCAATCAGACTCCTAGCTTCATCTAATTCTTTATCTGTTAAAACATGCTTTAACCTATTTTCATAATCATTTGCTAAAATAGAGCTTCCTTCTAATGCAATATATTTAGTAATAATTATGTCATCTCCCTCATTGGCCCCTGCTGTGCTAATAGAAGTTCCCTTTAAACTTTTTCCAATAACAGTTATAGACACAATTAACTTATTTACAGCAGAAGTTACTTCTGTATGACCACCTATTACTTCCACATTTAACTTTCCTGCCTCCTCGCTTATCTCATTCATTATATTCTTTATGTCCTCTAATGATGATGAAGTTGGGGCCATAATTGTAACTAACAAAGCTACAGGCTCTCCTCCAGCAGATGCAATGTCATTACAATTAATATGCACTGCTAGTTTTCCTACATTTTCTGATGCCCCTGTAATTGGGTCTGTTGAAAATATCCCTTCATAATCACCAAAATTTATAACAGAGCAATCTTCTCCAACGTCATTTCTTATAGTAACTTCGTCCCTCTTAACTTTTCTACTATCTAAAATTATATTTCTTAAATCATCAAAATTTAATTTTCCTTCTTTCATCAAAAAAATCTCCTTTAATTTGGATTTTATGCACTATTTCATAAATTCTCTCATATTAATTAATAAGAATAATAAATATGAGGTGAATAAATTGAGATATATAGGACCATTTTTCAGAATGAATAGTCTTTCTCAAAATGATATAAGTGGTCAACTTTTTCATCTTTCAAAAGAAGCTATAAAAACTATAGTGCTTAACTCTAAGTGTGGGATAACCACCTCATTTAGGTCATCAAAAAAATCTTCTAATAATGATATTAGCATATTAAACAATTTTTCTCCACTAATATGCCTGTACAGGAAATCATCTCCAGTATTTATTCATAACAAAACATCTCATGGATTTGATGAGGATACATTTAAGAAAGATATAATTCCTGCTACAAATGCACTAATGACCTTAAATATATTAGAATTAAGTAACTATTATAGCAATTATAATAAAGGTGCACGCAGATCTGATTCACTTGAGAATGCTTACAAGCACCTAGCGAAGGAACAGCTTAGCTTTTATTATGAAAACTTAAGAAACTCTGAAGGAGTTTTTGTAGAGAAAAAAAATTTATCAGAAGGGAATTCAAAGGGATATAACTTAATAGATAAAGATAAGAAATTCAACTTTTCGGATCAAGCTTTTATGATGAATGCATATTATCTTTATTCTCTTTATAATCCTGATGATCCTATAAGTGATGACTATAAAAACTTTTCTCTTCAAATATTAGAAATGTTTTACGATTTTAAGGACGCATTATATAACCTTTCTTTTGAGGAAGGATGTAAAATCCTATTAGCATTTAATGTATTCTATGAATTCTCAAATGAAGAAAAATGTAAAAATCTTATAATAGATTTATCCGATTTTCTAACAAATAAATTTGACGAGAAAGATTACTATGTTTCAGCATTAGATAGTTGTTCACTTTTTGCTATTGCTTTAAATGACTCCTATAAGCATACTAACATTATTTCCTTTAATGAAAAATCCGAAGAAATTCTTTATAAGTTAGAGGGGCTTTATGATAGTGAGAAGGGTATCTTTTTAAAATTGACAGACAAAAAAGAAGTAAAATATTCTTCTTTTGAAATATGCTTCTACTTTTTGGCTATACTTTTACACTCAAGGAGCTCAGATAATCAATTAGAACATAAAAATATGGTATCTAATTTATATAGAAAATATTTTATAAATTCTAATCTAATATTAAGTTGGCCAGAAGCACCTACTTTAGACGAAACAGAACGTTACCGTGGATTATCATTAAAATCTGCCGATATGCTAGATGAAAGTTTCTTTAGAATGCCTAATTTACCTACTCCAGAAAGTTCCGGTATGGCACCTATTTTTACTAAATCTATTACTTATTCTAAAAAGAAGAACTCATTTAGCCGCTCTAAAGATACATTTGATAGTAGTAAAAATATGCTAATTTTCTTTGTTTTGATACATTATTTAAATGATGATGTAGTAAATGCAATGAATTTTAAGGACGATATTAACCTTCCTTCTATAAGAGAAGAAGAACCAATAACAGTTACTGAAGATATATTAGACTCAGACAAGGACGATATCATAGAAGAAGCACCTAATGAAACAAAAGAGCTGGATTAATTCCAGCTCTTATTTCTGCTTATTAGAAATACTAGAAAATTCAACATTTCCATTCCCATCCATACTAATGTTGCTCACCTTACTTGATATAGCAATGTTCTCATTAGAAAACATTACAGGAATTATAGTACAATCATTAAACAACTTCTCTTCTATATGTTTAAAGTCTTTAGAACCATCATTTATCTCCTTTTCTAAAATCAACTTTTCACTATCGTTTAAAAAAGTAGACAACTCTGTATAGAATTCCTTTTTTTCATTTGAATTAGATTCAATATCTATAAGAACCATATCATATCTTTTTAATAAATCTAAATCATCTAAATCCTCTGCTTTAACAAGAGAATATTTTAGGTTAATAGAAAGATTATCTTTAAACCAACTTACTAAGAACTTACATAAATCTCTACTCTCATCAGAATCTTTTGCTAATAAAGTTAAAGAGTCCATTTTTTCTAAAGTTCCATCTTGATTAATGGTTACTTTCCTTGTTTGAAGCTTAGTCAAATCCTCTTTATCCTCTCTAAAATAACTACCCTCAGCCGACTCTACTCTTTCCGGATTATTATCCATAAATTCATCCGTTGCTTTATAAATATGTTTATATATTTCTCTTCTAGAAGACAAAGGTAATCCATTATCATCGCTATTTATAGATAAATAGTATGATTCATCAGATGAAAATGTTAATAGCTTATTTTCACTCTTTAACTTCTCTAACTGACTATTGGGTGGATTGATAACTACATCTCTCTTTCCTATCTCAAAGGATGCCATAGCCAATTCCTCATTATCATCTTTAACTAAATCTATAGTACTTGGACCTTCCCCCCACTTATTTTTTGATAAAGTAACTTTATTATCATCAAAAGCCGTAATCATATAGTCTCCACTATAAAGTAATTCATTATATGTATCCTTTATATTGCCCCAAACAGGCAATAATTTTCTTATTCTATATTGAGGCTTGGTAAGATCATCTAAGAATTCATCATTCTTTTTATTTAACCTTATTTTAATTGAATTATCTCCTGTTGTTATTGCAACTCCTTTATCAAAAGATCCTTCTCCATCCCTAAATGCTTTTGCACCATAAACGTCTAATAACGCTTTTATATTTTCTTCATCTTCGGATTTTATTAACTCTTTAAAAAATCCCTTTATATCATCAGGGGTGATTTTATCCCCATTACTCCAATATATATTATCATTTAAGATAAATTCATATTCTATTCCATCATCTTTTACATTTATCTCTTTTGCTAATTCAGAAACAATCTCTCCCTTTGAGTTCTTTTTTATTAACCCCTTACTAGTTGCGCAAATAATATCCTCTTCTCGCTTTGATAATCCAGTAACTTTTTCTAAATTGTTAGCTATACTAGTAACACTATAGACTATAGTATCTGAGCTAACAGAGGTATCTGTATTATCTACTTCTACAAACCCTAAAACAAATATCACTATAAAAATCCCTATAATTAAAGGGGCAATAATTTTCTTCATATACCTCTCTCCTTAACTCTTTAAGTATCTATGATTATATCCATGAATAATACCTAATAATCACTTTTTTAATCTTAACTTTAATAATAAATATTTATTTTATGTGCTATAATGATAATATATTTATTCAGGAGGTTATGCTATGTCTATATTATTTGGCGCAAGTTGTGTAGTTGCGATAATCTTTATGGCAACATTTATGTTTATTGGTATATGGTTATTTATTACAGCCTTAAAATCTTATCGTCAATTAAAATACAAGAATTATATATTAGAAAAAATTTATCAAAAGCTAGACTTAATAACTTCTGACTTTATGGATTTCTTTGGAGAAGAAAATGAGGATTCATCTAATATTGATAACATTAAGGACTTCGATAGAAAAGATAAAACAAGTGGACTTTAAATAGAAAAATCATACACGCTACATGCAGGTATGATTTTTTATTTTTTTATTAGCATATTTATATATTTTAAAATTTATATATTTATATATTTTTAGCTTTATATGTTTATAAAAATATAAGAAGCTACCTTCCAGCAGCTTCTCCCTACTTTACTAATGAAATTGAAAATATAAGAATTAAACTAATTAAAATACTTATAGCTGAATATGTTATCCTCTTGCTACCATTCTCATTTAACAAAAATCTTACTGCAAGCAACGCCATAGTTACTGCCGATCCAACTTGTATTGGCATATAAGAATTAAATACTTGCCCTACATAAAAAAACTGATAAGATGTCATAAGTGTACATATTATTAATCCACAAGTTACTATAGCTGATATTAAACTTAATAAATTAATTATTCTTTTCATTTTACTTACCTATAATCTCTTCAAATTCATCCTCTGAAATTACTTTTACTCCTAGGTCAATAGCTTTTGTAAGTTTAGAACCTGCTTCTTCACCTGCTAAAACATAATCAGTTTTCTTACTAACACTTCCAGACACCTTTGCACCTAATGACTCTAACTTTTCTTTAATACTTCCTCTTGTATAATTCTTTAATGTTCCTGTAACAACTACTGTCTTTCCTACAAATGGACTCTCTACAATTTCTTTTTCCTCATACTTTGGTCTTACACCAAGTTCAAGAAGTTCATCTATAGTTTGTATTACCTTCTCTTCTCTAAAGAATTCTAATACACATTTTGCTACAATATCTCCTACGTCCTGTATGGCTACCAATTCTTCAAAACTAGCATTCTTTATTCCATCTAAAGATTTAAACTTAGCAACTAAATCCTTTGCTGTCTTAACTCCTACATTCGGTATTCCAAGAGCATATATAAATGCATATAGTTCACAATTTTTACTTTTCTCTACTGCATCAAGTAACTTCTGAGCCTTCTTCTCTCCAAACTTCTCTAGTGTTACTAATTCCTCTTTTTTAAGTTTATATAAATCAGAGATAGATTTAATATTTAGCTTTTCAAATAATTGTTCTGCTGTCTTTTCAGAGAATCCCTCTATATTCATAGCTTCTCTTGAAGCGTAGTGAACAATACTTTTTACCATCTGTGGTTTACAAGACAATGTGTTTTCACAGAAATAATGTGCTCCATCTAACACTAAATGGCTTCCACATGCAGGGCATACTTCTGGCGGAGTAATTTCTTTAGAATTATCTACGCTTTCTTGAACTACTCCCATTATCTCAGGTATTACATCATTAGAACGCCTCACAAATACCTCTGCTCCAATTCTAACACCTTTTCTTTTTATATCGTCCATATTATTAAGTGTAGCTCTCTTTACCGTTACACCAGCCAATTCAACTGGCTCAAGCAATGCTGTAGGTCCAACTCTACCACTTCTACCTACATTCCACTCAACATCTAAAAGTTTAGTTGTTGCCTCTTGAGCTTCAAACTTATATGCTATGGCCCACTTAGGGAACTTAATTGTATATCCTAATAACTCTCTAGTTCTAATATCATCTATGGCTATTACTAATCCATCTATGTCATAATTCAAATCAAATCTAATATTTTTTATATATTCTATTTGTTTTTCTATTTCATCCATAGATGTACACACTTCTAAATAATCATCAACTGGAAGACCTTTTTCTTTAATAAATTCCATCATATCTAAATATGTTTTAAAGCCTTTTCCTTCTTTATATCCAACATCATAGAAAAATGCTGATAGATTTCTACTAGCAGTTTCCTTAACATTTAGGTTTCTTAAAGCACCAGCTGCACCATTTCTTAAGTTCTTAAGTGGTACTTCTGCTTTCTTATTATATTCTTCAAAAGCTTCAGTAGTCATTATGGCTTCACCATGAACCTCAAATATATCCTTAGAATCTATCTTTAACGGAATAGACTTTATAGTTTTTACTTGTGCTGTTACTTCTTCCCCCATTTCTCCAGTTCCTCTAGTAGCAGCTGTAACAAGTACACCATTTTCATCATATGTTAAATTAATAGTTAATCCATCAAACTTTTTAGTTAATACATATTTTAAATCTGGTAAATCTTCACCTTGAGATCTCATAGCTTCTATGAATTTTTTATTTCTATTATGCCATTCCTTAAGTTCCTCTACACTTTGAGCTTTATCCATACTCCACAATCTGCCTTTATGAGTATACTTGCTAAATCCTTCAAGAACAGTATCTCCAACCCTTAATGTAGGAGAGTATGGAAGAATATATCCAGTCTCCTCTTCCAACATCCTTAACTCATCATATTTTTTGTCATAATCCTTATCAGAAACTGAAGGTGCATCTAATGTATAATATTCATATGAATACCTATTTAACTCATTTACTAACTCTTCAATTCTTTTATTCTTATCCATTAATGGATTCCTCCTAAATATTATAATACCTCTAAATTGGCCATAGATAGCATAAGCATTTTAACACCTTGCTTATCAAAAGCTATAGTTAACTTCTTATCATTGCCAGATTGAGTTATTGAAACTATTGTTCCAACACCAAATTTATCATGCTTAACTTTTCTTCCCATAGTAATTTCATCAGATGTAATAAATGTGGCACTTCCATCAGAAGTATTACTTGCCCCAGATATATTTCTATTAGAAGAATACATATTACTTCTTAGGCTATGAGGGTTGTTAACTCCTGTATTCATAGGCTTTGCAAAGGTTGATGTACCAGCTAAACCCCTTTCATTAATATATTCCTTTAAATCAGATTTTATTTCTCCTATAAAGTCTGATTGACTATATGCAACTGTTCTACCAAATTGCTTTCTAACTTCTGCAGAAGTCATATATAGCATTTCTTTAGCTCTAGTTATAGCAACATAGCAAAGCCTTCTAGATTCCTCCATCTTGTCTTCTTCATTAAAGTCAGCCTCACTAGGGAATATTCCATTTTCCATACCAACCATAAATACAACTGGGAATTCTAATCCTTTTGCACTATGGACAGTCATTAACACTACGGAACCTTCTCCTTCATCTTCTTCCTCCAACTTATCTGTATCTTGGACTAGTGATACCTTTTCCAAGTAAGCTTCCAAAGATTTGTCTTCACTACTTTTTTCAAAATCAACAGCATCTGATACTAATTCCTTTAAGTTCTCTATTCTACTCTTATCTTCTATTTCATTTGATTTAGATAATTCATCTAAATAACCTGTATCTTTAAGTATGCTTTCTATAAGTACAGACACAGGAACTGTATCTTTTAATTCCATGAAATTATCCATTAATGTTGTAAACTTCTCTATACAAGTGGCATTTCTTGCTGTTAATGAAGGAATACTTCTAGCTTGAGTTAAAGCATCCCATAAATCCAATTCAAAGTCATCAGCAAAGTCTTGTACTTTCCCTACAGTAGCATCTCCTATACTTCTCTTTGGAACATTAATAATTCTTCTTAAACTAATATCATCCTGTGGATTCACTAATACCTTTAAGTAAGATAGAAGGTCCTTAATTTCTTTTCTATCATAGAATCTAGTGCCACCAACTATCTTATAAGAAATTCCTCTTCTTCTTAAGGTTTCTTCAAATATACGAGATTGTGCATTGGTTCTATATAAAATTGCAAAATCTTCATTTTTTCTTCCTTCTTTATGTTTGATATCTGCAATAGTCTTAGATACAAAATCTCCCTCTGCTCTATCATCAAAAGATCTATATATCTTTATTTTACTTCCTGCTTCTTGTTCAGTTCTTAACGCCTTATCTTTTCTATAATTATT
>OHIM01001406.1_pt1 | contig 10206 bp, 9 predicted proteins | sample 1568271 | NCBI WGS metagenome assembly OHIM01 (sample SAMEA3879580, study PRJEB24766) | human gut metagenome | biome: human-associated habitat; feature: feces | place: USA | collected 1985/1987
TAATTCTTATTATAGAAATGATTAAATTTATAAAAAGGAATAAAGAAGAGAAGTTTTTGAACTTTAGAGAAGTTATGAGTTTAATGTTTAAATTTTATATACTTATGGTTATTATAGTAACATTTTTTCCTTTAGTGATAGGTGGTTATATAGGAAAACCATCTATGAATATAGTACCGGTTTTTAATACTATAAAAGATATATATGAAGTACCAATAGAAATGGAGAGTTATATGGTTAGATTTTGGATTAAAAATATACTTGGGAATATTCTTTTATTATTGCCTCTAGGAATATTCATACCAATGTTTTTTGAAAGACTAAGAAGTTTTAAATCAACAGTAATTACTTGTGCATTGGTATCATTATCTATAGAGGTGGTTCAGTATATATCTATGTATTTTGGAAATTTTAGATCTTGTGATATAGATGATATTATTTTGAATACTCTTGGTGGAATGATTGGGTTTATAATTTATAAGGTGATTGATAAAAAAGCTGATTTAAGAATAGAATTTTAGTGTAAGAGAAGAGTGAGTTATCATTTCATTAGTTATTTCTAAAAGAATAGAAATATAGAGTACTCCTAGAAAAGCTTATATTGGTTATTTTTTATATTAATAAAAGATATGACAAATTAATATAAATTGATATAATAAAGTTATAATCATAAAAAGTGGGGTGCACTTAGATGCTAAAATATGAAGAAATAGCAGAGGATATAAAAAATAGGATAGAATCTGGAGAGTATCGCCCTAATGACCAATTACCATTAGAAAAAGAAATGTGTGAGAAATATGGAGTAAGTAGGATTACTATTAAAAAAGCTATGGACAAATTGGTGATGAGGGGATTAGTAGTGAAGAGAAGAGGAGCTGGAACTTTCGTAAAGGACATTGATGATAAAGAGGTTTCTCATATTAGTACATCATATCAGTTTGAAGGATTTTCAAAGACTTTTAGCGATAAGACAATTATATCTAAAATTGTAGAATTTAAAGTGATTAATGCTGAGGGAGAAATAGCAGAAAAATTAAAAATTTCAGAAGATGAGTTTGTATATTATATAGTAAGAGCAAGGTATGCAGATAAAGTCCCATATGTAATGGAATATACATATATGCCAATAGATCTTATACCTGGTGTAAAATTTGATACGCTTAAAGGCTCTATATATGAATATATAGAGAATAAATTAAATCTAAAGATAAAAAGTGCTCATAGGACAATAAGAGCATCTTTACCAACAGCAATAGAACAAGAGTATTTAGAGATAAATGAAAACTTTCCTATTCTAGAAGTAGAACAGACAGCCTATTTGGATACTGGTCAAGCATTTGAATATTCAAAATCTAGGCATAGAAGTGATAAATTTGAATTTAAAAGCATTAGTATAAAGTAAGGTAAAAAGAGACTTTGGATAAGTCTCTTTTTATTATTTTAGCAAATAACATTACCTTATTAATTAAAAGATATATCTTTTTATTGACAAAGGATATGATGTATTGTATATTTAATGTAATGGATTCCATAAAAGGTGATATCACTATCTAAATATTTTGGGAGAGATGATAATTATGAATAAATTTACGTCTTTAATTGAAGAAAAGTTATTACCCATTGCAGGAAAATTAGCTTCTAGTAGAATATTGTCTGTATTACGTGATGCATTTATGCTAAGTTTTCCATTAACTATCGTTGGTTCACTTGCAGTAGTAGTTATGAATTTGCCTTATTTGGACAAGCTTATAGGAGCAGATGGCGTTGCAGCAATTAATAATATTTTTGGTATATTACCTTCGGCTACTATGAGTATAGTTACATTGTTTGTGGTAATAGGTATAGGATATTATTTAGCTAAAAGCTATGATGTAGATGCAATATTTGCAGCAGGTGTAGCGGTTGCAGCATTCTTAGTATTAACTCCACTTACTGTTACTGCGGATAATGGAACAGTAATTAATGATGTAATTCCAATTGCTAGATTAGGGGCAAAAGGAATGTTTGTAGGTATTATAGGATCCTTTATATCGACAAGAGTTTATGTTTGGGCAATTAAAAGAAATTGGACAATTAAGATGCCAGATGGAGTGCCACCAACAGTTGCAAAATCATTTGCTGCATTAATTCCTGGATGTATTGTAATCGGTTTATTCTTAGTTATAAGAACTATTTTCACTTATACACCATGGGGAAATATACATGATTGTATATATGAAATAATTCAAATGCCATTAATATCATTAGGTAGTGGACTTCTAGCAACTTTAGTTGCAATATTTGCAATTCAAATATTATGGTTCTTTGGATTACACGGTCAAATAATTGTAAATTCAGTATTAGATCCAATTTGGAATACTTTGTCATTAGAAAACTATGAGGCGTTTGTAGCTGGAACAGATATTCCTAATGTAATTACAAAACAATTTATTGAAACATTTACTGTTGGAATGGGTGGTACAGGTATGACCCTAGCAGTAATAGTTGGAATATTTATATTCTGTAAGAGTAGACAAATGAGAGAAGTGGCAAAACTTGCTGCACCATCAGGAGTTTTTAATGTTAATGAACCAATAATATTTGGTTTGCCAATAGTAATGAATCCAACAATTTTAATTCCTTGGGTTATAGCACCAATGTTAGTTGTAGCGGTGTCTTATTTTGCAATGAAGACAGGATTAGTTCCAAAAACAACAGGTGTTGCTGTACCTTGGACAGTTCCAATGTTCTTTAGTGGAATTTTAGCAACAAACTCATTAAGAGGGGGATTATTGCAAATAGTTAACTTTGCCATAGTATTTGTTACATGGATGCCATTTATAAAATCATTAGATAGATTTACAATCAAAAATGAAGAAAAATTAAAAGCTGAAGAAATAAATTAAATAATTAACTTTAAAGAAAGTGAGTAGTAGTATGAATAAAAAATATGTATTCCCAGAAAACTTCTGGTGGGGCTCTGCAACATCTGGCCCTCAATCAGAAGGGAGATTTAACAAAAAACATGATAGTGTATTTGATTATTGGTATGATATAGAGCCAGAAGCTTTCTTTGATAGAGTAGGACCAAACATAGCATCAAATTTTTATAATAGTTATAAAGATGATTTAGCTATGCTAAAAGAAATAGGTTTAAACTCTTTTAGAACGTCAATTCAATGGACAAGATTAATAAAGGATTTTGAGACTGGAGAAGCAGATGAGGATGCTATAAGGTTCTATAATGATGTTATAGATGAGTGTATAAAAAATGATATGATTCCAGTCATGAATCTACACCACTTTGATATACCGGTAGATTTGTATGATAAGTATGGGGGATGGGAATCGAAACATGTTGTAGACTTATTTGTTAGGTTTGCAGAAACAGCATTTAAATTATTCGGGGATAGAGTTAAGTACTGGACAACATTTAATGAACCTATAGTTGTAGTAGAAGGTGAATATTTATATCAATTCCATTATCCAAAGTTAGTTGATGGTAAAAAAGCTGTACAAGTATTATATAATCTTAATCTTGCATCAGCTAAGGTAATTGAAGCCTATAGAAAACAAGGGCAAGATGGCAAAATAGGTATTATTCTTAACTTAACACCTTCATATCCAAGAAGCAATGATAGTAAAGATTTAGAAGCTGCAAAATTTGCAGATGATTTCTTTAATAATTCATTCTTAGATCCTGCTATTAAAGGAGAATTTCCTAAAGGATTAGTTTCTACATTAGAAAAAGATAATGTATTATGGAATTCAACTGAAGAAGAAATGAGTATTATAAAGAATAATACAATAGATTTCTTAGGAGTTAATTATTATCAACCAAGAAGAGTTAAAGCTAGGGAAGTAGAATTTGATAATAGAAATGGTTGGATGCCAGGTAAGTACTTCGAAAATTATGAGATGCCAGGAAGAAGAATGAATCCATATAGAGGGTGGGAAATATATCCTCAATGTATGTACGATATTGCTATAAATATAAGAGATAATTATAACAATATTCCTTGGTATATATCAGAAAATGGTATGGGAGTAGAAGGAGAAGAAAGATATATTAATAATGAAGGAATTATTGAGGATGATTATAGAATAGAATTCTTCGAGGAACATCTACAATATCTTCATAAGGGAATAGTAGAAGGATCAAACTGCTTTGGATTCCATTCATGGACTCCAATTGATTGTTGGTCATGGTCTAATGCTTATAAAAATAGATATGGATATATAGCTGTAGATTTACCTACACAGATAAAGACTATTAAAAAATCTGGAAGATGGATAAAAGAAGTATCACAAAATAATGGATTTTAATAATAAGGGTGGCAATTATGCCACCCTATTGTTGAAAGGAGAGCTTTATGAAGGAAAATATGATTTTTAATGATGACCAGTATCAGTTAAGAGAATTTCAAGTTGATAGGATGAAAGAGGTTATAGTTAATAATAGAATTTCCAAAGAAAATGGAGTTGTTTTTTATGGAGATTCTATTGTTCAAGGATATGATATTAATAAATACATTCCTGAAATAAATGATAAATATAACTGTGGTATAGGGGGATTTACATCAGAAACATTGCTATGGATTTGTGATGAGGCGGTTATAAAATACAAACCATCCTTAGTATATATTTCAGTTGGAACAAATGATTTAGGAAATACTAATATGAGAAGTCCTAGAGAAATAGCGTTAAATATTGAAAAGTTAATTAGATTAGTTAGAGGAAATCTTAAAGAAGTAAAGATAATGATTGCTTCTACTACACCATGTGATGAAAACAAACAAGGCCCTAAGGCGGGAAAATGTTTAAGAACTAATTTCAATATAAGTATAGTAAATAAAGAAATTCAAAATATTTGTAATAGATATGAGAATGTTGAGTTTATAGATATATATAGTACATTATTAGATAAAATTAGTGGGAATATCAAAGAGATTTATACTACAGATGGATTACATCTTACAGAAAAAGGATATGAAAAAATAACAGATATAATAAAACCTAGAATATTACAGTTATATAACGATTAATTTTTGGAGGGAAATATATGAGTAATTATATTGTTTTTGACATTGGAGGTTCATCAGTAAAGTGGTCCATAATGAGTAAAATGGGAGATATATTAACGAAGGATAAGATAAAGGTTGTTGACAGTGTAGATCAATTTTTTGAAGAACTATCTAAAATAGTTAATATTAATAAAGACAATTTTAATTTAAAAGGAATAGCTATAAGTTCACCAGGTGCTGTTGATTCTATAACTGGAATTGTAGGTGGTGCAAGTGCAATTCCTTATATTCATGGACCAAACTTTAAAGAAATATTAAAAGAAAAAACAGGATTAGATGTTGCCATAGAAAATGATGCTAATTGTGCAGCATTAGGTGAGTGTTGGCTTGGAGCAGCTAAAGAAGAAAATGATTGTGCTTTTGTTGTTTGTGGCTCTGGAATTGGAGGGGCAATAGTAAAAGATAAAAAAGTTCATACTGGAATACATAAGCATGGCGGAGAGTTTGGTTATTGTATTGTAGATTATGATAAAGATGGTGAAGAAAAATACTTAACATGGAGTAGAGTTGGATCAACATCTGCTTTAGCTAGAGCTATTTCTCAAAGAAAAGGTTTAGAAGAAAAAGATATTGATGGGCTTAAAGCATTTCAATTATATGATGAAGGAGATATCATAGCTGTTGAAGAGGTTAATAAGTATTTTAGATATATGGCTATTGGAATATACAATATTCAATATACTTATGATCCTGAGGTTATAGTTTTAGGTGGAGCTATAAGTGAAAGAGAAGGGTATATTGAAAGTATTAATGAAAAGTTAGATGAAATTATGTGTAATAATACTGATGGTAAAATAAAGCCTATTGTTAAGAAGTGTATACATGGAAATGATGCTAATATGATAGGCGCATTATATAACTTGTTAAATGAAAGGTAGGAATATATAGTTATGTATCCGATAAAATTTGAAAATTTATATTATGAAAAGATTTGGGGAGGAAGAGATTTTGAAAGTTTTAGAGAAAATTTACCACATGGAGATATAGGTGAAAGCTGGGATATAGCATGTCATCATAACGGAATGAGTATAGTTTCTAATGGATATTTAAAAGGAAAGACTTTTGAAGAATTAATTAAAGAGTATGGAACAGAATTGTTAGGAGAAAGTTTTGAAAATAAAGAGTTTCCTTTATTGGTAAAGTTAATTAATTCAAAAGAAAAATTATCTGTACAGGTTCATCCAAGTGATGAATATGCAAAGAGGGTAGAAAATTCTTTAGGAAAAACTGAAGCATGGTATGTGGTAGATGCAAAGCCAGGAGCTTCTTTAATAGTTGGAACAAAGAATTGTGATAAGGCGATTTTTGAAAAGGCTATAAGAGAAGGTAAGACAGAAGAATATTTAAATAAAATTGAAGTGAAAAAAGGGGATTGTTTTCTTATAAATAGTGGATTAGTACATGCTATTTGCGAAGGTGTTATTATAGCGGAGATACAACAAAGTAGTGATATAACATATAGAATTTATGATTATGGAAGACCAAGAGAAATTCATGTGGAAAAGTCAATGGATGTAATTGATTTTAATTTAAAGCCTATAAATGCTAGTGGAAAAAAGCTTGTTAGTTTTTGTGGTTATGAGAAAGGAATATTATGCGCTAGTGAATATTTTACTATAGAAAAATATGTTGTTAGTAGTGAAGTATCAGAAAATAGTGATATAAATAAATTCTTTATATTTACTTGTGTTGATGGGAAGGGAACTATTATTTCAGAAGATGGGACAAAGATGGATATACTAAAGGGAGATAGTATTCTAATACCTGCTAAATTAGGAAAGTACACAATACAAGGAGAGTTAACTTTGTTAAAGAGCTATGTATAGAGGTAATAAAGAGATGAAATATTATATTGGAATAGATATAGGTGGAACAAACCTAAGAGCAGCTTTATTTGATGAAGACTTTACGTTGATAGATAAATTTAAAGTTGGAAATGAGGTGCCAAAAGGGCCAGAGTATAATTTAAATAAAATAGTAACTAGAATTAAAGAGGTATGGAATTATAAGAGTATAGTTGCTGTAGGGGTAGGTTGTCCAGGGCCTTTAGATATAAAAAAAGGAAAGATTTTAGTAGCACCCAATTTAAGAACTTGGGAATGTTTTAATGTAAAAGAATACTTTGAAAAAGAATTAAATTTACCAGTTAAAGTTAATAATGATGCTAATGTAGCAGCACTTAGTGAAGCTATAATTGGTGCAGGAAAAGGCTGTGAAAGTGTATATTATGTAACTTTATCAACAGGAGTTGGTGGAGGCTTTATATATAAAGGAGAGATTGTATCTGGATTTAATAGTATCGCAGCAGAAATAGGAAATATGATTATAAATGAAGATAATTATAAACATTCAAATATGAATCTTGGCGGTCTTGAAGGGCAATGCAGTGGAAGCAATATTGCAAGAATTGCTAGTTCTAAATTAGGAAATAAATTAACTGCCAAAGAAGTATTTGAGGGAGCAAAAGAAGATAATAGTGTCTTAAGTGATATTATAAGAGATTGGGTAATTAATGTGTCAAAGGCTATAGCAAATATAATAGTTACAGTAGATCCTGAAGTTATAGTATTAGGTGGATCAGTTATTATTAATAACCCTGATTTTATAGAAGATATTAAAGTTGAAGTAAAGAAAAGAGTTTTTGAAGGAATAGAAGTGAATATTAAATTAGCTAATATGGGTGATGATGCAGGATTAGTTGGCGCTGGAATACTAGCTGAAAAGTAGAGAGAGTAATTCTATAGGTACTATAAAGATAAAGTAAATCAAGAAGACTTGGCATATGGCCAAGTCTTTTTTAGATTATGTTACCATAGAATGCATAAATATAATTGAAAATAAATTACTTTTATAGTAACTTTACTATTATAATAAAATATAGATTAGATGTAGGAGGATAACTATGGCAACTAGTACATCAATAACTGAGAAGACAAGAGTTAAGGTTAAAGAACCTAAAAGATATAAGGTTATTATGCATAATGATGATTTTACCTCAATGGAGTTTGTTATATTTGTTTTAATGAATATATTTAATAAAAATGAAATGGAAGCTAATGATTTAATGATGAAAGTACATAAGGGTGGAAGTGCTATGGTAGGTACTTATTCTTATGATATAGCAAGAAGTAAGGTAGAAGAAACTACATTATTAGCAAGACAAGAGGGATTTCCATTTAAGGTTACTATGGAAGTTGCATAGGAGGAAAGAAAATGAGACTATCTGCAGTAGTAGAAGAAATAGTTGTTAAAGCTATAAATTATGCCAAAGAAAATAATCATGAATATATAACTCCAGAACATTTATTATATATGACAACATTTAATGAGGATTTTAGTAAGGCTTTCAAAAATGTTGGTGGAGATACTATTAAATTACGTGAGGACTTACAAGGATATATTAATGAAAATATAAATATTATTGAAGGACATGAGCCTCAAGGAAGCCACTCTTTCAATGAAGTGATTTTATATTCATCATCTAGAGCACAAGCTAGTGATAGAAATCAAGTTGAGTTATCACATCTTTTAGATGGTATTATAAATTTAGAAGAGAGCTACGCTGCTTATTATCTGTTGTCTCAAGTTGAATGGACTGACCTTTTATATGAGTTATGTGATTTGCAGGGGGAAGAAAGAGTAAATAAAGAGGTTATAGCTGAAGAGGGGGAGAAAAAAGAAATAAAGGATGAAGGAAGAACTGGATTTGGAAGAAAAAACGGACGTGGAACTCGTCGGTGTGCCCACGGAGGAAGCTGCCGGAAGTCCCGGAGCAGAGGAGGCCGAGCCGGGCGGGGGGCTGTCCGAGGGGGATGGCGTGGTGCCGGGCGACGAGGAAAAGGCAGGGCCGGGTGAACTGTCTCCTATCAAGGCTTTCACGGAGAGTGAGGGCGTGGACCAACGTCCTAACGTGTCTTTACGCGAGATATTGGGTGGGGATATCCTTACGGCCGGGTGGTTGCGTCGCCAGATGGGATTGATTTTACTCTGTACGTTTTTTGCCATCATTTATATCACGAACCGTTATTCCGCAGAGCAGGAGATGATTGAGATTGAAAAGTTGAAGACGGAATTGACGGAGGTGAGATACCGTGCGCTGACCCGTTCTAGCGAGTTGACCGTAAAGACACGGCAAAGCCAGATAGAAAAAAGTTTGAGACAGACTCCGGACAGCGTGCTGCAAAGTCCGAAAGAACCTCCTTTTTTGATTAAATCCCAAAACGAGGAAGAAGAATGAACTTCGACAATAAAAAGATAATGCCCCGTTTCTTCGTGGTCATCGTACTGATGAGCTTGGGCGGTTTGTATATATTGGGCAATGCGGCCTACCTGATGTTCGTGGAGAGCGAGTATTGGACGCAGGTGAGCCGTAAACTGGTAAAAGAGAATGTGCCCATTCCTGCCAAGCGTGGAAACATCCTTTCGGCAGACGGGCAGATTATGGCCAGCTCCTTGCCGGAATATAAGATCTATATGGATTATGTCGCATCGGACAAGAATCCGGAGACGGCCAAGGAACTGCAGGCTTGGAGGGACAGCGTGTTGATGGCCGACTTGGATTCCATTTCCCGGGGGTTGAGTAAAATCTTTCCCGATAAAACCGCCGGATATTTCAAGAAACGGCTGAAAAAGGGAAAAAAGTTGAGACGGAGGAACTGGCAGATATACGGTCGGCGAATCTCTTATATCCAGTATAAGGAGTGCAAGAAACTGCCGTTGTTCCGTGAGTCTCCTTTCAAGGGCGGGTTCTATGCAGAGAAATTCAATCAACGAAAGAAGCCTTACGGCTCATTGGCCACGCGTACGTTGGGGGCTTTGTATGCCAGTAAGGATTCGGCGCGTTACGGCCTGGAGCTTTCCTACGACTCCATTTTGAGGGGCAAGGAAGGCGTGTCCCATCGTGCCAAGGTGCGTAACAAGTGGTTGAGTCTGGTGGATGCCCCTCCGGTGGATGGTAATGATATTGAAACGACCATCGATGTGTCCATGCAGGATGCGGCGGAAAAGGCGTTGTTGAAACAGTTGAAAAACATCAATGGCGACGTGGGCGTGGTGGTGCTGATGGAGGTGGCCACGGGAGATGTGAAGGCCATTGTGAACATGACGAAATGTGCGGATGGCGAGTACCGCGAGGTAAAGAACA
>OHIM01001413.1_pt1 | contig 10147 bp, 6 predicted proteins | sample 1568271 | NCBI WGS metagenome assembly OHIM01 (sample SAMEA3879580, study PRJEB24766) | human gut metagenome | biome: human-associated habitat; feature: feces | place: USA | collected 1985/1987
GTTTGCCCTTAATCGTCCAGCCACGCATATCAGGGATCACGCCTGACGGATAAGCGGCTGCAAGTTTCGGGTAAGCAGATTTGTCAAAAGTCTGCCCCTGCATCAGGGCATAACCAGACGGAACGGTATCTGATGGCCACGGGATTGGTGCGCCGACTGGGTAGCTTTCTGGTGGAAGATTTTTCGAGGTATAAACTTCTGCCCAGTCTTCCTCAAAACCATAACCGTCTCTTGAAGAACGGTAGAACAGACCACCATTTCTGTAATGCGCCTTCATCTGCAGGGTCCGGCAACTTCCGACTCCGGTATAGAAGTTAACCAGAATATAGCTGTCGCCAGAGCGGGTGACATTGTAAGCGCCTGATTCGGCATTCCAGGGAACGCCACCATCCGCATCGGCATATGTATCCGTTGCCCTTCTGGCAAAAGCAGCCACATGCGCGGCGGTTAAAGTAATATCTTTGGAACCATCAAACTCAACACCAGAAACCCGTCTTGGCGTTTGCAGCTTTGTTGCTGTCAATGCGTTACCGTTCAGACTTGCAGACAGCTTGGTTCCAATAACCAGTTCGCCGGTTGCGTTATCAATAGCAAACGGTCTTAATGTATTCCATCCACCATAAACATCACCTTGATTGGTAAGCAGCAGGTAAGTTTTAGCGCCATCATTACGCCATAATGCCCCATACTCCCCACCTATCATTCGAATCTGATTACCACCACGCGCTACAATTTCGTCTGTGGCAAAAAGTTTTTTGCACGACAAGTTATCGTTAACGATTAACGAATGGGACTCATAAAAACCACGCCCACTCTTAAAATCAAGGATAACGTCCGCCGCGATACATTCAGTCGCCGGATTTGTTGCCCCAAACTTATAGGTCGTATCATCAACAACGAGATCAGCACCAGGTGCGGATATTGACAGGCCATCTTCGATAAACGCAAAAACAGGGAAAGCAGCGCCATCAACATAGAACACAGAGCGCAAATCATCGCCCTTATTACTCATCATTATTGAGTGGATGGCTCGTTCATTGTTTTGATATTGCCAGAACATTCCATAAGCATAACGCCCCCTGTCAGTCCAGCCACCAGGCATAACAAATCCGTTAAACTCGCAGTTATTCATCGGATCGCCTGCGGTTCGCGTTGCCGTGGTGATAATGACCCTTGATGCCAGTTCGCTTACTGAGCCAGCAGAACGCATAACAACAACAGGATAATATTTTCCAGATGTTGCACCTGCAGGAGCGTTAACCCGCACATAACGCATACCACGCTTATCAGCAAAGTCTGTTTTACTGACCGCGTTAATGTTGTTCAGGAAGCGTCCCTTATCGGGTATATCAGCGCCGTTCTGGTCTTTCTGCAGACGTTTCTCTGCATTGTCATAGGCTGCTTTTACTGCCTTTGGCGTTGCCGCCAGCGTTTCAGACGTGCTGTTGGTCGCGCTGCTGAGCTGTACTATCCCCTTTTTCGTCGTGCTCGCATCCTCAAGCGCCACGGCGGATGCAATATCCTCTGCCCGTTTTGCCGCTGTCTCGGCGCGCGTTGCCGCGGATTCCGCCGTACTTTTGCTCTGTGCTGCCGCCGTCGCACTGCCAGCTGCCTCTGTCGCCTTCGTGGATGCTGTCGTGGCGCTGCCCTTCGCTGCGGACGCTTGTCTGGTCGCCTCATCTTTTGAAGCAGACGCCGATGATGCCGATGACGCCGCCGAACTGGCGGACGATGCGGCAGCCGTTTTTGAGGATTCTGCGCTGGTTTCCGACGCTTTCGCGTTCGTTTCGGATGTCTTCGCTGCGGAAGCAGACCTCGCTGCTGCGCTGGCCTGTTCAGTGGCTTCGCCAGCCTTCGTTGTGGCTGTTGAAGCAGACGATGCGGCACTTTCTGCCGATTTTCCGGCGGCGGTGGCACTGGCTGAGGCCTGCCCGGCACTTGTTGACGCTGCACTGGCAGACGACGCAGCCGCTGTTTTTGAGCCTGCCGCAGCCGAGGCGCTCTGTCCCGCTGCCGTTTCAGAAGACCTGGCGTTCGTCTCTGACGTTTTTGCCGCCTTCGCGGAATTTCCTGCCGCTGTTGCCGAGGAAGCTGCGCTACTGGCGCTCGAGGATGCGTTCGTTTCTGATGATTTTGCCGCCTCTTTTGAAGCCGCCGCATCCCGGGCTGAGCTGGCAGCTTCTGACGCTTTCGTGGTCGCGGTGGATGCAGAAGTGGCTGCTGATTGTTGTGACGCTGCCGCATTCGTTTCTGACGTTTTCGCGGCACTGGCACTGGTAGCTGCCGCGCTTTTTGAGGACTCTGCAGCGGCAGCACTTTTTGATGCTTCAGTGGCCTTTGTTGATGCCGTTCCTGCGCTGGAAGACGCTGACTGAGCCGACGAAGCGGCCTGTCCGGCTGACGTGCTGGCTGCGCGTGCTGAGCCTGCAGCATCAGTCGCATGGGTTGCCGCCTCACGGGCAGATGTGCCGGCATCGCCGGCTGACTTCTTCGCGGCTGCCGTGTTCTGTGCCACCGCGGACGCGTTACGCGCCACCTCTTCCACCATCAGTTCAAAACGGCGCAGTGCCTCCGGACGGGCATCATCCTCCGTCATGGCACCGAGAAAATCATTCAGCGTACCGGGTCGGGAATCTTCATACACGGTAATGGTCCCGGCATGTGATGGCGGGAACCCCTCCACCAACAGAATAACGCTGTACTGACCGTGCTCAACGTCCATGCTGTAACGCCCGGCTTCATCCGGATTTTCTGAGGCCAGCGTGTTCACCACCACCGTGGTGCTGTTACGTTTTGCTTTCAGCTGGATTGTGCAGTTCTGTACCGGTTTTCCTGTGCCGTCTTTCAGTACACCTGAAATCTTTACTGCCATATTCACCCCACAAAAAAGCCCGCCTGAACCGGCGGGCTGTCATAACACTGTGTTACCTGGCTAATCAGAATTTATAACCGACACCCACGATGAAACCGTCAGTGCGCCAGTCGCCACTGCCGGAACCTTCATAAGCGACATCAATGGCCACGGACTCGGTCGGGTTAAACTGCACGCCAGCCCCCCACGCCAGAGACGTGTTGCTGTGGCGACCGTCATCACTTCCGGTCAGCACATCGTGCGTTTTCCCCTTATTGTCAGTTACGCGGAGATAATCCCCGGAGAAAGTCGACACACGGCTGTAAGCCACACCCGCCATCGCATACGCGCTGAACCATTCATTCACGCGTACAGACGGCCCCGCCATCACGCTGAACCAGCGGTTACGCACGGAATCTTCATACCAGCGGGTATCGCTGTAACGGGTCAGCTGGCGATTCTTGTCTCCTGCATAGCTGAACGACGTCACCATCCCCAGTGTGTCCGTAAACTCATAACGGTATTTCACGTTAATCCCGTTAAGATCATCGCTGCCGGGAACGTTCGTCGAGGCATGAAGATACCCCGCGCTCAGCGTGGACTGATGTTCAGATGCCCATGCAGGCGCACCGGATACGGCCAGACAAATGGCTGCGGAAAAAATGGCGGCATAAAGTTTACGCATAATTACCTCTCGCTTTTCTGCAATAAAAAAGGCACCATTTCTGGTGCCCTTATATGGGTTATAACAATTTCAACGAATACTGATGCCGGAAGCGGCTTTTTTGGTCACAATCACCGTACAGTCGGTGATATTGCCTGCCCCCTGATTGCCTTTCTGGAAAATCTTAAACTCCAGAGTGACGCTACCACCACCACTAGGCATATCAATAACTGCACTGTAACTACCGGGAATGGCCCCTTTAGTTTCTCTGGATGCGATTAATACGCCGTTTTTGCGAACTTCAAAACCATAACCCGTGTATCGCGTGCCTCCTGGGTTATTTCCGCTCCCCGGATCGTCATACGCTATACCGTTAAAAATAATGGGCGGAATAATAATCTGGCGGTCAAAGTTATGATCATCGCTGATGGTGACTGTAACCGTACCGTTTGGTGTTTCCGTGTTACCCCACGTACCGACTTTTTTCGGGAAGGCTTTTGATACAGCTTTAACGAAATCCCCTCTGACCTGGGTCGCCTCCAGCATGCCCTTAATCGTACAGTTCTGGTTAATCGTGACATTGTTGAGCGTTCCTGAGTTCGCATTCACACTACCACTGATATCCGCATTTTTAGCGGTCAGCTTTCCGTCTGATGTCAGGGAAAATACCGGAGGACTGCCACCGCTGGTAATGGTGGGGGCTGTCAGGCGCTTCAGGAACACGTCGTTCATGAATATCTGGTTGCCCTGCGCCACAAACATCGGCGTTTCATTCCCGTTTGCCGGGTCAATAAACGCGATACGGTTAGCGGCAACCAGAAACTGGCTCAGCTTGCCTTCCTCCGTGTCCTCCATGCTGAGGCCAATACCCGCGACATAATGTTTGCCGTCTTTGGTCTGCTCAATTTTGACGCCCCACATGGCATTCCATTTATCGTTAGCGTCCTTCCACTCTTTCGAAAACTCATCCAGTCTGCTGGCGTTATCCTCCGTCAGATCAACTTTTTCCAGCAGCTCTTTACCGAGATGGGATTCGGTTATCTTGCCTTTGAAAAAATCCAGGTAACCTTCCGCATCATCGCTCGCCCGACCGACAGCCTCCACGAATGCCGATGTGCCAACGGTGTTCACACTGCGAACGTAAAAATAATAATCATGGCCCGGTTTGATATTGATACTGGCGGCTATCCAGTACAGCGCCGTACCAAGATAGCGGGCTGTGGTTTCAACCTGCCTGATATCGGTAATCCGCTTTTCCGAGAACCAGAACTCAAACTGTACCGTCGGGTCATAAACAGCAAGATGCGGCGTGGCGGTTATCTGAAAATAGCCCGGCGTCAGCTCAATCCTCGACGGTGCTGCCGGTGCGGCAATCCGGAACGATACCGACGCCGGATCGCCCTGCTGTCCCCGGGCATTTACCGCCCGGACTGTCAGCCTGTAGTTCCCCAGCGCCAGTTGCGTGAAGCGGTATGTGGTTTCCGTCGTCCGGGCCGTGCTGACCAGCCGCTCACTGCCGTCGTCCGCTGTTACGGTCAGACGGAGCAGGAAGCTCACGCCCTTCACCACCTTCGGCGTGTCCCAGCGCGCCAGCACCTGATACTCCCCACTGTCTGCGGTGACTTCTGCGGTCAGGTGCTGCACCGCTGGCGGCGTGACACCATTCACCGTGCCGCTCTGGTCGCCGTCAAAGTGCGCCCCGTTATCCACGATAGCTTCTTTTTCCGGTACATGCTGCACGGCGGTGATGGCATACGTGCCGTCGTCGTTCTCACGGATACTCACGCAGCGGAACAGGCGCTGGCGCAGCGTCGGCAGCTTCAGCCCCCACACGCTGTATTCAGCAACGCCGTCAGGAACACGGCTCACTTTCACCTTCACGCCGTCGGTGACGGACTGAACCTCCACGCTGACCGGATTGCCACTTCCGTCAACCAGGCTTATCAGCGTGGTACCGGAGGATGGCAGCGTGATTTCACGGTCGAGCGTCAGCGTCCGGGTCTGGCTGTTTACCGCCAGCACGCGCCCGCCGGTGCTGATACCGGCATAGTCATCATCACAGATTTCAATGACATCGCCCGGCACATGGCGAAGCCCTTCGGCACCCACGCTGAAGTCCACGGTCTGCGTTTCCAGCAGTTCTGTTTTAATCAGCCACAGCCCGGCTCGGTGCGCCTGCCCCCGACTGGTACAGCCAAACGCATCCATCTTCGTGACGTTACGACCGTAACGGGCAATGGCCTGCGAGTCCTCCACAAGCTCTGTTGCCGTCTCCCAGCCGTTATCCGGGTCAATCCAGTTCACCTCAACGGCATTATGGCGGTCTTTCAGGGCGCTGAAGCTGTAGCGGAACGGCGCGCCATCATCCGGCATCACCACATTACTGCGGTTATAGGTCCACACCTTATCCGACGGTCGGTCCTGCACGAACGTCAGCGTCTGCCCGTTCCATACCGGCATACAGCGCATCGCCGAGCAGAAATCACTGAGCACATCCCACGCCTTACGCTGTGTGGTCAGGTACGCATTACAGGTGATGCGCGGCTCCGTGCCGCCAAAGCCGTCCGGCACTGACTGGTCGCAGTACTGGCCGATGACATACAGCGCCCATTTGTCCACATCCGCCGCACCAAGACGTTTCCCCATGCCGTAGCGTGGATGGCTCAGCATATCCCACAGACACCAGGCCATGTTATTGCTGTATGCTGGCTTAAACGTTCCGTCCCAGATACCGCTGTATTGCCGCGTCTGCGGGTTATAGTTCGACGGCACCTGCAGAATACGCCCGCGCAGATGATAATTACGGCTCACCTGCTGGCTGCCGAACTGCTCCGAATCCACCTGCACGCCGACCAGTGCCGTGTTCGGGTAGCACTGTTTCACATCGATGATTTCGGTGTATGACGACCAGAGCGTTTTGTTCTGCAGCTGGTCTGTGGTGCTGTCCGGCGTCATCCTGCGCATCCGGATATTGAACGGGCGCGGCGGCAGGTTACCCACCACCACCGATGCCAGATACTGTGAGGTGGTTTTGCCTTTAATGGTGATGTCTTTTTCCGTCACCCAGCCACCGTTACGCTGTATCTGAACCAGCAGGCGGACTTCCGACGGATTCCGGTCCCCCTTTGAGGTGGTTTCCACCAGTGCCTGCACACCGAAGGTAAAGCGCAGACGGTCGATGTTTGCCGACGTGATGGTCCGGGTAATCGGCGTGTCGTACTTCACTTCCGTACCCAGCACCGTCTCGGAGCCGGAGGATTCAAATCCCTCCGGCGGTGTCTGCTCCTGCTCACCTGCCCGGAAAACCACCGTGACACCGGAGATATTGGTATTCCCCTCACTGTCCAGCACCGGCGTACTGTTCAGCAGCACACTTTTTAATCCGTCCACCGGACCTTCAACCGGCCCTTCACTGATGGCGTCTATCACGCTCAGCATCTGGGATGATTTCAGGTTGTCCTTCGCTTCGCGCGGGGTATGCCCCTTACTGCTGCCTTTACCCATTCCTCACGCTCCATAAACGACAAAACCGCCCGGAGGCGGTTTCACATAAAACGTTTTTCATCAGCGACCAATCACCACAACCTGACCACCATCCCCTTCGTCTGCCGTGCTGATCTCCTGAGAAACCACGCGTGACCCCACGCGCATTTCACCGTACAGAACGGGCAGAACATTGCCCTGGGCAACCATGTTATCCAGTGACGAGAAATACGTGTTCTGTTTGCCGTTATCTGTACTGGCTGCCGTGGGCGTCCTGGCTTTCGGTGCCAACATCTGCGCCACACCGCCCAGGATCATACTGGCCCCTGCCGCATACATACCCGATACAGCCGTGGCCCCCAGCCAGCCCACAGGGTTCCACCATGCAACCGCAATCAGCGCCGCCCCCAGCACTGCCTGAAAAATACCGCCACTTTTAGCACCCGCCGGACGCGGTACGATGTGGATCACGGCACCATTTTCCAGCGGCTCATTAAGACGGGCAGACAATTCAGTTTCACCTGCATCACGCCCGGCAATGCGTACCTGGTACCAGCCGTCGCTCAGTTTCTGACGAAATGCCGGGATCTGCATGGCCAGCGCCCGGATGGCTTCGGACCCCGTTTTCACTCGAAGGTCGATGCGGCGGCCAAATCGTTGTAAATCCCCGTAAAGGCAGATGCGTGCCATGCCCGGTGACGCCAGAGGGAGTGTGTGCGTCGCTGCCATTTGTCGGTGTACCTCTCTCGTTTGCTCAGTTGTTCAGGAATATGGTGCAGCAGCTCGCTGTCACCACAGTAAATGGCGGCATGATTCGGCACCGATGAACCAAAACAGCACAGCAGCACATCGCCCGGCTGCGCCGCTGACAACGGCACCTGATACAGCCCTGTGGCCTCCAGATTATCCAGATAGAGATTCTGACCGTGACGCCACCAGTTATCCCCGCGATGAAAATCCGGCATCTCAATTCCCGCCAGATGGTAAGCGTCCCGGAACAGCGTGTAACAGTCCGTCACCCCGTGCTCAAAGCGCCGCCCGGTGAGATGCGGCACACAGCGGAATTTATGAATCGCCCCCCGGCAGACCAGCCACCACGGCAAATCACTCTGTACCTGCAGCCGCCGGTCGGCCTCACTCAGCCAGGGCAGACCACCGGGGTGGCTGTGGACCAGCGCCACAATCTCTCCCTGCATTTCTGCACTCAGCCAGTCCTCCGGCGACATCCGGAAATACGCCTCCGGCTCACCGGAGATATTCACGCAGGGAAAATATCTTTCCTCCTCCGGCGTTCTCACCACGAAGCCGCACGACTCCGCTGGCGCACATCGCCGGGCGTGCGCCAGAATCGCTGATTCTGTCTCTGTCATGGGATTTACTGCGAAAGTTTGTTAATGGAAAGGAAGCCGCCAAAGTTGCCGACGTTATTGCGAAACTTACAGCCGCTCAGGCATTTGCTGCATTTATCCTTCGTGATATCGGACGTCGGCTGGTCATATTCATCCGCGACCGCCGGACCGCTATAACCGCACTCATCGCCGCGATAGGTCCAGGTGCAGGTGTTGGCCAGCATGATACGTCCCGGAAAAACAGCGCCATCCGTTTCAGTCGGCGTGGACAGTACAAAAGAGGCACTGACCGCGCTCAGTTCGCTGCACTGCTCGATGCGCCAGCGGCTGATCACCTCCTGCTCCGGATCGGCGTCACTGTTTCCGTTGACGAAGTTCACCGCATCCAGAAAACGGGCGTAAACCTTACGCCGGACCACCGTTCCTCCGACCAGACTCTGCAGGTCTTCCGCCATCCCGGTGACCATGCCGTGCAGGTTAGAAACCGTCAGTGTCGGACGGGCAGCACTGCCTTTGCCGTTCAGTTCAAATCCCGTCCCCTGAATGGGATACGCCTGATACTGTCGCCTCTGCCAGGTGACCGGCTCACCTTTATCGTTCTGCTCATTACAGAAAAAATAACGTTCACCACCGACCACTGTCAGATCGATTTCCCAGAGCACCACCTGGGCTGACTGAGTGAGGCGTGTCGTCTCATGATGTGTTTCCTGTGAAATATCCTGCATCAGGGCCTCCTATGCCACGACCTGTTCAAAATCTGCCGTTATGGTTACCCACAACGCCCCCACGCTTGCCGACCATTTACGACAAACCACCCTGATCGGCTTCCAGTCATAAGGTGGCGTCCACTGAAATGCGCGGACGCCACCGTGCCGTTCCAGAAAGGCTTTTAAAGATGGGTGTTCACATTTACGAACACGTATCGTCACGCTGTAAATCGACAACTGGTTATTCAGTCCCGCCGCACGACGCTGTTCATAACCATCGCCCAGCTTCACTGTCACCACTTTCGGCTCTGATACCACATTCATATCCGGGCGCACTTTCCAGTGAAACGTCTCCATTACCGATATGCTCCACTTAACCGACCACCATCACGGGCCTGCTGTTGCATAAAGTCCGCTGCCGCTTTTTTCCCAAGGTCATAAACCACCTTCAGGGCAGCCGGACCTATCTGCCCGTTCGTGCCGTCGTTGTTAATCACCACATGGTTATTCTGCTCAAACGTCCCGGACGCCTGCGACCGGCTGTCTGCCATGCTGCCCGGTGTACCGACATAACCGCCGGTGGCATAGCCGCGCATCAGCCGGTAAAGATTCCCCACGCCAATCCGGCTGGTTGCCTCCTTCGTGAAGACAAACTCACCACGGTGAACAATCCCCGCTGGCTCATATTTGCCGCCGGTTCCCGTAAATCCTCCGGTTGCAAAATGGAATTTCGCCGCAGCGGCCTGAATGGCTGTACCGCCTGACGCGGATGCGCCGCCACCAACAGCCCCGCCAATGGCGCTGCCGATACTCCCGACAATCCCCACCATTGCCTGCTTAAGCAGAATTTCTGTCATCATGGACAGCACGGAACGGGTGAAGCTGCGCCAGTTCTGCTCACTGCCGGTCAGCATCGCTGCCATATTCTGTGCAATACCATCAAAGGTCTGCGTGGCTGCACTTTTTACCTGCGACATACTGTCCGTGGCGCTCTCTTCCCACTCACTCCAGCCGGACTTCAGGCCTGCCATCCAGCTCCCGCGAAGCTGGTCTTCAGCCGCCCAGGTCTTTTTCTGCTCTGACATGACGTTAT
>OHIM01001415.1_pt1 | contig 10139 bp, 13 predicted proteins | sample 1568271 | NCBI WGS metagenome assembly OHIM01 (sample SAMEA3879580, study PRJEB24766) | human gut metagenome | biome: human-associated habitat; feature: feces | place: USA | collected 1985/1987
GTAGCGGTTCATCAGGATGAATGACTCGTCTGCAAGAGCGGAAAGTGATACGGGTCCGTCAAGCGGATGTCCAACGGGAAGGACGGTGACCAGTTCATCGTCCGCAAGATAGACGGAAGAAATGTCGCTCTGATCGGCTATCATCTGTTCCCGGCAGATAATAAGGTCATACTGACTGGATAGCAGTCCTTTTTTTAAGTCATTTTCTTCGACTTCATCGAGAATGAGATGAATGTCCGGATGGGATTCGGTGAACTGACGGAAATGTGCGGTCAGTCCGTACTGTGTCAGGATCGGCAGCGTTCCGATACGGAGTTCATTTTTATTTCCCATGGGAATCTTGTACTTCTTCATATGTCCGGTCATGATCTCATATTGCCGGCGAAGGGCCAGGGCATCCTGGTAAAAGGTCTCTCCGGCGGGGGTAAGCCTTCCGACGGGAGCGGTCGAGCAGAGTGACGCCAAGCTCTTTTTCTAATTTTATGATCTGTTTTGAAAGTGCTGACTGCGAGATATTCAGTTCTTCAGCAGCGTCAAAATAGGTATTGCATTCAGCGATGGCAATAAAATACTGAATCTGATCAAATGTCATATCTGAGGTCTCCTTGGGTTAGGTAAAAATATAAAACAATTCATTCCGTTTTGGAATCAATTATAGCATAAGTGGAATTGATTTTCTATTGAGAGATTATTAGAATGGGAGGAAAGAGGATAAGTAAATCCGCAGATTTGAAATGATAATATGAAATAGGAGGATTATTTTATGGCATTTTTCAACAGCGCAGTAGGAGTTTTGCAGACACTCGTTATCGCTCTCGGAGCAGGTCTTGGCATTTGGGGCGTTATCAACCTCTTGGAGGGCTACGGAAACGACAATCCGGGCGCGAAAAGCCAGGGCATGAAGCAGCTCATGGCGGGCGGCGGCATCATCGTCATTGGCACCACACTGATCCCTCTGCTGTCTGGCCTGTTTTAAGGTAGGCGCTTATGGATTTTCTCACCGACTGGCTCACAAACTGGCTCAAAGAGCTTCTGATTGGCGGGATCATGGGGAACCTCGAAGGTCTTTTTGATACTGTCAATACCCAAGTCGGAGAGATTGCGGCACAGGTAGGGACTACCCCGGCGGCGTGGCACGCCGGGGTTTTCTCCCTGATCCGACAGCTTTCCGAAACGGTGATCCTGCCGATTGCCGGAATGGTGCTGACCTTTGTTGCCACTTATGAGCTCATACAGATGCTTTTGGAAAAGAACAATATGCACGAGGTTGACGTTGCGAACCTCTATAAATGGATGTTCAAAACGGCCTGTGCAATCCTGATCCTGTCAAATACATTCAATATCGTCATGGCTGTGTTCGATGTGTCGCAGAGCGTTATCGCGCAGGCAGGCGGGCTCATTCAAGGCTCTACCGATGTTTCGGCGGATATGCTTGCCGAACTTGAGACCTCGCTGGAGGCGATGGACTTGGGGCCGCTTTTGGGGCTTTGGCTGCAATCTGCGCTCATCGGCTTCACGATGAAAGCAATGGGGATTATCATTTTCGTCTTGGTGTATGGCAGGATGCTGGAAATCTATCTGCTGACCAGTCTGGCCCCCATCCCCGTTGCTACGCTTTCCAACCGGGAGCTTGGCGGCACCGGGCAGAACTACATCAAGTCCCTGTTTGCCGTGGGCTTTCAAGGGCTGCTGATTCTTGTATGTGTTGCAATTTACGCGGTGCTCATTCAAGGCATCGCAACAAGCGGCGATCCCATCGGGGCGATTTGGGGAACTGTGGGCTACACGGTTTTGCTTTGCTTCATGCTCTTTAAGACCGGGAGCATTGCCCAGCGTATCTTTGGCGCTCATTAACAGGAGGTGGTGCTTATGCCGAGAAGATACGGGGCAGACGGAACGCGCTTATGGAATGGAAAAACGCCGGAGGAGTTTACTGAAGCGGACGCTTACCGCTTTATGGCGGAAACAGAGGCCGTCCTGCAAAGAAAAGAGCTGATGGACGACCCCGCCCAGCCTGCTCCGGCAAGCGGAAAGGAGGAATTTTATCTGAGTAAGAAGGACGATGTATTGCTGACCCCGGAGCAGATTGCTGCGGAGGAACGGCGCTGGCTGTTTGATGCGCCCATCGCGGAGCTTGCAGAAGTCAAGGGCGTTAGCATTGATGAGGCAGTAAAAATGCGGACAGATGCTGTCTTGCAGGAGGCGGTTGTTCCGATCACGGTATCTGTCCGCCCGATTGAGCCGCAGGGAAAACTGATCGGCTTCGCCAGCGTCAATTTTGGCGGTGTGGTCATCGACGATTTTAAGGTTGTGGACGGGAAAAACGGGATTTTCCTCGGCGCTCCCTCTAAACCTGATCCTGCCAGCCGGACGGGATACCGGGCTACGGTTCGGATTCCTGACCGCGCCACACAGGAACGGATCAATGCGGCTGGTGTGGAGGCGTATCATGCGGCGGTGGAACAGCTTGTTGCACGGGCCCAGGCGGTACGGCCTGCCCCGATCAAGGAGCAGATGGCCGAGGCCGCGAAACAAGCTGGAAAAGAAAATGCCGCCCGGCCTGCACCTGCCAAAGCAAAGGAGGCCCGCAATGACCGATAGCCGCACTTTGGGACAAAGTGTCCCGAAGGAGGGCTTGTTTCTCATGGATGGCATTGAGGGCCTGCGCTCCCTGCCAAAACATAGCGTGGATATGCTGCTGACTGATCCGCCCTACGGCACAACCCGGAATTATTGGGATGTGCCCCTGCCGCTCCCGGAGCTGTGGGAGGCGGTGAAATGGGCGGTCAAGCCGAATGGCGCAGTGCTGTTTTTCGCACAGTGCCCCTTTGACAAGGTGCTGGGCGCATCCAACCTCGCCATGCTCCGCTATGAGTGGATTTGGTACAAAGAGCGCGGAACGGGCTTTCTCAATGCAAACCGGGCTCCGCTGAAAAAGTCAGAGAACATCTTGGTGTTTTACCAAAAGTCCCCGGTCTACAATCCACAGTTTACTTACGGCAAGCCATATACCCGTGTTCATTCCCGAAGCGGTACAAGCTCCAACTATGGGAAATTTGAACGGCAGGGCTCAGAGTCCAACGATGGCCGCCGCTATCCCGGAAATGTGCTTTTTGTGCCTACGGTGTCCGGCGGCATCCATCCCACACAGAAGCCCGTGGAGCTTTGTGAGTATCTGATCCGCACCTATACCCGCCCCGGCGAATTGGTCGCGGACATTTGCGCGGGCTCCGGCACAACCGCGATTGCAGCTATCAACACAGAACGCCGCTTTGTATGCTTTGAAACGGCCCCGGCCTTTTATGCCGCAGCCAGTGAGCGTATTCGTGCGGCGCAGGCAGTAAAAAGCTCTGGCGAGAAAGGAGTGTAATTATCCAGCAGTATTCTATCATTTACGCCGATCCCCCTTGGCGCTACTCGGCTAAGAAAGTACAGGGCGCGGCGGAAAATCATTATCCCACTATGAGCATTGAGGAGTTATGTGCGTTGCCTGTGGCTGATCTTGCAGCCCCGGACAGCGCACTCTTTTTATGGGCCACTTTCCCGCAGCTCCCGGAGGCGCTCCGGCTGATCGAGGCTTGGGGCTTCACCTACAAAAGCGTTGCTTTCGTCTGGCTGAAAAAGAACAAGAAGGCGGATAGCTGGTTTTACGGCCTTGGCTTCTGGACAAGGGGCAACGCGGAAATTTGTCTGCTGGCTACCAAGGGACATCCGAAGCGGCAGGCTACCAATATTCATCAATTTATCATTTCCCCGATTGAGGCCCACAGCAAAAAGCCGGACGAGGCCCGCGGCAAAATCATTTCCCTGATGGGCGATCTGCCCCGCGTGGAGCTCTTTGCCAGGCAGACCCCGCCCGGTTGGGCTGTATGGGGAAATGAAGTAACACCAACCATCCCGGACTTTGGGACACATTGTCCCGAAGTGCAGAAAGGAGTGTGATCTATGCCCTATGTAAACGTACCAAACGATTTATCCAAAATCAAAACAAAGATGGCTTTCAACCTCACCAAACGCCAGCTTGTCTGCTTCGGCAGCGCGGGCGCGGTGGGGATTCCGGCCTATCTGCTGACCCGTGCCACCCTCGGCAATACCGGGGCGATGTTTCTCATGCTGGGAATTATGCTCCCGGCGTTCCTGCTGGCGATGTATGAAAAGGACGGCTTGCCCTTTGAAAAGGTGGTGCGGAATATCATCCGGGCCAAGTTTCTAAGGCCGGGGATCAGGGTCTACCGAACCGAAAACATTTATGCGCCCTTTGCCGGGCCGGGCGCTGGAAAGGAGGATGTGATTGAAAAACACAAAGAAGAAAAACGGAGCCGCCGCCAAGGGTAAAGGCCGGGCGACCCTGTCTGCTCAGCAGACAATCCCGTATCTGTCCATGCACCCGGACGGTGTGTGCAAGCTCCCGGGTGGGCTCTATACAAAAACCGTGGAATATGAGGACATCAATTACTCCGTGGCATCCACCGAGGATCAGACTGCCATATTCAGCGGATGGAGTTCATTTCTCAACTACTTTGACAGTTCGCTGCCGTTCCAGCTTTCCTTTATCAACCGCCGTTCCCATTCCCGCAGCCGCTATCAAGTCAATATCCCGAAAGCGGATGACAACTATAACAGCGTCCGGGACGAGTTTACCGGGATGCTGAAAAATCAGATTGCCAAAAGCAATAACGGCATTGAACGCTCAAAATACATCACCTTTGGCATACCCGCCGAGGGGATTGCGGAGGCACGGCCCCGTCTGGAGCGTGTGGAGGCTGATGTCATGGGAAACTTTAAGCGGCTGGGCGTTCCCTCGGAGCCTATGGACGGGCGGGCCCGCCTTGCGCTGCTTCATAGCCAGATGCATCCGGGGAGCCGCGAGGCGTTCCGCTTTTCGTGGAAAGACATCCCACAGACCGGGCTTGGCACAAAAGACTTTATTGCCCCGGACAGTCTCGACTTCCGCCAGTCCCGCACATTCCGCATCGGCCAGTATTGGGGCGCGGTGTCCTACTTACAGATTATGGCATCGGAGCTTTCGGATAAGTTGTTGGCGGAAATCTTGGAGCTGGATGCGGAAATGACCGTGACCATGCACATTCAGACCGTGGATCAGCTCAAGGCAATTAAGACCATCAAGGGGAAAATCTCGGACATCGGAAAAATGAAAGTGGAGGAACAGAGAAAGGCTGTGCGCTCCGGCTATGACCCGGATATTCTTCCCCCTGACCTGATCACATTCAGCAAGGACGCAGCGGAGCTTCTGGCTGATTTGCAATCCCGCAATGAGCGAATGTTTCTGCTGACCTTTACGGTGGTAAACCTTGCCCCTACTCGCCAGCGGCTGGAAAACGATGTGTTTACCGTGGGCGGCATCGCGCAGAAATACAACTGCGCTCTGCGCCGTCTGGACTGGCAACAGGAACAGGGCTTTGTTTCCTCGTTGGCCCTTGGTTACAACGAGGTAGAAATCCAGCGCGGTATGACAACCAGCTCCACAGCCATCTTTATCCCCTTTATGACAAGGGAGCTCCGCATGGCTGGGCAGGCCCTCTACTATGGCATGAACGCACTTTCTCACAATGTCATCATGGCTGACCGCAAAAAGCTGAAGTCGGCAAACGGGATGTATTTGGGCTCTACGGGCTCCGGCAAGAGCTTTGCCGCAAAGCGCGAGCTCTTGAATGTGTTTCTCACCATCCCGCAGGATCGGATCATCGTGGTTGACCCGATGGGCGAATACGCTCCGCTGGTGCGAAGGCTGGGCGGCCAGGTGATCGAGATTGCCCCGGACAGCCCGCACCACCTCAATCCGATGGATGTGGAGCTCAATATGGCCGCCGGAGAAAGCCCGCTTTCCATGAAGGCGGATTTTCTTTTGTCCCTGTGCGAGCTGGTGGTCGGCGGCAAGGAAGGCTTGCAGCCCATTGAAAAGACGGTCATTGACCGCTGCGTGCGTTTGGTGTACCGGGAACAGGCGCTCGGACTGGAAACTGCAAAAACACCGCTGTTGCAGGATTTGTACGAAGAGCTCTTACGCCAGCCGGAGCCCGAGGCCCGGCGCGTGGCAACTGCCTTAGAGCTTTATTGCACAGGCTCCCTCAATCTCTTTAACCATCCTACCAACGTCAAGACGGACAGCCGTGTGGTGTGCATTGTTCTGAAAAACATGGGCGAAAACCTTAGAAAGATTGCAATGCACATCACAAATGAGTTTGTTTCGCAGGCGGTGGATCAGAACTTCCACGAGGGCGCGGCGACTTGGTGCTACTTTGACGAGTTTCATATCCTGCTCCGCGATCCGCTGACAGCCAGCTACTTTGTGGCAGTCTGGAAAATGCTGCGTAAAAAAGGATGTGTGCCGTCTGCTTTGACGCAGAACGTCAAAGACCTTTTGGCCAGCCGGGAAATCGAGAACATTCTGGATAACACGGATTTTATGATCCTGCTTTCGCAGGCGCAGAGTGACCGTACCATTCTGGCAAAACAGCTCGGTATTTCCGAGCACCAGCTTTCCTATATCACACACAGCAATTCCGGCGAGGGGCTGTTGTTCTATGGAAATGTGACCATCCCGTTTGTGGATCGGTTCCCTCGCGGAGAAATCTATGACCTGCTGACTACCCGCCCGGAGGATATGAAGAATGAAACGAAAAACGAATAAGACCAAGGAGGAGGCTTGGTCGCAGACCGCCCACGCCCCTGACGGGGAACAGCCCGGGCCGGAGGCTTCCGACACTTCGGGACAAAGTGTCCCGAAGTCCAAGTTCCGCAAAAAGAGCCAGCAGGAACAGGCTGCGGCGGCAAAGCTCCACATGGAGTCCCAAGGCGAAAAGCTGGAACAGGCCCGGGAGAAGCTGGCAAAGCAAAAGCCGCCGAAAAAGCCCGGCCCGGTAAAACGCATAGGCCGTGTTGCCAGCGGTTCCGTTCACAGCTTCGTGCATGGCAAGATTTTTGAAGTGGAACAGGAAAATGTCGGCACGGAAGGCGCACACCGTTCTGAGCTTGTGGGAGAAACCGCGCTACGGCATGGCTCCCGCTTTGTGCGCCGTAAAGTCCGGGAACATCCGGCAAAAGTGGTACGCAAGGCCGAGGCCCGCTATACCAAGTACACGGCGGACTACCATTTTCACACCGCCGCACAGGAGCACCCGGAGCTGACGAAAAATGCCCTTACCCGCTACTGGCAGAAGCAACGGCTCCGCAGGCAATACCGCAAGCAGGCAAAGGAGGCTGCAAAGCAGGGCGCGGCTGCGGCTGGGAAAACTGCCACAGCCACAGAACGCCTGACTGCCCGGGCAGTGGAATTTGTCAAAAGTCATCCTGCAGGTGCCGTGATTGCGGTGCTCTGTGTGTTACTCCTGTTTGCTATGCAGTCCTGTTCCTCTACCATGCTTATGCTGGGGAACGCCGGGGCCGGTGCATTAGGGGCCAGCACCTATCCTTGCGAGGATCGTGATATGCTGGCCGCCGAAGCCGCCTATTGTGCGCTGGAAGATGATTTACAGCATTATCTGGACACCTATGAAAGCACCCATGACTATGACGAATACCACTTCGATCTGGACGAAATCGAACATGACCCCTATGTGCTGCTTTCTCTTTTGTGTGCGCTCCATGAGGGACAATGGACAATAGGCGAGGTACAGGGAACGCTGCAAATGCTCTTTGACCGCCAGTACATTTTGACCGAGGATGTGGTGGTGGAAACCCGGTATCGCACGGAAACCGACACATGGACGGACGAGGACGGCAACTCCCATACGGACACCTATCAGGTGCCTTACGACTATTACATCTGTACGGTTACGCTGGAGAACTTTGATTTATCCCATGTGCCTGTGTATGTCATGGGCGAGGATCAGCTTTCCCGGTATGCCATCTATATGGCAACGCTGGGAAACCGCCCCGATCTGTTCCCGGATTCTCCCTATGTGAACAAGTACATTACCGGGAAACCCGGTGATTACGAAGTGCCCGGAGAATATCTGGACGATGAAACCTTTGCCGCGATGCTTGCCGAAGCACAGAAATATATCGGCTATCCCTATGTGTGGGGCGGCAGTTCTCCTGCCACTTCCTTTGATTGCTCGGGGTACGTTTCGTGGGTCATCAATCACTCCGGCTGGAATGTGGGCAGGCTGGGAGCCCAGGGGCTCTATAACATCTGTACGCCGACCAGTTCTCCCAAACCCGGTGATCTGGTGTTCTTCAAAGGCACCTATGACACGCCGGGCGTGAGCCATTGCGGGATTTATGTCGGTGATGGAAAAATGCTGCATTGCGGAGATCCCATCGGCTACGCAAATTTGAATACAAGCTACTGGCAATCTCATTTTTACGCCTACGGGCGTTTACCGTGACAGGAGGTTTTGAAATGGCAACTACCAAAAGCATGAAAATTCAGGCCGAGATTGATAAGGTCAAGGCCAAAATCAGTGAACAGCAGGCCCGGCTCAAGGAGCTGGAGCAGAAAAAGCTGGAGGCGGAAAACAGCGAGATCGTGGACATTGTGCGCGGTATGAGCATTTCCCTTACGGAGCTCCCGCTGCTGTTTGAAAAGCTGAAGGACGGAGGTACTTTGGGACAAAGTGTCCCGAAGTCCGAAGAAGAAAAGGAGGAAAACTGAATATGAAACACTTTCGTATGTTGGCGGCGGGGCTTTGCTCCGCCGTTCTTTTATGCGGCTTTGCAATCCCGGCCTATGCCTATTCGGACGGCGGGAATGAGGAACCGCCTGTTGTGGAAGAAACTCCGGCCCCGGAGCCAGCGCCTACCATTACCCCGGGCGAGGGCTTTTCGGAGGATGGAAACCTTGTGACCCGCGATCTGCTCTACGATGCCGCAACCAACAAACAGTTCATCACGGTGGAAACCAGCGGCGGCAACACCTTTTACATTGTCATTGACTATGACAAGCCTGTGGACGAGGACGGCGAACAGTATCACACCTACTTTTTGAACATGGTGGATGAAGCCGATCTGCTGGCGGCACTGGAGGCCGCTGGCGGAGAACTTCCGGCCTGCTCCTGCACAGAAAAATGTGCGCCCGGAGCCATCCATACGGATTGCGAGGTCTGCGCGGTCAACATGACCGAGTGTGCTGGCACGGCTCCCGAACCCGCCCCGGTGACAGAACCTGCGGAGGAGCCGGAACCCGAGCCCCAGCAGAAAAGTAATACCGGGACGCTTCTGCTGATTTTGGCTGTGGCTGTTCTGGGCGGCGGTGCAGGCTGGTACTTCAAAATCTACCGCCCGAAGCATGAAAAAGCTGCTGTACCCGAAGAGGATTACAGTGAGGAACTGGCTGATTATGACGATCCCGAGGACGATGGGCCGCCTTGGGACGAGGACGATACCGAAAGCGAGGATAATGAATGAGATTTACCAACAACCCCTATGAGGGATTTATGAAAGAAAAAAGCTACTTTAAGGGTGCTCCGCCCAACCTGCCGCCCAAAGGCTCCCGCTGTGACGGCTGCCCCTACTGGCATGGGATCGGCTGCGTGTTCTGCTACCGGGAGCAGCTCAGGGTAAAGACAGGGGGCAAAAATGAGCCGTGAACTGACTCGGCAGGAAAAAACGGCGATTCGTAAGCTGGTGACAAAATGGTGCGCCAACTACGATAAAGACTATGGCTGCCTGCCGCTGGACTGCCCCTGTTATATGCTGCAAAAATGGTGGACCGGCTCTTTCTGCCGATACTTCCGGGAGGCGGTGCTGCCGGTGGACCCGGCGCTAGAATCTGCCATTACCGGCGAGGACACTTCCCTGAAACAGAAAACATGCCCGGTTTGTGGGAAAGCCTATCTGCCTACTACCAGCCAGGCGTATTGTTCGGATTCCTGCCGCACCTTTGCCAGACGGAAATCCGAGCGGGAACGCAAGCGCCGGATCAGAAAAAATTAAAGGTAATATGTCCGCAACTTAACCAAAATGAGGCTTGATTTTCAAGGCTTTCGGGACCCGGTTTGAGGGGTGGCTGTATTAGAATACTCTGACGCCCCGAAACAGGTCTAAGTTGCGGACAAATAAACAAACGGGAGGGATGCAGATAGAAAAGACAGCGATTACAAAAGAGCTTATGCGGATTGATACCAGGAGGCAGATGATTGATATACAGCAGATTGATAACCGGCGCTTTATGTATA
>OHIM01001426.1_pt1 | contig 10075 bp, 7 predicted proteins | sample 1568271 | NCBI WGS metagenome assembly OHIM01 (sample SAMEA3879580, study PRJEB24766) | human gut metagenome | biome: human-associated habitat; feature: feces | place: USA | collected 1985/1987
GGTCAATTCCGTCACCCGTGGACGTGTCCGCTATTACTCCGTGGACTTCAGTGTACTTGCCGACGTGGATGTCCTGGTAGAAATCATCATGCCCCAAACCACGCTCTTCCGTGACTTCATCCTCTACTTTGCCTACCACGCCACTATGCAGAAGAAGAGCAAGGAAGAACAACTGAAGCCTGCCTCCGCCATAAATCACGAGGCTGCCGCCCGAATCTATCAACTGTTGAGCCAAGTCTATGACGAGCGCCGCCAATACTATAATGATGGGGGACTGACCGGAGATGTGAAGCCTGAACGCTCGAAATCTGCCATGCAATTGCAGCATAACAAACCCATAGAACGTAAACTGGCAAAGTTGGCAGACTACTACAACGATAACAGCATCAAAAACGCCTTTCTTGCCTATGTGGACGAAATCCTGACCCAAAAGAAAGAACCCGAAAACCTGATGTATTACTTTCTCTCTTTCGATGAGACATCGGATTGTTTCGGAGTGGTGAATCATTACCTTAATTATTTCACCTTGCATTATAGTTACAGCAGCAACAGTTGAAGTCTATCCGCTGATGATGCTGTTATTAATTCTTTTAATATAATACTTTATTATTCTTTCCCATGCTGTTCTCTGCACGCTTATTGCTGATTGCGGCAATAGCATTCGCAGAATTCTACATACCATTTGTTGAACTCAGCAAAATAGCCCTCTCATTTGTTGTTTTCAACGTAGTTTTCAGGTCGCTTGTTTGAGCTAAATTTACGTTTTTTGCCGTTTTTGCTTAGGGAACCCGTGGATTTTGGCTTATTTTGAGAAACGTGATTCGCTCAAACTAAAACGGCAAATCATAAATGGAGACTTCTTTTTCGTGTACTGACATTCTCTCTGCATTATTCAAAAGAGAAATATCTTTAATCTTTTTATGATATAGAGAAAATTTTGCAATTTGTTCTATTTCTTTTTTACGGTTTTTACTAAGGATTAGATATTCTTCTTCTCTATCAATTCCTAAAAAACGGCGTCCCAAAAGATTGGCTGCAATTCCTGTAGTGCTGCTGCCTGTAAATGGGTCGAGAATCCACGCACCACCACGAGTTGATGCCAAAATAATACGCGACAATACAGATAAGGGTTTCTGAGTAGGATGTTTGCCACATGATTTTTCCCAACGAGCTATGGCCGGTAATTGCCATACGTCCGTCATCTGCTTGTTGCTGTTGATTTGCTTCATGATACTATAATTATAGTAGTGTGTTATTTTAGCAGACTTGCGTGCCCAAATAATGAACTCTGTTGAGTGTGTAAAATAACGACATGAAATATTAGGTGGCGGATTGGTCTTTGCCCATGTCACTACATTCAAAATCTTAAATCCTAATTCAGTCAGGATATTGGCTATTGAAAAAATATTATGATATGTACCGCTAATCCATATTGTTCCATTTTCCTTCAGTTTATTTTGGCATTCGCTTATCCATGCTCGATTGAACGAATCTATGTATTCAGGAGTACCTCCTTTATCCCATTCCCCTTTATCCACGCATACCATCTTCCCACTTTGCACACTTATCCCTCCATTACTGAGAAAGTAAGGAGGATCGGCAAATATCATATCGAACTTGAAACTGAATTGCTTTAATAATTCGATGCAGTCACCATGCAGGAGGGTAAAGGCACGGTCGGAGGATTTGAAATAAGGAATCATAATTTAGCAATAATCTCTTGATATTCCTTCCAGGACATTAACCGACCTTCTCCAGTGGGATAATTGACATCTTCCTGCCCCCATATCCATTTATATACTTTTATTAAAGCCTCAGGAGTTTCACCGGAAGCGAAATTTAAAGCTCTTATTTCATTTATAAAATCGGAAGGTTCTTCTCCATTATATGTTTTTTCCATTAAAGTCAGAAATACTTTTGCTTTATCTTTGTTTTCCTGAACTTTATTTATTACATCTTCTAAGATTTGTTTGTGAGATATTTGCCATAGTGTATTATCATTGGGATTATAGATGAATACTAAAAAATCTTCTTTTTTAGGTCTTCCATATACAGATTTACCACCAGGCTTCGTGATAACGATTTTCCTACCATCAGAGAGTTCTTCGACTTCATAACCTCGATATGGTAAATCTATAAGTTTTTGTGAGAAAGTAGCTTTATCCGCATTGTTTATACGAATAGGCTCTAGTTCTATATTATGTTGATAGATGTTTTTCATCGTTCTATTTATTTCATGATTTTACTTATAATGCCGTTCTCCATATCATTAATATTGTATATATGTTCAAGTACATCAAAAGTTTCTTCCAAATTTCGACGCGCACTATTCCATCCTTTTCCATCCGTAAACCAGACAAATGTAAAATCTGTTAGGTCTTTGGTTTCCAAGGTTATCGTTTTGTAACTTCTTGCTGTTTCGTTAAGCTTAGAGCCACTACTTCCATAAAAATTGGTTTCTATACCATATACCATGGTAGGTGTTTTTACGACAAAATCAAATCGTTTCTCTGCCTTACCTTGGTTAGATATTGAAGATAAATCAATACCCCATTTCTTTTCGATAGCATGAATATACATTTCTTTGAAGTAGGTGATACCTTTTACAAACCCAGCCTTCTGTATATATGATTCGACGAGGTTCTCCATCAGGTGTCCACCTCTATTTTTTCTTCCATTAGAATCAAGCCCAGTTTCTATTCCTGTAACATAATCTACAAGACTTCCGATAATGCGATTCTCAATCAAGTTGAAAATACCAGTTTTGCGCATAAATATTTTATATTGCTCTACACTATAGTTCATTTTTTTGAAATTATAACAGAAGCTGCCTTCTTCATCTATAGCTTCTATATCCATTTCACGCTTTGCTATCAGAATAGGAATACACTTTAGAATACTAGGGTATTTACATAATAAATTATCAAAATCGTTTTCTATATTTTTGCTGCCAATAAGAGAATTCATAATATTCAATTCCACTTTAATAGCATCAACATTAGAGAAAACTTTGTCAAAGTATGTATAATATTGGTAGTTCGCAATACTTGTACGAAACAGTGCAAGCCATTGTTTAAAATCTCTTTCCATACAAATTTATCTATAATTCATGCTAATATTAGAAATCATAAGTTCGGACAGTTTCCCTCTTTTTTCAGGATTGGCATTAACCATTCGCGTAGCCATTACTCGCTGAATATGGTATTCGTTATAAATCTCATCAAAGAAATTATCATTTTCGTCTTTGCCTTTCACATCCGAATTACTTAAGATGAAATTAGTTTTATATTGAACTATCTTGTGACAAAAATCGCGTAGCCGTATTTGTTCATTATCGTCAAACTCATCTTTGGCATACGAGTTGAAAGAAGAAGTTTTGCTTAAAGGTTTATATGGAGGATCAAAGTAGAATAAAGCATCAGGAGAAGCGTAAGCTATTGTTTTCTCGAAATCCCCACACAAAATATCTACCTTTTGCAAAATCTTAGAATCTGCAAGAATTGTATCTTCATCACAAATTCTAGGATTGGCATATTTTCCATGGGGAACATTGAATTTTCCTTTAGAATTTACTCTATACAACCCATTGAAGCATGTCCTATTTAAAAAAATGAATAAAGCGGCGGTCTCTATTTCAGACAAGGATGAAGCGTTATATATGTCGCGCTTATTTAAATAATACTCTTTTCTGTCTTCTTCTCCCAAGGGGATATACTTTTCTTGAAGTTCTTTTAATTGTTCAATCAATTTATATGGTTGTTCCTTAATAACTTTATATGTAGTTATCAAATGGGGATTTATATCATTAATCACAGCTTTTTGAATATTGGGAAATTGCTGTAATATCCAAAATAAAACAGCCCCACCTCCAACGAAAGGTTCTACATAAATAACGTTTTTTTTCTGTGAGAAGTCAGATGGTAAGGTACGCTCTATATCTCCTAAAAGCTGCGTCTTTCCACCTACCCATTTTACAAAAGGTTTTGCAGTTCTATATATTCTATGTTGCATATTTGGTCTAAATATCATTCTTCTAATGGCAAAGATAGTGAATCTCTTCAAGTTGTGCGAATATATTAGGAGTCTTTCTTTTTATTTTTTGAATTCTATGTCTAAAAGGATATTAATCACTCTTATTATCCCTCTTTTCATCCTTAAATAAAACATTTTACTGCACTTATCCAGCTTTTTCTACCTAAAAAGTCTCTTGTATTTAAGTTTTTTGTAAATTTGCACCCTTAAAATGGAGAAGGTAGCTTTTGACGTACCAAATGCCTATCAAGAGTATCTTCAATCGTAAATTGTAAATTGTCAAATAGTAAATATCAAGATGGGTAAGAAGTTTGCCGAATATTCAAAGTTTGACCTTTCGGAAATAAACAAGGAAGTGTTGAAGAAATGGGACGAAAACCAGGTTTTCGCCAAGAGTATGACAGAACGTGAAGGTTGTCCTTCTTTCGTATTTTTCGAAGGACCTCCCTCGGCCAATGGTATGCCGGGTATTCACCATGTAATGGCTCGTACCATTAAGGACATTTTCTGTCGCTACAAAACGATGAAGGGTTATCAGGTGAAGCGTAAAGCCGGTTGGGATACGCACGGACTGCCTGTGGAACTTAGTGTGGAAAAAGCATTAGGCATCACAAAAGAGGATATTGGTAAGAAAATCTCTGTGGCCGACTACAATGCAGCTTGTCGTAAAGACGTAATGAAATACACCAAAGAATGGGAAGATTTGACGCATCAAATGGGGTATTGGGTGGATATGAAACATCCATATATCACGTATGATAATCGTTATATCGAAACATTGTGGTGGTTGCTGAAGCAGTTGTACAAAAAAGGACTGTTATATAAAGGATATACTATCCAGCCATATTCTCCGGCTGCCGGAACAGGATTGAGCTCGCACGAGTTGAACCAGCCGGGCTGTTACCGTGATGTGAAAGACATCACTGTGGTAGGACAGTTCAAGATGAAGAATCCGAAACCCGAAATGGCGGAATGGGGAACGCCTTATTTCCTGGCATGGACCACTACTCCGTGGACATTGCCTTCGAATACGGCATTGTGCGTAGGACCGAAAATAGACTATGTGGCCGTGCAGACTTACAACGGATATACCGGAGAAAAGATGACTGTAGTATTGGCAAAAGCCTTGCTCTATACTCACTTTAACAAGAAAGCGGAAGAATTGGCGCTGGAAGACTATAAGCCGGGTGACAAACTGATTCCGTTCAAAGTAGTGGGTGAATATAAAGGACCGGATCTGGTAGGCATGGAATACGAACAGCTTATTCCTTGGGTGAAACCGGTGACAGTGGATGAAAACGGGAAATGGCAAGAAGCGGCCGGTGAGGCATTCCGCGTTATTCCCGGTGACTATGTAACTACCGAAGATGGTACGGGTATCGTACATATCGCTCCGACATTCGGTGCAGACGATGCTTTTGTGGCACGTGCGGCAGGTATTCCTTCTCTGTTCATGATAAACAAGAAGGGGGAAACCCGTCCTATGGTGGATCTGACTGGTAAATTCTATCTGTTGGACGAACTGGACGAGGCTTTCGTAAAGGAATGTGTGGACGTAGAGAAATATAAGGAATATCAGGGCCGGTGGGTGAAGAATGCTTATGATCCTCAGTTTACTGTAGATGGCAAGTACGATGAAAAAGCTGCCGCTGCCGCCGAATCACTCGATATCTATATCTGTATGATGATGAAAGCCGGCAACAAGGCGTTCAAGATAGAAAAGCATGTGCACAATTATCCGCACTGCTGGCGTACTGACAAACCGGTGCTCTACTATCCGCTGGACAGTTGGTTCATCCGATCTACCGCAGCCAAAGAGCGCATGATGGAACTGAACAAGACTATCAACTGGAAACCGGAATCTACCGGGACAGGCCGTTTCGGCAAGTGGTTGGAAAACTTGAATGACTGGAATTTGAGCCGTTCTCGTTATTGGGGGACTCCGCTGCCTATCTGGCGCAGTGAAGAAGGAGAGGAGCTTTGTATCGGTTCCGTAGAGGAATTGTATAATGAAATAGAAAAATCAATAGCTGCCGGATTTATGACCGCCAATCCTTATAAGGAAAAAGGTTTTGTTCCGGGCGAATATAACGGGGAGAACTATGATAAGATAGACCTTCACCGTCCGTATGTGGATGATATCATCTTGGTATCTGAAAGCGGCAAGCCGATGAAACGTGAGGCGGACTTGATTGATGTGTGGTTCGACTCCGGTGCGATGCCTTACGCGCAGTTGCACTATCCGTTCGAAAATAAGGAAATTGTGGACAACCGCACTTATTATCCTGCGGACTTCATTGCAGAAGGAGTGGACCAGACCCGTGGCTGGTTCTTTACGCTACATGCTATCGCTACGATGGTATTCGACAGTGTGGCTTACAAGAACGTAATCTCTAATGGCTTGGTTTTGGATAAGAACGGAAACAAAATGTCAAAACGTCTGGGCAATGCGGTAGATCCGTTCGGCGCTATCGAACAGTATGGCTCCGATCCTTTGCGTTGGTACATGATTACCAATTCTTCTCCATGGGATAACTTGAAATTTGATACCGACGGGGTGGATGAGGTTCGTCGTAAATTCTTCGGTACCTTATATAATACCTATTCGTTCTTTGCACTTTATGCCAATGTGGATGGTTTCGCTTATCAGGAAGCGGAAGTGCCGGTAAATGAACGTCCGGAGATAGACCGTTGGATTCTGTCTGTTCTGAATTCATTGGTGAAGAACGTGGACGCTTGCTACAACGATTACGAACCGACCAAGGCGGGACGTTTGATTACAGACTTCGTAAATGATAATTTGAGTAACTGGTACGTGCGCTTGAACCGTAAACGTTTCTGGGGTAATGCTATGTCACAGGATAAGCTGTCCGCTTATCAGACATTGTACACTTGTCTTGAAACAGTGGCCAGGCTGATGGCGCCTATCGCTCCGTTCTATGCCGACCGTTTGTATACAGATTTGATTGCCGTTACAGGTCGTGACACCGTGGTTTCTGTACACTTGGCCAAGTTCCCGGAATGTAATGAGGCATTGATAGACGGAGAACTGGAAGCGCGTATGCAGATGGCTCAGGATGTTACTTCTATGGTATTGGCATTGCGCCGCAAAGTCAATATCAAAGTGCGCCAGCCTTTGCAGTGTATCATGGTTCCGGTGGTGGACGAAGAGCAGAAAATGCACATCGAAGCCGTAAAAGACTTGATTATGAGCGAAGTGAACGTGAAAGAAATCAAGTTTGTAGACGGAGCTGCAGGCGTATTGGTGAAAAAGGTGAAATGTGACTTTAAAAAACTCGGCCCGAAATTCGGCAAACAGATGAAAGCTGTCGCCGCAGCCGTAGCCGGAATGTCGCAGGAAGCTATTGCCGAATTGGAGAAAAATGGTAAATATACCTTTGTGCTTGATGGTGCGGAAGCGGTTATCGAAACAACGGATGTGGAGATTTTCAGTGAGGATATTCCGGGATGGCTGGTTGCCAATGAAGGTAAACTGACTGTGGCATTGGAGGTTACCGTAACCGAAGAACTGCGTCGTGAGGGGGTTGCCCGTGAATTGGTAAACCGTATACAGAATATCCGTAAGAGCAGTGGTTTTGAGATAACGGACAAAATAAAAGTGGCATTATCTAAAAATCCTCAAACCGATGATGCGGTAAATGAATATAATACTTATATTTGTAACCAGGTTTTAGGCACATCTCTTGAACTTGTAGATGAAGTGAAAGACGGAACAATGCTGGAGTTTGACGACTTCTCATTGTTTGTGAACGTGATAAAAGACTAATACTATATTGATTAACCTTTTAAAATTGTAAGATTATGGCAGAAAAGACTAGATACTCAGATGCGGAACTTGAAGAATTCCGTGCCATTATTATGGAGAAACTGGAACTAGCACAACGTGACTATGAACAGTTGAAAAAGAGTTTGATGGGATTGGACGGTAATGACACTGACGATACATCTCCTACATATAAAGTGTTGGAAGAAGGAGCTAATACGCTTTCCAAAGAAGAAACGACCCGTTTGGCACAACGCCAACTGAAGTTTATTCAGGGATTGCAGGCAGCTTTAGTACGCATTGAGAATAAAACGTATGGCATTTGTCGCGAAACCGGAAAGCTGATTCCGGCAGAACGCCTGCGCGCTGTTCCTCATGCGACATTGAGCATTGAAGCTAAGAACAGTGGTAAAAAATAATAGATAGCTACACAAGCTACGGGTGACGAGCTACAAGTAGCTGCGCAATGTTGACGCACGGCACTTGTAGCTCGTTATGTTTAATTTATAATGAACGCATGAAGAAACTATTCACGAAGGGAACAATCGCTCTGATCGTTATCTTTTCCGTATTGATTATCGACCAGATCATTAAAATCTGGATTAAAACTCATATGTACTGGCACGAAAGCATACGTGTGACGGACTGGTTTTATATTTATTTCACCGAGAACAACGGAATGGCTTTCGGTATGGAGATTTTCGGGAAATTATTCCTGACTACTTTCCGTATTGTTGCAGTTGCATTAATCGGTTGGTATCTATATAAAATTGTAAAGAAAGGCTTCAAAACCGGATATATCGTTTGTGTGGCTCTGATTCTGACCGGTGCTTTAGGTAATATTATAGATAGTGTATTCTATGGAGTTATTTTCAATGAAAGCACTCATTCACAGATTGCGAGTTTCATGCCGGAGGGCGGAGGATATTCCACCTGGTTCTATGGTAAAGTAGTGGATTATAGATACAAACTGGCCTGCATGGCTGCCATTTGTAGGTGGAGAGCATTTTATATTTTTCAGCCCGATCTTTAATTTTGCAGATGCTGCCATTAGTTGTGGTATCATTGCTTTATTACTCTTTTATAGTAAATATCTGAATGAGTCATATCATTCATTGGATAAAGGCGATAAAAAGGAAGTTGAGAATCATGAAAAGTAAGCTTCGGTTTCATCTGTGTTTCATCTGCATGCTTGCGCTTGCGGTAGCGGGATGTAAAGTGAAAAGACCTAATGACGTAATCCCGGAATCGAAAATGGAGAATTTGCTATATGATTATCATCTGGCAAAGTCCATGGGAGATAACCTGCCTTACAGTGAGAACTATAAAAAAGCGTTGTATATTGATGCTGTTTTTAAGAAGTATGGAACTACGCAGGCTGTATTCGACTCATCTATGGTTTGGTATACACGCAACACAGAAGTTTTATCGAAAATCTATGAGAAAGTAAAGAAACGCTTGAAAGACCAACAGGACGAAGTTAATCATTTAATAGCTTTGCGAGATAAGAAACCGAAAATGACAGAACCAGGTGATAGTCTTGATGTATGGCCTTGGTTGCGTATGATACGTTTGACCGGCGAGATGATGAATAACCGTTATTCGTTCGTATTGCCTACCGATACTAACTATAAAGACCGTGATACCTTGGTTTGGGAAGTGAATTATCGTTTTCTGGAGCCAATGCTTGCTGATTCTTTGAGAGCGGTAGCTATGGGTATGCAGGTTATCTACGAAAAAGATACGATAAATCATCTGAAGACTATAACCCGCCCGGGAGTTCAGCAAATACGTTTATATGCTGATACGCTGGGAGCTATGAAGGAAATTAGAGGTTTCATTTACTATCCGATGTTAGGCGAGCAGAAAGGGGGAACGCTATTAGCAGACCATTTCACTATGACTCGTTATCATTGCAAAGATACTCTCGCTTTTGCTGTTCGTGACTCCCTGAATAAGATAGAAGCTCTGAAAGCGGATTCTCTGAAAAAGATTTCGGAGGAAGAAGTGGTGGATTCCTTGCATAAAGTTGCCGAAGAACATAAAGAGGATGTCCAACGTTTGACGCCGGAAGAAATGAACCGTCGTCGTACAGGAACTCAACGTGAAAAGAAACCGGAACAGATCGAGGTGGAGCAACATATCCAGCAAGAGAGAATAGAACAAAGAAAGGAACGGCAAATGAATCAGCGCAGGCAGCAACAGCAAAGACGTCAAACTCGTTAGTGATATGAAACGATTTGCATCTCATTATTTATT
>OHIM01001430.1_pt1 | contig 10043 bp, 9 predicted proteins | sample 1568271 | NCBI WGS metagenome assembly OHIM01 (sample SAMEA3879580, study PRJEB24766) | human gut metagenome | biome: human-associated habitat; feature: feces | place: USA | collected 1985/1987
TCCTTTATACCAGAGTATCCCATGATGATGAATAGTTAGAATTGGCAGGAGGCATTTTATTCGTGGAAATACAATTATGGAAAGAGATCTTATCTCCGTATGAGCAGGCTGTAGATGAACTGCTCTTGAAATTTAAGCATATTATAAAAGATTATCGAAGTCAGGGACTGTATTCTCCAATTGAGAATGTAACCGGACGTGTAAAAAGAATTTCAAGTATTTTGGATAAGATGCAAAAGAAACATATTCCGATGGATCATATCGTGGAAGAGATGGATGATATCGCCGGAATCCGTATCATGTGCCAGTTCGAAGAAGATATTTACAAGGTTGTAGAGATCATAAGGAATCGCAGGGATATGTCGATCCGAGAAGAAAAAGACTATATTACGAATGCAAAAACAAGTGGGTACAGAAGTTATCATATTATATTAAATTATGATGTATATACGATTAAAGGGCTTCAAACGATTCAGGCAGAGATTCAGATCCGTACAATGGCGATGGATTTCTGGGCAAGCTTAGAGCATAAGATCTATTACAAATTTGAGGGAAATGCACCCGGCTATATCAGCAGGGATCTAAGAGAATGTTCCGATATTGTTTCTATGCTGGATGCAAAGATGCTCCAGCTAAATGAAGCAATTATACAGGCGAAAGAAGCACAGGAGGAGCAGACGGGTGCAGTATAATTATGACTTCGAGATTATGTCGCTCGTCATTTTTGCGGTTATCAGCGGTCATTTCCTGTTGATCAGACAGTTTCCAGCGGTTAAGTCAAAAGTATTTGGCAGACTGCTTGTGGTGTGTCTTGGCGAGTGTATCGCAAATATTTTATCATGTATTGGACTGGCAAATGCAGCAATCGTTCCATTAATCTGGAACGAATTGTTTGCGTTTGCTTTTTTTGCGTTAGAGGGAGCGGCTTCTTATCTGATGTTCCGCTATATGGAAGAGGTATGCAGCTTTTCCGGAGTAGCAGGTCGAATGATAAAATACATGGGAAAAGTCCCGTTTTTCTTTTTCGAGATCATGCTTTTAGCGACACCGTGGATGGGCTTTTTCTTTTATTTTAAAGATGGCAGCTATTATCAGGGAAATTTTGCATGGTTTGGCTATGTGTATATTGGATACTATTTTTTTATGAACCTGCTTCTTATATTTTTGGGGAGAGCGCGTATTGAGACGCGGATCAAGGTAATCGTTATCTTATACAGTATTGTGGCAGTTCTTATGGTGGTGCTTCAGTATGAGAGAAAAGAAATGCTGCTTACCAGTGCGGCAAATATGCTGTTTATTCTGATGATCTATATGGCAATGCAGAATCCGTCTGCTTATATTGACAGTGAAACCGGAACCAGTGATGAGCAGGCATTTCTGATCCAGATGAAAAATGTAACGGAGCAATCCGGGAAAAAAGTATTTCTTGTGGTACATATCAGACAGATGCATCATATCGAAATGCTTTTAGGATATGAAAACAGCAGGCGGCTGCTTGCCGAAGTGGGACATTATCTTACCGCACTGTGTGGAAAGTTCTGTGTGTTTCGCAATGCGGAGGATACATTTACCATCCTGCTGGATGAGGGAAAAGAAGAACACATAAAGGGGCAGATCAAAAAAAGATTTGAACAGGATTTTCATGTGTCTGGCAATTTGATTTCTTTAAACGAGGTCATGATCACCCTGCATTATCCGAGAGATTTTTGTTCTCTGGCAGAGTACAGGGCACTGTATGGATATTTGCTGGAAGCGGCACAAAATTCAGGGAAACAGGTCTTTTTTGAGGTGGATGAAGCCGTAAAAAAAGACTATTACCGCAGAAATAAGGTAGAGCAGGCGGTGGATCGTGCAATATCAGCCGATCTATTCCCTGAAAGAAAAATGTGTTGTATCATTAGAGGCGCTGGTGCGTCTGAAGGATGAAAAACTTGGAGCCATTCCACCGGATGAGTTTATTCCGTTGGCGGAGCAAAACGGAACGATCACACAGATCAGTGAGATCGTACTTGAAGAGTGCTGTCGTTTTCTGGCAAAACATGTGCTTCCGAACCCATCACTTGGAATACGGACGATCCATGTGAACATTGCTGCAGCGCAGTGTCTGAACCGGAATCTGAAAGAAAGCATACTGCCAGTGTTAGAGCGTTATTATGTGCCGGCACATATGATCACGCTGGAACTGACGGAGCGGACAGCAGTTGAGGCACCAAAGCTGATGTTATGGCACATGCAGGAGTTTGGCAAAATCGGCATGGGGTTTGCAATGGATGACTATGGAAACGGCAATTCAAACTGTTCTTATCTGATTCATTTTCCATTTCGGGAAATCAAGATTGATAAAAACATGACCTGGTCCTATTTTGAAAATCCAACTGCAAAAATCGTGATTGAAAATGAAATAAAGACGATACAAAAACTCGGTCTCCCACTGATCATGGAGGGCGTGGAAAAGAAAGAACAGAATGATGCCTTAGAGGCGCTTGGTGTAGATATGATCCAGGGATATTATTACGGGAAACCGATGCCGGAGACGGAGTGTCTGCGCTATATCAGAAGAATGCATTTTGCCAAAGAGGAATATGGAAAGAGTTGATGGAAAGTTTATGTTAAAAATAGCATTTTGTGATGATGATTTAGAGATATTAAAAGAACTTGGTATCTTATTGGACAAATATAAAAAAGAAAGAGACGAAGACCTTACCTATACGGTATTTCAGAGTCCCTTAGAGTTACTGGCCGCGATTGAGAAAGGGTTTTCTTTCGATATTTTATTTTTGGACATTTTAATGCCGGGGGAAAACGGAATTGAGACTGCAAAAGAAATCAGACAGTATGATAATAATATGAAAATTATTTTTCTTACCTCATCTCCGGAGTTTGCAGTACAGTCTTACACGGTCGGGGCATATTTTTATCAGTTAAAGCCAGTCTGGGAGGAAAGTTTTTTCCAGCTGATGGATTCCGTGCTTGCAGAGTGCACAAAGACACAGGAAAACAGTCTGATTCTGCGGAGCAAAGAAGGAATTACAAGAATTGACCTTGAAAAGTTAGAATATTGTGAAGTGATAGGACGGACGCTCTTTTTTCATCTCGGAAATGGAAAAGTATTTGAGAGTGTTGGCAGTTTAGACGATTTATTTTTGCAGTTAAAGCCTTATGGCAATTTTTTACGGCCACATCGGTCATTTCTGGTAAATATGGATTATATACAGAATATTTCTTACCGTGCAATTAAACTGATAAGTCTTGCAGAAATACCAATCCCGCATGGGAAATGCTCGGAGATAAAGAATAAATATCTCGAGTATGCGTTTAACAGAAAGCAGGTATTTTTATCATGAATCTTCTTTATGTAACAAATGGTGCAGCAGTCGGGATATTCGGCATGGTTTTGTCCGGGGCTTTTTGTGATATTCACTGGACGAAAGAAAAACGGGAATTTCTTGTTGGAAGTATTTTTGTGCTGCTTGCCATACAGGGCGTGATGTATCTGTTGGCCGGGGCAGCGACGATCCGTTATCTTTATCCTGTGATCACACATGTCCCGATGTGTATTGCCCTTTACATTTTAACGAAAAAACGTCTGTGGACAGTGATTTCCGTGCTGACCGCTTATCTCTGCTGTCAGCTTCGCAGGTGGGTGGCACTTTTTATAATGGCTGTGTTTGTGAACAGTGAAACGGTGCAAAATGTGACGGAACTGATTGTTACACTGCCGTTATTATTTCTTTTACTGCGCTTTGTGGCACCCTCGGTGCGGGCAATATCAAATTATCCCGTGTCAATACAGCTTCAGTTCGGGTTGATTCCGGCATTGGGCTACGGCTTTGATTACCTGACGAGAGTTTATACGGATTTACTTTCAGAAGGCATACCGGCGGCAGTGGAATTTATGCCGTTCGTCTGCTGTATTGCTTATCTGGTGTTTGTGCTTCGTACTTCGGAGGAGGAGCGGAAGAAAAATGAACTTGAGCAGATGCAGAGCTGTCTGAATCTCCAGATTTCCCAGGCGGTCCGCGAGATTGAGGCTTTGAGGGAGTCGCAGAAAGATGCCAGTACCTACCGGCATGATTTAAGACATCATATGCAGCATCTGTTATCATGTATCGAGAATGGAAAAATTGAACAGGCAGAAGGCTACATTCATGAAGTATGTGCGCAGATTGAGGCAGGCAGGGTAAAAAATTACTGTGAGAATGAGATGGTCAATCTTATTTTTTCCTCTTTTGCAGGAAGGGCGGAAAGTGCTGGTGCCACAATGAACATAAAAGCGGTGGTACCATATATTCTTCCGGTTTCGGAGACAGATTTGTGTGTGCTTTTATCAAATGCGTTAGAAAATGCACTCCATGCGTGTACCGCACAGGAGCAGAAGGGAACGATAGATATTTTAGCGTATGAGAAGAACGGGAGGTTCTTTTTTCAGGTCACGAATCCATGCAGAAAAGAAGTAGTATTTGAAAACGGTGTTCCGGTTACCGACCGGCCGGGGCATGGAATCGGCGTACGCAGTATTTGTGCAATTGTTGACAGGTATGGCGGTATGTACAGCTTTCTGGTAGAAGATAATAAATTTATTTTACGCGTTTCTTTATAAGGTGCAGCTTTTTGCTGCACTTTAAAAGAAATAACGAAACTACAGATGAAAAATAAAAGGATGTCGATTGAGTGCACATTATAGTCGATTCAGAACAAGTTAATCCGCTGTAGCACAAAATACGGTACATTAATGTCAACAGAGAGAAATGAAAAACAAATGACAAAGGAGAGAAAAATTATGAAAAGAAAAATTTTAGCAATTATGTTGAGTTCAATGCTGGCATTCTCTTTTACCGCTTGCGGGAATACCGAGGAGACTGCTGATGGCACAGTGACAAACGCAGAGGCAGATGTAGATGTGGCAGATACTGGCACTGATGCGGAGACCGATGTGGCAGAGACCGATGCAGCAGATATTGTTGTGGACACAGAGGCAGCAGATGCACAAAGCGAAGATGTGGAAACAGATTCTACCGAAGACTTATTCTGCCTGCTTGATGTGCCGATTTTAGAGATGCCGGACTTAGCAGGAACAACCTGGAGTTTCTGTGGGGGTAACCTTGGTGGTGTGCAAATGACACAGGACGATTATGATGCTGCATTAGAGCAGTATGGCGGAAAATTGGAGATCGTGTTTAGCGATGATGGTTCCACTGTACAGATGGTACAGGGAGGTGGAACGTTAGACGGTGTCTGTGAATATCATTATGAGGATGAAGGTGTGCGTTTAACATTTGACAATAACGGCACAGATCTGGTATACGCCTGCGTGTTTGCAGATTTTGACGGACTGACAATTGTAGCATTGTCCGATACTTCCGGATACAATGCAGTATATTTTGTACAGTAAAGGAGTATTTGAATGGAAATCTCTGTAATTGTTTGTTTGCTTGTGATTTTGCTTGCCATATGGATTGTTTCTGTACGGAAAAAATTAGCGATCATGGATGAAAATATCAATCATTCCATGAATCAGATTGGAGTGCAGCTTTCGTCACGGTTTGATGCGTTACTTTCCCTGCTTGATTTTACAAAAAAATATGCAGGATACGAGGTACAGACACTTACAGATGAAGTAAATGAAAAACGGTGTATCATTATGGAAACTTCCACACCGGAGGAGGTTTTGCGCCAGGAAGGTGTGATAAACGAGGTGCTTTTCCGGACACAGACGGTTTTAGAAGAATATCCGGGTTCGACTGATGAAAATGAATACATCAAATGTATGGACGCGGTAGAGTGTTATGAAAAAATGGTGCAGACCAGCCGACTGATTTATAATGATTCGGTGACAAAATTAAACAGAGAGCTTCACATTTTCCCAACCAGTGTACTTGCACATATGCTCGGATTTGAAAAACGGGATTATCTGGTAGAAAATTAGCAGAAAAGGAGATGCAAAGGATGAATAAGTTACACAGAAGCAGGTACATAAATGTAGTTGTATCAATGATGATGGCATTTTTGATGCTTGCTGCAATGGGAACGACACAGGTACATGCAGCACAATATACAACAGGAACGATTGATCCTGCCGAATTGAAAGCTGGAGATGTGGTTTACAGGGGGGTTCAGTTAACGGTAGACAGACAGATTGTGGTTTGTAAAAAGTGCAATATGATATGGATTACGACGGGCACGGATTACGGTACTGGAGATATGAAACGCTCTGAGGTGGTGGCTACGGAAGCCCATAAGGATCATCCGGATAAGGTGGGGTATAGCGAGTTTAACTGGTATTTTAATCTTGACAGCTTCGGCCCATTGTTAAAAAATACGCCATATACGATCGTAGAAAATGCTAACATTAAATACAAGATTACCTATAATACAAACGGTGGCAGTCAGATAGCAGAAGAAAGGCAGACGAACCTGCCTGATCCGCTGCCAGCTGCGACGAAAGATGGATATGATTTTGTCGGCTGGTATACAGATGCAGCTTTTACGACGATTGCGCGGCCGGGACAGGCACTTACTGCCGACACGACTCTTTATGCAAAATGGGTAGAACACAGGCACACATTTAGGGATGAGTGGAGCAGCAATGATACTTCCCATTGGCATGCTGCCACGTGTGAACACATCACAGAAAAAAAGGATGAAGCAGCTCATGTTTATGGAACAGCAGGTGCGGAAAGATATACCTGTAGTGTCTGCAAATATGTAAGTGAAACAAGAAAAAAAGAAGCTGAGGCTGCAGATAAAAAGAATACGGAAAGTGAACCGGTAAAAGTAAAAAGGACAGAGGCAAAAGACGCAGCATTAAATTCGAAATTTAATGTGAAAGCAGGAAAGACGGTCAAGGTAACTTGGGGAAAAGTTAAAGATGCAGATGGTTATGATGTTTATATGGCATACTGCGGAAAAGATAAGGAAAAGGTTGTAAAGTCCGTAAAGGCAGCGGATAGTTTATCTGTTGAGATCAGCAAATTGAAAAAGAAAGGAATCAATCAGAAAAAAAATATAAAATGTCATGTTCTTGCATATAAGATGGTTGATGGCAAAAAAGTAACAGTTGCGAAATCGATCACGATACATGCAGCAGGAAAGAAGAATAAATCAGTAACAGATGCAAAAAGCATTAAACTGAAAAAGACTTCTTATGTATTGGCAAAAGGGAAAAAAGCTGTCGTAAAAGCTTCGATTGTCAAGAAGAATAAGAAACGTCCGATCATTAATCATATATCGGAATTCCGATATGCTACATCAGACAGTAAAGTGGCAGTGGTATCTAAAAATGGTAAGATCACCGCGAAAGGAAAAGGATCCTGTTCTATATATGTATATGCAACAAACGGATGTGCACAAAAAATAAAAGTTGTGGTCAAATAAGAGAGACAGGTATAAAGTGAAAATGAATGTGTAGGAGAAAAGCTGCCAATGATAGTGATAATATCATTAGGCAGCTTTTTATAATGAACAAAGGAAAAAGAAAACGTGTATTTTGACTGGATTATATAGTATAATATATTCCGTGTCTGAGAGAGAAATAAAACATAAGAGGATAGTGCGTGTGAAAAATAAGATTTTTCACACGCAAGAATGGGGATTAAGATGAGAATAGGATTTGATAATGACAAATATTTAAAAATTCAGTCGGAGCATATCAAAGAACGCATCAGTCAGTTCGGTGATAAGCTTTATCTGGAATTTGGTGGAAAATTATTTGATGATTACCATGCGTCGAGAGTATTGCCGGGATTTGCACCGGACAGTAAACTTCAGATGCTGATGCAGCTTTCGGATGTTGCAGAAATCGTAATTGTGATCAGTGCGGCGGATATTGAGAAAAACAAGGTGCGTGGAGACCTTGGCATTACTTATGATGTGGACGTTGTCCGTCTGATCGGAGAGTTTGAGAAAAAAGGACTCTATGTCGGAAGTGTGGTCATCACACAGTTTGCCGGACAAAATGGTGCAGTGCAGTTTCGGGAAAAACTCGAAAAACGTGGAATCAAAGTATATCAGCATTATAAGATCGAGGGGTATCCGTCGAATATTCCATTGATCGTCAGCGAGAATGGTTTTGGAAAAAATGATTATATTGAAACGACAAGACCGCTTGTTGTGATTACTGCGCCCGGACCGGGAAGCGGAAAAATGGCAACCTGTCTTTCACAGCTTTATCATGAAAACATTCGCGGAACCAAAGCCGGCTATGCGAAGTTCGAGACATTCCCAATCTGGAATCTTCCGTTGAAGCACCCGGTGAATCTTGCATATGAGGCTGCAACAGCAGACTTAAATGATGTGAATATGATTGACCCGTTCCATCTGGAGGCATATGGAAAGACAACGGTAAACTACAATCGTGATATAGAAATATTCCCTGTTTTAAATGCAATTTTTGAGGGGATTTACGGTGAAAATACCTATTACAAATCGCCGACTGATATGGGAGTAAATATGGCAGGAAACTGCATCATCGATGATGAAGCCTGCTGCGTGGCATCTAAAATGGAAATTATCAGACGTTATTACACCGCAGTGAATAAGCTGGTAAAAGAAGAAGCGACCGAAAATGAAGTTTACAAGATCGAGCTTCTAATGAAACAGGCGAAGATTACAACAGACGACAGAAAAGTTACCGTTGCAGCAAAGAAACGTGCGGAGGAATCAGGTGTTCCGACCGCAGCAATCGAACTTTCTGATGGAACAATTATTACATCAAAAACGTCTGATTTCCTTGGAGCATCAGCGGCATTGCTTTTAAATGCTTTAAAATATTTAGCTGGAATTGAACATGACGAGAAGCTGATCCGCCCGGAGGCAATTGAGCCGATTCAGGATCTGAAAGTACGTTTCTTAGGAGGAAAGAATCCAAGACTTCATACGGACGAGGTTCTGATTGCGTTATCTCTTGCAGCAGTGTCCAATGAAAATGCGAAATGCGCCATTGAGCAGATCTCTGCACTCCGTGGCTGTCAGGTGCATACTTCGGTTATGCTTTCCGAGGTGGATATTAAAATCTTCAAAAAACTGGGTGTGGATCTGACAAGTGAACCTGTACGCAGTGGATTGAAGCTGTACTAAATTTATTTGATGTATCATGAGCCATAGAATAAAGTGAAAGAGGAAATACATGAATCTGATTAATATAGAGAATCTGACAAAGGTCTATACCGAAAGAAAGTTATTTGATGGCGCGTCATTTTCGCTGCAGGATGGGGAGAAAGTCGGTATCATTGGCGTCAATGGAACCGGAAAGACAACACTTCTGCGGATGATCATGGGGGAAGAGGAGACAGACGAAGGAACCGTTACGACGGCTAACCATGTGGTAATGCGTTATCTGCCGCAGCATCCGGAATTTGATCCGGAAAAAAGCAGTCTGGAATGTGTACTGGAAGGAAATGTGACAGATGAAAACCGCTGGTCTGTTGAAAGTGATGCCAAGGCAATGATGACCCGGCTTGGAATTAAAGATTTCATGCAGCCTGCGGGACAATTATCCGGTGGACAAAGAAAGCGTCTGGCATTGATATCGGTACTTCTTTCCCCGGCAGATATTCTTTTGTTAGATGAGCCTACGAACCATTTAGATAATGATATGGCAGACTGGCTGGAGGATTATCTGAAAAAATGGAGAGGTGCGCTTATCATGGTAACACATGACAGGTATTTCTTAGACAGTGTGTGTAACCGGATCGTGGAGATTGATAAAGGAAAAATTTACAGTTATCAGGCGAATTACTCCGGGTATCTGGAACTAAAAACCCAGCGTCAGGAAATGGAAACAGCCAGTGAACGAAAACGTCAGTCGATCCTGCGTGTGGAACTGGAATGGATACAAAGGGGAGCAAGGGCACGTTCTACGAAACAGAAAGCACGCATCCAGCGTTATGAAGAGCTGAGAGATCGTGAAAATCCGGCGCAGGATTCACAGATGGAATTAAGTTCTATTTCTACAAGAATGGGAAAAACGACCGTGGAGCTGGAAAATATCTGTAAGGCTTATGGAGACAGAAAACTGATCGAGGATTTTTCTTATATCTTTTTGA
>OHIM01001433.1_pt1 | contig 10037 bp, 6 predicted proteins | sample 1568271 | NCBI WGS metagenome assembly OHIM01 (sample SAMEA3879580, study PRJEB24766) | human gut metagenome | biome: human-associated habitat; feature: feces | place: USA | collected 1985/1987
CACCTGTGTCACTCAACCAAAGGAAGATGAAGATAGATAACGGCAAAATCGGGTTGTAGCTAACACTGCTGTATTCCGAACTGGGATCATTGTGGAAAGCAAGTACGTTCAGTAGTGCGAATGGCAGACCGATGTATAGCTGGCTAAGCATAGAATATGCCCAGTTCAGCACCGGATTTTCCTTTTTCAGGTATAACTCGCTAATCATTAAGTAGAGCAGTAGCAGTACGTAAGGAATAAAGATCTTGGAATCAGCTGCATCAATACAGAAGCCCATTACTGCAAGGAAGAGATAAGCTCCTCCCAGCATGATAATCGTTTTATTTACGTTTACTCCGTCAGCACGCATATTTACTAGTTGTCCAAACTCATAAATAGTCAAGGCGCTAATGATTATGAACAGTATACCGAAACTGAATGATGTGTAAAGGATGCATCCCACCAGAATGGCGACGAAAAGCACACCTGTAATAGCCCGTTTGATAAAATTGCTAGCCAAAATATTTGCGTTTTAAGTTGTTTTCTTTCCACCTTCCGCCGAGATCACCTTTTTTTCTATGGAAACTTTACCTTCCACGGTAATCTTAGCTTCGGTTGCCTCTTTCTCCTCTGTAGAGTTTTCAGCTTCTTCTTCCTTGATTTCTTTCTCCTTCTCTTTTACCTCTTCGGCCAGTCTCTTTTCCGCTTCGGCAGCTTCCTGACTTTCTTTGGCAGCCATGATTTCTTCTGAGCGGGAAGCCCAAGGGCGTTTTCCAAAGATACGTTCAACATCTTCGGCAAAGATTACTTCCTTATCAATTAGTAATTGAGCGAGCTGGTTGTGTCCTTCCCGATGTTCGGACAGAATTTTTTTTGCACGTTCATATTGCTCATTCACCATATTTTTGACTTCCGTATCAATCAGTTCGGCTGTCTTTTCACTATATGGACGATTGAAAGAATATTCTTCATTGTTATAATAGCATAAGTTAGGCAGTTTGTCGCTCATACCTAAATAAGCTATCATTCCGTATGCTTGTTTGGTGACTCTTTCCAAGTCGTTCATAGCACCTGTGGAGATACGATTGAGAAATAAATCTTCGGCAGCGCGTCCTCCTAGAGTGGCACACATTTCATCGAGCATTTGCTCTTTAGTTGTGATCTGGCGTTCCTCCGGCAAATACCAGGCAGCACCCAATGCACGTCCGCGAGGAACAATCGTAACCTTAATCAATGGGTTAGCATATTCCAACAACCAGGAGATAGAGGCGTGTCCTGCTTCATGCAAGGCAATCGAGCGTCTTTCCGCTTCTGTGGTAATCTTGGTCTTCTTTTCCAGGCCCAGAATACGGACCGCTTCCAACATACGCAGCGTGCCTACCGCATCCGCTTCCGCAGTGTACTCGGGTACATCGAAACTTACTTTCACATGGCTCTGAGCAGCCAGATTATAGATTTCATCGGGCTGTACAGCCTGAATGATACGTATCAGCGAACTACTGTCGGTCATATCCCCCCAATGCAGATTCACCAGACGGGTCTTTTGCATATCACGAACCCACTCGTCCAGATAGAGATGTTCTATACGACCTGTGTTGAATGAAGAAGAACGGCGCAGAATACCGTGAACCTCATATCCCTTTTCAATCAAAAACTCTGCCAGGAATGAACCGTCCTGACCTGTAATACCTGAAATTAAAGCTACTTTTTTCATTTCGTTTATTGTAAATGGCCTTATGCAAGCCCTCTTGGTTATTTCATATCACATAGCTATCTACTGCTATCTGCCTTTCGGCATGGCAAAGGGCGGAATGACCAAACAGAACGGCAGATGACAGACAGCATACACTCCATGTATGCAGAAATAAAATATATACAAGAAAGAATATTTACTCCGCCGAAAATTCTTTGATGCGCTGTTCCTCGCTCAACCGGCAGATCAACAATGTGTTATTCTTCTCAGCAACGATATATCCGTCCAGTCCCTGTACCACCACCCTCTTTTCCTGTGTAGTGTGAATCACACAGTTACGGGTTTCATACAACTTTATATTCTCACCTATCTGCGTATTATTATGGGCATCTTTCGGCAAATTCTCGTGCAATGATCCCCAAGTACCCAGATCACTCCACCCAAAGCTGGCAGGAAGGACAAAAATCTCATCCGCCTTCTCCATAATGGCATAATCCACCGAAATATTCTCGCACAAAGGGAAATTCTGGTTAATCATTTCCTGCTCCTTGTCCGTATAATAATAAGGAAGCAAACGCTCGAACACCTTCGAAATGGCAGGCTGATATACGCGCAGGGCGTTCACCACCGTATTTACATTCCACACAAAAATACCGGCATTCCAGAAGAAATTATTTTTTTGAATATAGCGCCGGGCTGTTTCCAGATCAGGTTTCTCTTTAAAAGAATACACCCGGAATACCTCCTTATTGGCGGTAGAAGGTACACTGAGATCAGCTTCAATGTAACCGTAGCCCGTCTCAGGACGGGTAGGTTTCATGCCCAGGGTAAGGATAGCGTCCGAATCGGCCGTAAAATTCATCGCCGAATTAATCACCCGCTGAAACTCCGCAATATTCATCACAATGTGGTCGCTGGGGGTCACCACCATATTGGCCTTAGGATTACGTGCCTTTATTTTCCAACTGACGTATGCTATACAAGGAGCCGTATTGCGACGGCAAGGCTCACGCAGGATATGATCATCAGCAATATCGGGCAACTGCTCCTTTACAGTGTCCGCATACTTCTCTGATGTCACCACCCAAATATTTTCCGGAGGACAGATCCCCTGAAAACGGTCAGCCGTAAGTTGGATCAATGTACGGCCGCAACCCAGTACATCAATAAATTGCTTAGGATAATCAGGAGTACTCATCGGCCAGAAACGGCTTCCAACACCTCCGGCCATTATAACGAGGTGATTATTCTTGATGTTCATATGATTCATTTTTTACGTTGTATGACCGCAAAGATAAGTATTATTTTTTAAAAAAAGTATTGCGTTTTAATTTATATGTCCTATATTTGCATACGACTAACATTTTTTTTGTCATGAAACAACCGACAACTGAAAACTCTGATATAATTAAACTAGTAGCGATATTAGGTGATTTTGCCTTGTTGAACCTTTCTATGATACTTGTGTTTTTTATTCTGAAAGGAATAGATTCACAGGCCATAGCCCATATTTCATTGAAAACCTACCTGCTGACTTCCAACCTGTGCTATATTCCCTGCATATCCATCTTTGGGGTCATACTGCACAACCGCATAGTGCGTCCGGAACAGATTGTAGGCCGTCTGTTAGGAACAATCAGCTTGCATGTAGTCATCTTCCTCACGGTGCTGGCCATTATTAAGGTAGATAACTTCTCACGCATCTATCTGCTTGCTTTCTATCTGTCTTTCATACCTTTAGCTATAGGATGGCGACTGACATTGCGGTTCTTTGTGAAAATGTTCCGCCGCAGTGGCAGGAACCTGCACACCACTGTACTGATAGGCGACGGGGACAATATGGTGGAGCTGTACCATACGTTGAACGATTTGACTTACGGATACAGGGTTTTAGGCATTTTCTATGATGAGAAGGACTCTAATTACCCCGAAGGGATTCCCTTTAAAGGTCCTGTAAACCAATTATTTGAATGGTTGTCCCATAACACCGTGCACGAACTGTACTGTGGTCTGCCATCCAGCAGAAAGGATGATATTCTGGCCATCATGAACTATTGCGAGAACAATCTGATCCGCTTCTATAGCGTACCTCATGTACGTAATTACATAAAGCGTCAGCTGCAACTGGAATTATTGGGTGAAGTTCCTGTATTGTCCATCCGTACCGAGCCGTTGCAGAACCCGGTAAACAGACTGGCAAAACGGTTATTTGATTTGACATTTTCCTCTCTGTTTTTACTTACAATTTTTCCATTTATGTACCTGATTGTAGGTCTTATTATTAAAATTACCTCACCTGGTCCCATATTCTTCAAACAGGAGAGAAACGGGGAAAACGGGAAAATCTTTAAATGCTATAAGTTCCGTTCCATGAAAGTGAATGCATTGTCCGATTCATTGCAGGCTACCAAGAATGATCCCCGCAAGACCAAGTTCGGCAACTTCCTGCGTAAAAGCAATCTGGACGAACTGCCGCAATTCATTAATGTATTCAAAGGAGAGATGTCCATTGTAGGTCCCAGACCCCATATGCTGAAACATACAGAGGAATATTCCCAACTGATTAACAAATACATGATGCGCCACCTTGTCAAACCCGGAATTACCGGATGGGCGCAAGTCACCGGCTACCGGGGAGAAACCAAAGAACTTTCCCAAATGGAAGGCAGGGTAAGAAGAGACTTGTGGTATATTGAGAACTGGACTTTCCTGCTCGACATCCGCATCATGATAAAAACAGTAACCAACATGTTCCGGGGCGAGAAAAACGCCTATTAATCCAAATCGTAGGGACATATAAAAAATAAAAAGATATGAAAGGTATTGTACTAGCCGGAGGTTCGGGCACGCGCCTCTATCCTATTACCAAAGGAGTATCCAAACAGTTGCTCCCTGTCTTCGACAAACCCATGATTTATTATCCTATATCGGTACTTATGCTGGCCGGCATACGGGAAATACTCATTATCTCCACCCCATACGACTTACCGAGCTTCAAAAGACTGTTAGGAGACGGAAGCGATTTCGGAGTACGCTTTGAATATGCGGAACAGCCTTCGCCCGACGGACTGGCTCAGGCCTTCATCATCGGCGAGAAATTCATCGGAAATGATTCCGTCTGCCTTGTACTGGGTGATAACATATTCCACGGCAACGGTCTGTCCGCCATGTTGAGAGAATCCGTACGTGCTGCCGAAGAGGACAAGAAAGCAACGGTATTCGGTTATTGGGTCAGTGACCCCGAAAGATATGGCGTAGCGGAATTCGACAAGGATGGCAATTGTCTCTCTATTGAAGAAAAACCTGCCCAACCTAAGTCCAACTATGCCGTGGTGGGACTCTATTTCTATCCCAACAAGGTGGTGGAAGTAGCCAAGAATATCAAGCCTTCGGCACGGGGAGAACTGGAAATCACCACCGTAAACCAGCAATTTCTTCAGGACAAGGAATTGAAAGTACAGACATTGGGCAGAGGTTTCGCATGGCTGGATACCGGTACTCACGACTCGCTGGCCGAGGCAAGTACCTACATCGAAGTCATTGAAAAGCGCCAGGGGCTGAAAGTGGCGTGCCTTGAGGGCATAGCTTTGAGAAAAGGCTGGATTACCCCGGAAAAGATGCAGGAACTGGCCCAGCCGATGCTTAAAAACCAATACGGACAATATTTACTGAAAGTTATAAAAGAACTGGGATTAGAATAATGGAAGTTATAAAAACAGCAATAGACGGGGTTTTCATTTTGGAACCCCGTATTTTTAATGATGCAAGAGGGTATTTCTTTGAAAGCTTCTCGGGACGTGAATTTGAAGAAAAAGTATGCAGGACTACATTTGTACAGGATAATGAGAGTTTCTCTACTTACGGTGTATTACGCGGCCTGCATTTCCAGAAACCTCCTTTCACACAAAGCAAACTGGTGCGTGTAATCAAGGGAGCGGTACTGGATGTGGCTGTAGATATCCGGAAAGGTTCTCCTACTTTCGGAAAGCATGTGGCTGTAGAATTGACCGGAGAGAATCACCGGCAGTTTTTTATCCCCCGCGGATTCGCACACGGCTTTGCGGTACTAAGTGACGAGGTGTTGTTCCAATACAAGTGTGACCATTATTATGCTCCGCAAAGCGAAGGAGGAATCGCATGGGACGACCCCGATCTAGGCATAGACTGGCGACTTCCGGCCGACAAGGTTATTTTGTCCGACAAGGACAAGAAACATCCGAGATTGAAAGACTATCAAACGGATTTCGACTTTAATCAAAGTTTATATTAAAGGCTGTTTTGATTCTGCGTTTGTCCGGTTTTTGCCAGTGAAATTAAAGAAACCGAAAACTGCACACCGGACTATCGTAACGTTCAGGACAACATTTCCGAAGATTGACCTATAAAAACAGGGTGCACCTCCTACGAAAGAGATGCACCCTGTTTTTATAGGTCAATATCTTTATATCACTTCTTCTCCATCCCCTCCTGAGGAGCATTAAGTCCTGCCTTCAGATTTTCAAAGAATTCACGTCCGAACAAGATCCATGCGGAAGCACCCGCCACTGCCAGGAAAATAAATCCGACAAGAATCACCTTCTTGCTGGTTCCCGAAGGCAGCAACGGCACACTGGCAGGTTCCACAACGGCAAATACAGGTTTGGCCTCCTGTACTTTAGCCCGTGCCACCTGCAATTGGGTAGCCACCTGGCTATACACCTGATATGCCAGATTCATATCATTCTGCAACCGTTCTCTCTCCGTCAAAGCACTTTGAAGGACAACCCCCTTATTGGCATCCATGTAATTGGCATAATTCTGCTGGGCTACATAATACTCCTGCTGGCGTTCCTTATACAATTGTTCCAGATAAGCACAATCCTGCTGGGCTTTGGAGACCCTGTACGCTGTGATATACTCCTGAAGCTTCACCACTACCGTGTCTGTAATGGCGGCCGTAACCATCGGGTCCTGCAAAGTCACCGTCACTGTGGTGATGCCGGTTTTCTTATCCACATCAGCAGTAATCGCCTTACGCATGGCTTCCACTTTCTTCGCCTGATCTTCTGTCAGATGGAAAGGATCCAGCTTATTCCCTTCTTCCTCTTCCTTATCGGAGAAGAGAGATTTCACCCCGCCTATAGCCGCCCCGGGCAATCCCATAACAGCACCCCACCACGGAGCTTTCTGCTCGTCGAGATAAGCTACAAAAGTAGTATCCACCTCACCGTCCAACGTGGTGACATGTGCATTAAACAGTTCCAGAATGAAAGGAGTAGACGCTACTATATCCGGGAAAAGAGATACGTTCAACGCATCCGCCTCACTGCCCAGACTCATGCCTCCGATCCCCAGCATGGCAGCCATTCCCGACAGGCTCCCCCCGCCGCTTTTGCCGGATTCGGGAGACAATGTCACTTCCACCGTATATTGTTTGGGAATACTCAGAGCAATAATCACCCCTACAATAGCACCTATTCCGGCAGCCTTCAACAGCACCTTTCGGGCAGCCCACAACTTACGGACATACTCCATCAAATCAATTTCCAATTCCTCGTCTTCCCGTGGCCTTTCCTTATTATTCGTATAATTCTTATCTTCCGCCATACTGTTTCTATTTTAAGATATTAGCAATAGATGCAATCATAGTAGCCAACGACGCACTGGTGGTTGCTATGGACAAGGTGTTCTGCAAAGACCAGTTGCTCTTTTCCTTCACCGGAACAATCACCTCACATCCCGGCTGGATCAGCTCACGGCTACCTTTCTTCGCTCTCTTCACCTGACCGTTCATATATACAATATACACCTTGCTCTTCTTCGCACGGAAACCGTAACCTCCGGCCTGCTCGATATAATATTTCAACGTCTTGCCATCTTCAAATGAAACGGTATTGGGATACATCACAGCCCCACTGATACGTACCGTATTGTTGTATTCAGGAATTTCAATCACATCCCCCTCACACAATACGATATCCGCACTGGAGCCGGGTTTAAGCATCGCTCTTTCCAGATCGATACCCACATAATAGATATCTCCCAAGTCCAGCCGGTTGACATCAATGGAGTCCTTTCCTGTCTTGGCCATATCCAGAACCGTTTCCATACGTTTGCGTTCATCGGCATTGATACGACGGCTTAAACGGGCCCCTTTGATATAAGCAAACGGAGTCACTCCACCTGCCTTCTTGATCAAATCGGAAAGACGTTCACTCTTCTCTGTCAGCGCATAATCACCTTCATACAAAACCTCACCGGTCACCTGCACATTCACCTGTTCCTGATAAGCAGGGCTCTTACGCACATATACCTGATCGTATGGCTGCAACACAAAACCCGGTTCTCCGTCTATCACAAAACCGTCTTTCAGAGAAAACGAGTACATTTGTCCTATGGTGGAAACCGCTTCCGTACCTTTGCTATCCTTGATACGGCGGGAAACATCCACACGGACGGTAGAAGCCGACTCCATCAATCCGCCAGCCTGGATTATAATATCCTCCAAAGTCGTATTGTCGGCAAAAGCGAACTCACCCGGACGGGCAACCTCACCATACACCATGATAGTTCCCACATCCTCCAAGTCATGAATACTGGGAATATAAAGCACATCATTACGCTGCAAAGGTACATCGGGTGCAGTACCGTCCATGATGCCTTTTATATCTACTTGAATAACCTCTTTCTTCAGATTCTCGCGCTCGCGATGCAACACCGCACGTCCTGTAAAGGCATCACCCATAAGGCCTTCAGCCTTTTCCACCAGTTGGCGGACTGTATTCAAGGTTCCTCCGAACTGATAAATGCCCGGACGATAGACAGCCCCCTTGATTTCAAGCTTGTTCTCAAAACGGTCCAGAATAGCTTCAGCAGTCAGCGCATCACCATCTTTTACCTGGAATACGGAATAATCAATATCATCAATCGTATAAATCTGATACTCCTTTCCGTTTTGACGAATCATGCGGAGAGAACGGGTATAGGCATCCCCCGAAAATCCACCGGCATACTTCAACAACGTGGCAACACTTTCGTTGTTTTTCATCTCGTATTTCATGGGGCGTTTCACATTACCCTCTATGCTAACCAACGCCTCGTATGGAGGAACAATGATCACATCGCCTTCCTGCAGACGGATATCATCATTGATTTTACCTTTCATAATAAAATCGTACACATCTACGGTAGCGATTTTCTGTCCTCCGCGCACTACTTGTATATTGCGCAAGCTACCGATATCGCTCACGCCACCGGCACGGTACAGTGCATGAAACACGGTAGAGAAAGAAGACAATGCATAAGTTCCCGGTTGGAACACTTCCCCCATCACGTTCACCTGGATCGTCCGGCTGTTTCCCAAAGTAACCTTGATTTGTGAGGACGGGTTCTGTTCATTATCAAGCCCTGCATAAATCTTATTCAGTTCTTTACGCAAATATTGGTTGGCTTCGGCAATAGTCATGCCGTTCAGATAAATCAATCCCAAATCGGGGATCGTGATAGATCCGTCCGGAGATACATTATCGCGGATGGTAGCCTGGTTTGTACCCCAGATATCAATGATTACCTCATCACCCGGCCCCAGACGATAATTAGGAGGAGTAGCCAGATTCACACTCGGCTCGAATGTAAGGTTTCTGGTTTCAAAAATGTCCCGTCCGTACACCTTATCCTTCTGCATTTCTTCCATATCGCCCATGCCCATCCCCTCGTAATAGCGATTGGCAGAAACACTGTCCGACGAGTTCTTCCCTACCACTCTGTCCGCAGCTGAACGTTGGTCGAAAGTAAAATTCTCTGTTACGTAGATATCTTCCTGAGTCTTTGTCTTTTCACGCAAACGGTTCCGATTTTGCATCGTTGCATTTGCATCTTTATCAGCAGACCCATTTTGCTGTTCATAAAGTTTCTTTACACGCTTAGCCTGTTCTTGTGTCACTCCTCTACGGGCTAACTCTGTAGCAATCTGACGTTGGTCTTTTCCTTGTTGCATGCCCGTCTTCACATATTCCAACACCTGTTGGTCACTCATAGATTGCTGTGCAAGCACAGAACCCGAGAGGGCAAAAACTAAGACCAGTACGGATAATAGTTTTTTTATCATATAAATTCAATAAACTTAGTAATTTAGCAGCCGCAAAGGTAGATATTATTTTCGATATAGGCGAGTATTATTTCATAAATATCCCTCTAACAAATATAAAAACGGCTGCCACCTGACGGTGTACAGCCGTTTATTCTTTAATAATCCGTTAGCAGAATTCATTCAGACTTCATTGCACAGCCCTCCTTATTTAAAAAAGGTCTGCAAGGGTAAAACTTGTGCAATACCGCCCGGCCGGATCAGCAATACATATTGACGATGGCTTCGTACAATTCCTGT
>OHIM01001436.1_pt1 | contig 10018 bp, 9 predicted proteins | sample 1568271 | NCBI WGS metagenome assembly OHIM01 (sample SAMEA3879580, study PRJEB24766) | human gut metagenome | biome: human-associated habitat; feature: feces | place: USA | collected 1985/1987
GTATCGTTTCTGACACCGGAAGTGAAGGCCAATGCTGGAGTAGTTATTTCTGCTTCGCATAATCCTTTTGAAGATAATGGCATTAAATTTTTCTCTAAAACTGGGCATAAGCTGCCGGATGCAGTAGAGGATGAGATTGCTGAACTGGTAAGCCTGCCTGTAGAATGCAGTAAGAATCCCCGCGGTTCTTCTGTTGGGCAGGTTATTGTGGAAGAAGGCCTTGATAAGCTGTATATAGATCATGTTATTGCAGCTGCTCCATGTAAACTTAATGGACTGAAGGTTGTGATGGATTGCTCTAACGGTGCCAACAGTGTCATTGCTCCGGTTATTTTACGCTCTTTAGGGGTTGAGGTTGTAACGATTTTTAATCAGCCTAACGGCATTAACATCAATAATGGCTGTGGATCAACGCATCTTGAAGCATTACAGGCTAAAGTAGTTGAGGTTGGTGCTGATGTTGGTATTGCCAACGATGGTGATGCAGACCGTTGTTTGGTTGTAGATGAAAAGGGGGAAGCTCTTGACGGTGACCAAATGATGTTGATTTGCGCACTGGAACTGATGAAAAAGAAACAGCTGAAAGATAATGTGCTCGTTACAACTGTTATGAGTAATGTCGGGTTGCATCAAGCTATGAAAAAATATGGCGGTTCCTGTGTAAAAACAGCTGTTGGTGATCGTTATGTGTTAGAAGAAATGTTGAAAAATGGATATAGTTTGGGCGGGGAACAGTCCGGGCACATTATTTTCGGCAAATATGCCAATACTGGTGACGGACTTCTGACGGCCATCAAGCTCATGCAGGTCATGCTCGACCGCAAGAAAACGCTCTCCGAGCTGGCCGCACCGGTGCGCGAGTATCCGCAGCAGCTCACGAATGTGGAGGTCGACGACAAGGACGCCACGCTCAATGACCCCGCGGTCGTTGCGGCGGAGCAGACCGTTACCGAGCGGCTCGGCGATGAGGGACGCATCCTCGTGCGCAAGAGCGGTACGGAGCCGGTGCTGCGCGTCATGGTCGAGGCGGCCACGCACGCGCTGTGTGAGGAAAACGTTGCGTATGTGATCGATGTCATGCAAAAGAGTGGGCATCTGATCCGGGTGAGATGATATGATGACAATACAAGACATGCTCGACCTGAGCAAGACGATCGCGGCCCCGCTGTTTGCGGGCAAGACCTATCCGTGGGAAGTGCTGGCGGACATCGGAGACTTCATTCTTCAGCTCGGTCCGACGCTCTCGGCGGAGGATCGCGCGCGATGCCAGGATTTTTGACAGCGCCTATATCGCCGGCCCCTGCATCATCGATCACGGCGCGGAGCTGCGCCAGTGCGCCTTTGTGCGCGGCAATGCGATCGTGGGCAAGAACGCCGTTGTCGGCAACTCCTGCGAGCTGAAAAACGTCGTCCTGTTCGATAACGTCCAGACGCCGCATTTTAACTACGTTGGCGATTCCATCCTCGGCTACAAGGCCCACATGGGCGCGGGCTCCATCACCTCCAACGTCAAGTCCGACAAGACGCTGGTGGCGGTGCGCTGCGGCGCGGAGCGCATGGAGACGGGACGCAAGAAGGTGGGCGCCATGCTGGGCGACCGGGTAGAGGTCGGCTGCAACAGCGTCCTGAACCCCGGCACCGTCATCGGCCCGGATTCCAATGTGTACCCCACGTCCTGCGTCCGGGGCGTCATCCCGGCCAGCCATGTCTATAAGGACAAGGACCATATCATCGCAAAGAAATGAGTTGACTGAGCTGGGGCGGCGGTCTGCGCAGCCCCAGTTCTTTCATAAAAGCCGCAGAAACGAAAGGAGGCTATGGGCAGCGCCCATCAACAGCGCCATGCGCCCGGAAAATGACTTCATAGAAGCGGGGTTCCGGGATAACGAGGAGAGGGGAGTATCGAAACTTCGGCGGGTGCCCCTCCGTGGCCGCAGCCATGTGACAGGTTCTACAAATACAGGGGCGACCCCGGAACAGAAGGAATCTGACTGCGGAGAAAGAGACAAATCTCTGCGCGTTTGTCCTTTTGAATGAATTTTCAGGAGGATTTTTTACCCATGTGTGGAATTATTGGTTATGTGGGCCACCAGCAGGCGGCCCCGATTTTGCTGGACGGACTGGCCCGGATGGAATACCGGGGCTACGATTCCGCCGGTGTGGCGGTGCGGTCCGAGACAAAGGGGCTTCAGGTCTATAAGTCCAAGGGCCGCCTTCAGGTGCTGTCGGATATGATCCACGGCGGCGCCGATGTGGAGGGGACGCTGGGCATCGGCCATACCCGCTGGGCTACCCATGGAGAGCCCAATGACATCAACGCCCATCCCCATGTCAGTGAGGATGGCCGGATCGCCATGGTCCATAACGGCATCATCGAAAACTATATGGAGATCAAGCAGCAGCTTTTGCGTCACGGCGTTACGTTCAAGTCTGAAACGGACACCGAGGTGGCGGCTCAGCTGCTGGAATTCCACTATAACGAGTGTCACAATATGCTGGAGGCCGTGGGCCGTGTCCTGCGGCGGATCGAAGGCTCCTACGCCTTCGGCATCATCTGCGCCGACTATCCCAACGCCCTGATCGCCGCCCGGAAGGACAGCCCCCTTATCATCGGCTGCGGTGAAAACGAGAATTTCATTGCCTCCGACGTGACTGCCGTCATCAGCCATACCCGGGATGTTATTTACATGGAGGACGGCGAGATCGCCGTGCTGACGGCGGAGGGCGTCAACCTTTTCAATGACGAGATGGACCCCATCGATAAGCCCCACAGCCACATCGACTGGGACGTTTCTGCTGCGGAAAAGGGCGGCTACCCCCACTTTATGCTCAAGGAGATCAACGAGGAGCCCGCCGCCATCACGGCAACGGTCAGCCCCCGGGTGGAGAACGGCCTGCCGGAGCTGCGCATCCCGGAACTGACGGACGAAAAGCTGCGCAGCATCGGCACAGTGCATCTGGTGGGCTGCGGCACAGCCATGCACGCCGGTATGGTGGGCAAGACCGCCATCGAAGCGCTGGCGCGGGTGCCTGCAGAGGTGGATATCGCCAGCGAGTTCCGCTACCGCGACCCCATCCTGAAGCCGGAGGATCTGGTCATCATCATCAGCCAGTCCGGCGAGACCAGCGATACGCTGGCTGCCCTCAAGCTGGCTAAGAGCCGGGGCGTGCCGGTGCTGGCCATCGTGAACGTGGTGGGCAGCAGCATCGCCCGGGCGGCGGATTACGTCATGTACACCTACGCCGGGCCCGAGATCGCGGTGGCGTCCACCAAGGCCTATATGGTGCAGCTGTGCGTGCTGTACCTGTTTGCCCTGCGCTTGGCCTACGCGCGCGGGCAGCTGACCGAGGAAAAGACCAAATACTACACCGCCCAGCTGCTGCACGCATCCGAGGTCATCAAGCCCCGCCTTGCGGACTGCGAGCAGATCAAGTACCTTGCCAGCCGCTATGTGAACACCCAGAGCTGCTTTTTCATCGGGCGTGGGTTCGACTACGCCCTTTCGCTGGAGGGCAGCCTGAAGCTGAAGGAGATCAGCTATGTGCACTCGGATGCCTACGCCGCAGGCGAGCTGAAGCACGGCACCATCAGCCTGATCACCGACGGTGTGCCGGTCATCGCGCTGGCCACCCAGAAGCAGGTGTACGAAAAGACCATCTCCAACGCCAAGGAGACCCGCAGCCGCGGCGCACGGGTGCTGCTGTTCACCACAAAGGACGCGGAAGTGCCGGAGGGCGTTGCCACCGAGGTCATCCGCTTGGACGAGTACGACGACATCCTGATGCCGCTGCAGCTCATCGTGCCCTTGCAGCTGTTCGCCTATTACATGGCGGTGCTGCGCGGCTGCGACGTGGATAAGCCCCGCAACCTTGCCAAGAGCGTAACGGTGGAGTAACAGGGAAGAATAGAACACAAAACCGCCCGCTGCACGAAATGGTGTGCAGCGGGCGGCTTGTTATATGCGGGAAGAGCAGGGGCGCTTACCAGAACCAGTAGCGTTTCTTGAACGCGATGTAGACCACGGCGATCAGGATCACAACCACGCCGCCGGCGATGAAGAAGGACCAGTTGATATTGCCGAACCGCAGGTTCTGGTTGGTCAGCAGGTAGCGGCCGGCGGTGTCGGCGGTGATGACGCCGTCCTTGTAGCTGTTCAGGAACTGCCACTTGTTGCTGATGGTGTTGTACAGGTACAGGCGGGAGTAGGTGCTCACGTCCAGTTCCAGCTGCACCGCGCAGGGAAGGGTACGGCCGTTATCCAGCTCAAACTCCAGCCCCTCTTCGCTCTCGGTGAAGGTGATGGCGGTGTCGATCTCGCTGGTGGTACTCTTCACGTCCTTACCGGAAACGTTCAGAGTGTAGCCATCGCCCACCACGCACAGGGTCTTGCCGGTGGTGCGCAGGGCGTTCAGGATCTCTCCGGTCACGATGGGAACCTCAGACTGGGCGAACACCACCTGATCCTCGGTGCTGTCCTGAATAGTCTGCACCACAGGGTCCAGCGGGATAGTGGTGTTGTCGTCCGGGGTGTTCGTGCCGTCATTGCTGCTGTCGCTGCCGGAGGCGGCATCTGACGAGCGGTTCACGATGACGGTGACCATGGCAGTAGCCTTGCCGTTGGAGATGGTAATGGAGGTAGAACCGGTGCCTACCGCCGTGACCACGCCCGTGGGGCTGACCGTGGCAATGCTGCTGTTGCCGGACTTGAAGGTGAAGGACTGGGATGCACTGGCAGGGGTGGCCTTGGCCGTAATGGTGCGGGTGGCACCGGGCTTGAGCACGATGTAGTTGGTGTTGGGGGTGATCACCTGTCCGCTGTTGTTGGAGGTGGTGCCGCTTGTGCCGGTGGAGGAATCCGTGGGCAGGGCAAGCACCGTAACGGTGGTGGTGGCTACCACCGAGCCGCAGGTTGCGGTAATGGTGGCTTTGCCGGGAGCTACGCCGGTCACACGGCCAAAGCTGTTCACCGTAGCAATCTTCTCGTTAGAGGAGGTCAGGGTGACAGTGGCATAGTTGGAAGCAGAGCTGGGGCGCACCTGCAGCGAAGCCGACACCGAGTTGCCCACATAGATGGTGTTGGAGGAGAGGGAAAGGTCCATCTCGGTCACGATCATGGAGGAGTCCATGGATACCACGATGGTGTAGGCGCAGATCTGGTTGCCGGCTGCTGCCGTAACAGTGGCAGTACCAACGCCCACAGCCTGTACCACGCCGCTGCTGCTTACGGTCAGCACGCTGCTGTCATCGGTCAAAAAGACCACAGAGTCGGTGCTGTAACTGGGGCTGACCACGGGGGACAGCTGCTGAGAAGCGCCCAGCAGCATATTGGCAGAGTAACTGCCTGTGGCAATGCTCTCGGCGGGCACGTCCTTGAGCCATGGCAGTGAAACGCCGTTCTGCTCTTCAACGGGCAGACTGGCTGCGGCAGCGCTCAGTGCGGTGCCGCATACCAGCACACCCAGCATCAGCACACAGGCGGCCAGTTTCTTTGCGGTTCGAATCATGTTGTTTGTACCTCTTTGGGGTGGTGTAGAAGGGGGCATCCTGCCGTGCTGCGTAATCCGCTTTTAGCGGAACAGCACGCCCAGAGCCTCCATAGCATACTCAAAATAGGTGACCTGATCGTATTCCACGCGGGCGGTCACGCTCATACCGTTGGAAAGATCCACCTTGTCGCCGCTGCGGCTCACCACATAGGTGGCGTCAGGCTTGATGGTCATCTTGTAGTAGGAGCCGTTGTTGCTGGCGGTCACATCGCTATCAATGGAGGTGACCGTGCCGGTCAGCGTGCCGTAGGAATACTCCGACAGGCCGGTGATGGCGATCTTGCAGGGGTCGCCGACATGCAGCAGGGGGCGGTCGTTCACCGTCACCATGGCCATGATCTCCAGATCATCGTTCTCGCTGGCAACGGTAGCCAGTGCAGAACCGGCACTCAGCACCATGCCCTCCTTGTAAGGGCTGTCCATGTGGATCACGCCGGAGGTGGGCGCATAGATGAAGTAATCGTTGGCGCCGGTGTTCAAAGAATCCAGCTGCGCCTGCAGGTTATCCACGTTGACCTGTGCGCTGGTAATGCTCTGGGAGATGGACTGCATGGTAGAGTAGTACAAAGACTCCAGCTCGCTCTGGTTCTGCTCCATCAAAGCCTTGATCTGGGTGTCGGAGTAACCGGCAGCCTGATAGGTGGTGGCGTCAAAGGTCTTTTGCGCTACCTGACTTTTGTAGGTCTGGTACTGGTAGTAGTAGGGCTGGTCCTCGGCATTCGTCTCGTCGAAATAGTTGGTGTCGTCCTGAATGCATTTGAGCAGCTTGTTGTACTGATCCAGCTGCTTCTGGTAGATATCCAGCTGGCTTTGCAGGTTATCCTTCTGCATATCCAGATCGGTGCTCTTCAGCCGGGCGATTAGGTCGCCTTCGTTCACATAGCTGCCCTCAGAGACATACAGTTCGGTGATGGAGCCGGAGTAGCTGGACATGATGTAGGTCTTGTTGGCGGCCTGCACCACACCGCTGTTCTGGCTGACATAGATGCGGTTGGTCTGGGTGCTCCAGATCACCAGAAAAATCATGAACAGACCGGTCAGAATGACAAAAGCATACCCGTAGGGGGGCAGCTTTTTGTCCATCATGATCCGGCGGTCCTGCAGATCCGAAAGGTTCTGAATGGTTGTCGTCATAATTATTTGGTCTCCATAAATACGTCGATCACGGCATCGTCATCGTCCTGATTGACATAGATGGTATAGTTGTCGCCGGTCAGCTTGATGTCGTTTTCAAAGGCCATGATCTGCAGCTTGGCGGTAGCCAGCTGGTTGTGGCTCATCGGACCAGTGTAGTGGGCGTACAGGCAGTTCTTCACCCGCAGCACAGCGTCCATGTGGTAGCCGGGCTCCATCTGGGTGATCATCTGGGTAGCCTGCTGCATCATGTACAGTTCCGGCACATGATCCGGGCCGGTACCCATCTTTACCGCCTGCACCAGCGGGCCGATAGGCTGTGCGCCGTTGCTCTTCATAAAGTTCTGCATCTGGGTCAGGATGACCGGCAGATTGCCCAGTTCCTCAGGGCGCACGAGGCGGGAGAGGACATTGGTCAGCTTGAGGGTCTTGTTTTCTGCAACTTTGATCTCATTCATGATAAATTACCCCTAATCCTGTTATATTTTTAATGTGAACCGAAACAAAAAGGTGCCCGGAAGCGTCTGCCTCCGGGCACACCATAACGAGGCATTTTTTGGTTTCCCCAGCGGGAAAGCGCTTATGCTGCATCCGGGCAAAGGCTGCGGATGCGGTGCGGTCAGTAGGTGATGGACTCGCCGTCGTCGTCCTCTTCCACCACAGCAGAAGGTACCTGCGGAGCGGGCTCGGACTTGCGCTTGCGGAAGATGCCCTGCTGCATATTCCACAGCTCGGCATAGCGACCATTCTTTGCCATCAGTTCCTCATGGTTGCCGCGCTCCACGATCTTGCCGTGATCCATCACAAGGATCAGGTCGCAGTCACGGATGGTAGAAAGGCGGTGCGCCACAATCAGCATGGAGCGGTCTGCCAGTTGCTCGTAGATCATATTGAAGATCAGCGTCTCGGTGGCAAAGTCCAGATTACTGGTAGACTCGTCCAGAATGTAGAGGTTAGAGTCCTTCAGGAAGGCGCGTGCCAGTGCGATACGCTGCTTCTCACCGCCGGACAGGCCGTTGCCGGCTTCCTCCAGATAGGTGTTGTACTGCAGCGGCAGGTGACGGATAAACTCGTGGGCATCGGCCTTCTTGGCAGCTTCCTTCACCTCGTCCAGTGTGGCATCCATACGGGAGATGCGGATGTTGTCGTAGATGGTCTTACTGAACAGCTCGATGTTCTGGGGCACATAGGCAATGGCGCGGCGCACCGAACTGTTGGTGTACTCGGCCAGATTTGCGCCGTTTATGTCGATCTCGCCATCCTCGGGGTCGTAGTACTTCAGCAGCAGTTTGGTGATGGTGGATTTGCCGCTGCCGCTGCCGCCCACCAGCGCCACCTTTTTACCGGCGGGAATGGTGAAGCTGATGTGATCCAGCGCGGGAGCGCGGTTGCCGTAGCGGAAGGTAACGTCCTTGAACTCAATGTCGCCCTCCACCTTGTCCAGCTCGCTCTGCTCCACACCCTCGGCGGTCTCGTACTCAGAGGGGTAATCCATGATCTCGGTCAGACGCTTCATGGAGATGCTGGCTTCCTGGATCTGCATCTGCAGACCGATCAGGTTGCTCAGGGGGGAGGTGAAGTAGCCGGACAGGGTGCTGAAGGCCATAAAGCCGCCCAGCGTCATCTCGCCGTTCAGCACCTGCGTGATGCCCACGTAGGTGGTAAGCATACTGAAACCGGTGGAGATGAAGGAAGAGATCAGGCCCTGCGTGGTGCTGATGCGGCTGGAGCGCAGGCTGATCTTCAGGCTCTTCATGTACTCGCGTTCCAGATTATCCAGCTCGGTCTGCTCGTTGGCATTGCACTTGACGGTCTCGATGCCGCGCAGGCTCTCGATCATCTGGCTGTTCAGCGCAGCCGACTGTGCCATGCTCTCTTCGTTGATCTTTTTATAAGGCTGTTTGTACACCAGCACCAGAAGGATGCTGACCAGCGCCATGAACAGCGAGATGGAGAACAGCATGGCGTTCATGCGGAACAGAATGATGCCGGTGATGACAGCCATGGAAATATCCATCACAAGGCTCAGCGCGATGCTGGTAAAGATAGATTTGATGGTGTTTGCGTCCGAGTAACGGGTGGTGATATCACCGGTCTTGCGGGTGGCAAAGAACTTCATGGGCAGGTTGAAGATGTGCCCGAAGTAACCCAGCATCAGCGGGATATCGATCTTGATGGACAGATGGATCAGCACCCATTGGCGCACAAAGCCGATCAGCGTGCTGGTAATGCTGACCACACTGAACACCAGGATCAATGTGACCAGCAGGCTGTTCAACCCGTAGGGCAGCACCTCGTCCATCAGAATCTTATTGAACATGGAGGACGCGATGCCCAGAATGGTGGTGATGATCGAACTGAGGATGGCGTAGAAGAACAGCTTTTTCTGGGGCAGCAGCAGGTTGATGTACCGCTTGAACATGCTGCCCTGTTTTTCCTTGCCGCCCTTGAACTCCGAGGTGGGGTTCATCAGCAGCAGAACACCGGTAAAGTTCTTGTAGAACTCATCGAGTGAGATTTTTTTCAGCTCTTTTGCCGGGTCGCCGATGATGACGTAATCCTTGCACTTGTGCTTTTTGCCTTTTTCCTCGGCTTCCTTGACCCGCTCGGCTTCGTCCAGCATGTGCTTGCGGCGCTCGCCGTCATCGCGGAGGGTGGTCTTTTTGAACACCACCACAAAGTGGGCCAGGCCCTGGTCGGTGATGACCTGCGCGATGCAGGGCAGCGAGAAGTCGCTGAGGAAGTTTTCACGGTCCACACGCACCGCGGCGGTGGTGAAACCCAGCTCGTTCGCGGCCTTCTGCAGACCAACGAGGTTTGTGCCTTTCAGGTCCGTACCCATCATATCGCGCAGGCGCGTGATGGTGATCTCCTTTTTGTAATGGAGGCACACCATTGCGAGACAGGCGGCAGCGCAGTCTGTGGTGTCGTGCTGCCGGACATAGGTATAACGCATAGATGCTTCCTTTGTGGTTTCTATTTCAAAACGCCCGCCTTGTGGCTGAGGACGATTTGGCGAAGAAGAAAGGGCTTCCATTCCTGACGCCTCACCCGCTTCTCCAATAAAGCAGCATACAACTCTCTGCCTCGCACTGCCCTGCGACAAAGCGGGGCAGAGAGTAGCTGCTATCAAAAGAAGGGAGCGCCTACCCTTTGATCATTTTGACCGGCCCGGAGAGGGGATTTTGACGTACCGTCTCCTAAACCTTGGGCATAGTATAACACATTCTGTCGGGTTCTTCAAGAGGACAATTTTTAATAAACCCTTAAATTTTGAAAAAAATGTGAAAAAAGTCTCAGTTTGGTAACAGGAAGGCAGTAAAAAGGGGCGGCGAAT
>OHIM01001440.1_pt1 | contig 9990 bp, 10 predicted proteins | sample 1568271 | NCBI WGS metagenome assembly OHIM01 (sample SAMEA3879580, study PRJEB24766) | human gut metagenome | biome: human-associated habitat; feature: feces | place: USA | collected 1985/1987
TGTAGCCAGGCCTCCTGCTGATAGTAGCGCGCTACCGCCGGACTCGGATCCACCACCAACAGCCCGGCGTTGCCGTCAATCTGCACCTGCGTATCTACCCACGGCAGCAGCGCGGCTAAATCCACGCCCACCAGAGTAGGGATATTGAATGAGCGTGCCAGAATCACGGTATGCGAGGTGGTGCCGCCGCTGCGCAGCAGCAGTCCTTTGAGATGCGTTTTATCCAGTTCCAGAAACTGGCTGGGGGTCAGCTCGTCGGCAAGGCAAATGGCCGCTTCCCGCAGCTGGCCCGGCGCCGGGAAACGAGATTCGCCGTAGATATGCTGTAACAGCTGGAAGCAAACGTCGCGTACATCCAGTACCCGCTCCTGCAGATAGCTGTTGCCGGAGTCGCGGAACTGGGCGCAGAAGTGGTCGCCGGTGGCGACAATCGCCTGGGCGCAACTGAGGCCGGTGAGGATGCCACCAAGCAGGTGCTGGCGCAGCGAGGCATCCGTCGCCAGCGAACGGTGAGCTTCCAGGATCGCGCTGGCGGTGCCGTCATTGTCCAGCAGCCGCAGCTCGATATCTTTCACCAGCAGGCGCAGGCCATTATCCAGCGCCGCCTGCTCCTGTTCGGGACTGACGGCGACGGGCAGTTCGCCCAGCTCGTGCAGATCGCGTGATTTGAGATGAACCAGCGTCCCTCCCGCGCTGCCGGCGCACACCGGGTGGGCATGAAACAGCGTCGGGTTCAGCCGCGAAAGCGACTCTGGCACCGGCTGGACATCCAGCGTTGGCGCAGCGGGCAGCGGCGCGTCACAGTGAGGAAACTCATCGCGCATAAAGGCCGTTATCGCGGCGAATGCCTCAGCTTCATCTTCGCCGCTGATAAGCAGCTGGCAGGCGTCGCCCTTCAGGGTATTGCTGCCGATAATCGCCAGCGCGCTTTTGGCATTTCCGCCGGTCCCGCGGCGCAAGTTCCGCCACTCAATCGCTGATGAAAAACGGTTACACAGCGTTTCGACCAGACTGGCCGGACGCGCATGCACGCCGTTGGGCAAATCACATGTAAATTCAATGACCAGAGCCATCGCCTTCCTCCAGAGCAATCCATTATTTCCTCAAAAAGTAATAAAAGACAGCCCCGGGCACTAGGTGATAAAACTGGCAATTACTGGACTATTGTACACACAATATTTTTTTATGCCCGCCATCACAATTCCACCCTGTTAGCGCTCATCTCTCCTGTCATCACTAAGATTTGAGGTGGATCGCAATTCTTTTCTCATCTTACAAATATCCAGTAAATGCACTTTTTCTCTACTGTTTTATGCGACGCCCTTTTTCTAATGTTGAGCCATCCATACTGTCACGGGCCCTACAGCGCTCAGGAGCAAGCAATGAACGAACTGGTGCAAATACTAAAAAATACCCGCCAGCATCTGATGACCGGCGTGTCACATATGATCCCCTTCGTGGTCTCCGGCGGGATCCTGCTGGCGGTGTCCGTCATGTTGTATGGCAAAGGCGCGGTACCCGATGCCGCCTCCGACCCCAACCTGAAGAAACTCTTTGATATCGGCGTCGCCGGGCTGACGTTGATGGTGCCCTTTCTCGCCGCCTACATCGGCTACTCCATTTCTGACCGCGCCGCGCTGGCCCCCTGCGCCATCGGCGCCTGGGTGGGCAACAGTTTTGGCGCCGGTTTCTTCGGCGCGCTGATCGCCGGCATGATTGGCGGCCTGGTGGTTTATTACCTGAAAAAAATCCCCGTACATAAAGTTCTGCGCTCGGTGATGCCAATTTTCATCATTCCCATCGTCGGCACCTTTATCACCGCCGGGATCATGATGTGGGGGCTTGGCGAGCCGGTTGGCGCGCTGACCGCTAACCTGACCGGCTGGCTGCAGGGGATGCGCGAGGGCAGCATCGTGGTGCTGGCCATCATTATGGGTCTGATGCTGGCCTTTGATATGGGCGGCCCGGTGAACAAAGTTGCCTACGCCTTCATGCTGATTTGCGTTTCGCAGGGCGTCTACAGCGTGGTGGCTATCGCCGCCGTCGGTATCGCCGTACCGCCGCTGGGCATGGGGCTGGCGACGCTGATTGGCCGCAAATATTTCACCGCCGAAGAGCGGGAAACCGGCAAAGCCGCGCTGGTGATGGGCTGTGTCGGCGTGACCGAAGGGGCGATTCCCTTTGCCGCCGCGGATCCGCTGCGCGTCATTCCGGCCAATATGATTGGCGCCGCCAGCGGCTGCGTCACCGCCGCGCTGATGGGCGCCCAGTGTTACGCCGGCTGGGGCGGGCTTATCGTGCTGCCGGTGGTCCAGGGCAAGCTCGGGTTTGTTGCCGCGCTGCTGGTCGGCGCCTGCGTCAGCGCTGCCTGCGTCATCCTGCTGAAAGCTTTCGCCAAAAAGAAACCCACTAACGTCGCCACTGACGATGAACTAGACCTTGATTTCGAAATTAACTAACAGACTGGAAGGAACAGATTATGACCCACATTATCGCTGTCACCGCCTGCCCGTCGGGCGTGGCTCACACCTACATGGCCGCTGAATCGCTGGAAAGCGCCGCCAAAGCCAAAGGCTGGCAGGTCAAGGTTGAAACGCAGGGTTCTATCGGCATTGAAAACGAACTGACGGCGGAGGAGATTGCCGCCGCCGATATGGTCATTCTGACCAAAGATATCGGCATCAAATTCGAAGAGCGTTTTGCCGGGAAAACTATCGTGCGCGTCAATATCAGCGATGCGGTCAAGCGCGCCGACGCCATCATGAACAAGATAGACAGCCACCTTTCCCAGAGCGCCTGAAGCCTTAAAAGGGCGCCTTCGCGCCCTTCGCCACAACATGGAGTTTATCATGACGAATCGTACCCAACGCCTGAAAGCCAGCCTGTTCGCCCAGCCGCGCGAAATCTCCCTTGAGCGCGCATTACTCTACACTGCCAGCCATCGGCAGACGGAGGGCGAGCCGGTGATTATCCGCCGGGCGAAAGCCACCGCGTGGATCCTCGATAAGGTGATGATTTCGATTCGTGAGGATGAACTGATCGCCGGCAACCGCACCGTCAAACCGCGGGCAGGGATTATGTCGCCCGAGATGGACCCCTACTGGCTGCTCAACGAGCTCGACGCCTTCCCGACCCGCCCACAGGACCGCTTCGCGATAAGCGAAGAAGATAAGCAAATCTACCGCGAAACGCTGTACCCCTACTGGGAAAAGCGTTCAATGAAAGATTTCATCAACGGCCAGATGACCGAAGAGGTCAAGGCCGCCGTCAACACCCAGATATTTAGCGTGAACCAGACCGATAAAGGCCAGGGCCATATCATCATAGACTATCCACGGCTGCTGAATTATGGCCTTGGCGCCCTGGTCTCCGAGCTAAAAACGCACTGCGCCCGGCAACCGGAGAACCCCTTTTATCAGGCGGTACTGATCCTGCTGGAAGCTTCCCAGCGCCATATTCTGCGCTACGCCGCGCTGGCCGAGGAGATGGCAGGGCACTGTCAGGACCCGCAGCGTCAGCAGGAGCTGTTAACCATCGCCGCTATTTCGCGCCACAACGCGCAGCATCGGCCAACGGACTTCCCCCAGGCCTGCCAGCTGTTCTGGTATATGAATATCATTCTGCAATACGAATCCAACGCCAGCTCGATTTCACTCGGACGCTTTGACCAGTACATGCTGCCGTTTTATCAGGCATCGCTGAATCAGGGTCAGGATCCCGCGTATCTCAAGGAGTTGCTGGAGTCGCTGTGGGTGAAATGCAACGATATCGTCCTGCTACGCTCCTCCAGCAGCGCGCGCTATTTCGCGGGTTTTCCCACCGGCTATACCGCCCTGCTCGGCGGGCTGACGGACACCGGGCGCAGCGCGGTCAACGTGCTGTCATTTTTGTGCCTCGACGCCTATCAAAACGTTCAGCTGCCGCAGCCGAATCTGGGCGTGCGGGTCAACGAGCTGATTGATCGCCCGTTCCTGCGCAAAACTGCCGAAACCATCCGCCTGGGCACCGGCATCCCGCAGATTTTCAACGATGAGGTGGTCGTGCCGGCCTTCCTTAACCGCGGCGTGTCGCTGGAAGATGCCCGAGATTACGCGGTGGTCGGCTGCGTGGAGCTCTCTATTCCAGGGCGCACCTACGGCCTGCATGATATCGCCATGTTTAATCTGCTGAAGGTGATGGAAATTGTGCTGCAGGAAAATGAACATCAGCCTGACGTCAGCTGGGACGGCCTTATCTGCCAGATCCGCGACAAAATCCGCCATTACATCAAGCTGATGGTTGAGGGCAGCAACATTTGCGATATCGGCCACCGCGACTGGGCGCCGGTCCCACTGCTCTCCTCGTTCATTGAAGATTGCGTGCAGCACGGCAAAGATATCACCGCCGGCGGCGCGCGCTATAACTTCTCCGGCGTTCAGGGTATCGGAATCGCTAACCTGAGCGATTCGCTGTACGCCCTGAAGGGTATGGTCTTCGACCAGCAGCGTCTCAGCTTTGACCAACTGATGGCCGTGCTGAAAGCCAATTTCCAGACGCCGGAAGGGAAAAAGATCCGCGCCCGGCTGATTAACCGTTTTGACAAGTACGGCAACGATATCGACGATGTCGACAATATTAGCGCCGATCTGCTGCGTTTTTACTGCAAAGAAGTCGAGCAGTATCTGAACCCGCGCGGCGGTCATTTTACCCCCGGCTCCTACACCGTCTCCGCGCACGTGCCGCTGGGTTCGGTGGTGGGCGCCACCCCGGACGGGCGGCTGGCCGGAGAACAGCTGGCGGACGGCGGCCTGTCGCCGATGGTTGGTCAGGATTCCCAGGGGCCGACGGCAGTGCTGAAATCGGTCAGCAAGCTGGATAACTATCTGCTGTCGAACGGTACGCTGCTGAACGTCAAATTCACTCCGGCAACGCTGGCCGGCGACGGCGGCCTGAACAAACTGGCCGATTTTTTACAGGCCTTTTGCAAGCTCAAGCTGCAGCATATTCAGTTCAACGTGGTCAATGCCGACACCCTGCGTGAAGCGCAGCAGCGGCCGCAGGACTTTGCCGGTCTGGTGGTACGGGTCGCGGGCTACAGCGCCTTCTTTGTTGAGCTGTCGAAGGAGATTCAGGATGACATTATCCGCCGCACCGCGCATCAACTGTGAGGTCATCAACACGCGCGCCGACCGGGCGCGTATTTTTAACCTCCAGCGCTACTCGCTCAATGATGGACAAGGGATCCGCACGGTGGTCTTTTTTAAAGGCTGCCCTCATACCTGCCCGTGGTGCGCCAATCCCGAATCAATTTCACCCAGGATTCAGACCCTGCGCCGGGAGAGCAAATGCCTGCGCTGCACCCGCTGCCAGCAGGACGTTGCCGAATGTCCATCCGGAGCGTGGGAACAGATTGGCCGCGATGTGACGCTGGATAACCTGTTGCAGGAGGTGCTGAAGGATGAGGTCTTCTTTCGCGCCTCCGGCGGCGGAGTCACCCTCTCCGGGGGCGAAGTGCTCATGCAGGCCGGGTTTGCCGCCCGCTTTCTCCAGCGCCTGCGCCAGTGGGGGATCCGCACCGCCATCGAAACCGCGGGCGACAGCGCTTTTGACCGCTTCCTGCCGGTGGCCGAAGCCTGTAATGAAGTGCTGTTTGATTTTAAAATCATGGAACCTGAGCGGGCGCGGTCGCTGCTGCGAATGAATCAGCCACGGGTGCTGGACAATTTTCGCCAGCTGGCGGCGAGAAAAATCAACCTGATCCCGCGGGTGCCGCTGATCCCCGGCTACACCCTGAATACCGATAATTTTCGCCAGATTCTGGCGTTCCTCGCCCCTTTCGCGCTAAAAGAAATGCACCTGTTGCCGTTTCATCAATATGGCGAGCCCAAATACCGTCTTCTGGGCAAACCCTGGACGCTGGCCAGCGTGAAAGCGCCTGACGAAGCGGAAATTCAACCATATCGGGTGATGGCCGAAGCGGCCGGTTTCCACGTCACTATCGGCGGTTAACGCCAGGAGGATGTTATGGACTTCAATATTGTCGCCGTCACCGCCTGCGTCAGCGGCGTGGCGCATACCTACATGGCCGCCGAACGACTGGAAAAGGTCGGTCATCATGAAAAATGGCACCTGAAGGTGGAAACCCAGGGGGCGCTCGGCGTAGAAAATCGGATCACCGCGGAAGATATCGCCCGCGCCGAAGTGGTGCTGCTGGTGACGGATATCGAAATCGACGACCCTCATCGCTTTCGCGGCCTGCGGACGATAAAAACCAGTATCAAGAGCTTCCTGCTGCAGCCGCAGCAGATCGTCGAGGCCGTGAAAAGCATCATGAAAAAGCCGGTCGTCTATGTAGAACTTCCCTGACCGGCATCAGGCCTTATTCTACATCCAGCAGCCACTTTTGCGCCGGCGTCAGGCGGCTTGCCGTCTCCGGCGTGAGCCAGCGCCGCTGGTCCTGCTGCGGCGTATCCGCACGATCGATATATAACCCATGCAGTACGCGTCGTCTGCTGCCTTCACGATTACGGGTGCCGCCGTGCCAGGCGTGGGCGTTGTAGATCATCACGCTGCCAGCCGGCGCGGCAAACACAATCTCATCGGGATGGGCCTGTTCCGGGTCGGCCAGCACCTCCTCCGGTAACTCGGGGCGGAGGTGGGTACCAGGAATGATCCGCGGTGCACCGTTGGCGGCGCTCAAATCGTCTATCGCCCAGATGGTATTCACCAGGTGGACTTTGGGAAAATCCGGGCGCGGCTTTTTCCAGTCGGCGTGCAGCGGCTGGTGGCCGCCGTTATACAGCGCCTCGCGGGCGTTCAGGCTGGAGACTTTAAAATCCCCGTTGAAGATATAGCGACAAGCCGAGAGGATCAGCGGGTGTGACCAGACTTTCTCCCAGATAACCCCCTTATTAATCAGGTTAGCGATCCGCGTCGCCGTCGCCTCCTGATGGTGCTCCATCGCCAGATTATCGCCTTCGCGTTCAACCAGGGTGTCAATAAGCAGGCGCATTTCGCTCAGCCACTGGGCGTCAACGACGTTATGCACGACGGTGTAGCCGAGGGTGTCGAGCTCGTGTTTCATTTGCGCGCTGAGCGTCTGGCTGGCGCCTAACGCATCGAGAAAGTTAGCCGATGATGAGTTCATTTTACGTTCCTTTTTAACGTTCCGATAACACAAACAAACTCTACTGGTCCCTCCGCGGCATGACACGAGGCGAGCGCTACAAAAAACTGGACATACGTACGCGAGCCCACAAAGTGTGATGGACATCAACAATCTTTTTTCCGGCGATGCATGCGCTGCAGCTGGCCGGCAATCCGCTGCGCAAAATGGCTAAACTAACGCTGCCGGGAAGGAAAAAATAGATTACCATCAACAGGATAATGCGCATGCTGAGGGCAAAGAATGATTGAAGATCTGCCGGATATACTGCATCGGTTAATCGGTCAAAAAGATCACCTACAGGTGAGATTTCCTGAGCCGGATATCTCCGTGCCTGCCCTCGCCTTCAACGTGCCGTTTCCGCGTCTGGAAATTGTGCTGGAGGGCCAACTGAATGAACAGGGACTGCCGCTGGCCGCCTCGACGTTAACCACGCTGCAGGTACTGTACGTGCAGGCGGGGAAGTGGACGCTGCCGCAGTGGACCGGCCCGGCCACTACCCTGAGCATTCTGTTTGGTCGGCAGAAACTGGGATTCAGTATTCAGCGCTGGGACGGAAAAAGCCTGCACACGGAAAAACAGAGCGTTTCCCGGCTTGGGCCGCGCGTGGGTTCCTACCTGTTGCTGAGCCTGAATGAAGTCAGCCTGCAGCCCGATCCGCTGACCGCGCGACTGGTGGTTGCCGCGCTGCTGAGTCATTGTCGTGAACAGCTGGTCGGGCTGGAGATGCGCGTCAGCCGCAGCCGGGATCTGTTTCTCGCCGTCCAGGACTACCTTGAGGAAAATCTCAGTCTACCGCTGACGCGGGAATCGGTAGCCAAACGTTTTCACATCACGCCCAACTATCTTTCGCATATTTTTCAGAAATCAGGCTCGGTGGGATTTAATGAATATCTGACCCGTGTCCGTCTGGAAAAGGCGAAGCAGCTATTGCGCGGCTATGACCTGAAGGTGAAAGAGATTGCGCATAATTGCGGCTTTGTCGACAGCAACTATTTTTGTCGGGTTTTTAAACGCTACACAGAACGCTCGCCATCGGAGTATCGGCGACACTGCCGTAGCGCGCAGCAGGCCTAACCTGCCGCACCGGCAGATGGCGCCCACTCCACGCGGCCGCGGCCGTTATGCTTGGCCTTGTACAGCGCCTCGTCGACTTTACGGATAAACGTCTCCTGCGCTTCGCCTGGCCGCCAGGTTCCGACGCCAATGCTGATCGACAGCGGCGTCTGATGATTGATCAGGATGGTGCGGGCGTTAGCAAGGATCGCCTGCGCCAGAGCGTGCAGCTCGGGCTCCGACAGGCCATCGACGATAATGGCAAACTCTTCCCCACCGATCCGCGCCGGCTGGACCTGCTCGCTGGTTAGTTTCGCCAGCTGTTTCCCCAGCGAAAATAACACTTCATCCCCCACCAGGTGGCCCCAGCTATCATTGATTTTCTTAAAAAAATCGATATCCAGAATCATGAGTCCCAGCGCATGCCCGGACTTCTCGCGAATGGTATCAATGAAAAAACGCCGGTTGGGTAACTGGGTCAGTTCATCCTTCAGGGATTGCGAGCGCGCATCGACGTACAGCAAATTGATTCGCTCAATAATTTTGTAGACCCCCACCACGGTAAGCAGCATCCCGGAGAGGCGCAGCAGATCTTCGCAGTAGTAGCCCATCCAGCGCGGCTGAACCACGATCTCATCCATCACGTCAAAGGTGCCGCCGGCAATCCACAACAGCAGCCCATAGCGTACGCAGTTGACGGCAATGTGGCTCATCCGCACCTTCGCCGAGCTCCACAGCATAAACACCAGAAACAACAACGCCAGCAGATCGATATAGAGGCCGGGGTTATTCAGGATCTCGTGTCGTGTACCGACCGGAGGCGACACCAGGGCGCAGCCGACAGCAACAGCAACGATAATCAGCAGCGCAGGCAGGAGCGTCACCCGGGCCACAGCGGCCGGGCCGGGGCGATTCGCAGGAGTATGGAGTTCAGGCATAGCGGTGTCTCATGGTAACAACAGGGCCGATCGCGAGACAGGATAACAGTTAAGCGTAGAGGGACGAATGAAAAAGCGACGGTTCGGTAAAATGGCGGGAACTGGACTGACCCCGCGGAATTGTTCCAACGTACTACCACTCCATGGCGACGAGGTCAGTGGCGCGGATACTATCGGCTTCATCCTCCGCCTGATTAGCTTTCTGTGCGGCACCGGCGATAGCCGGCGCCGCCTGCTCAGGGTTTAGCCGCTAAACACTCGCGCCTTGCCGCTGACCGTCAGTCTCACCATCGCGCCGGGCTGCCACGCCGGCTGGCTCACGGTTCGCAGGACAATCGGCCGCTCGTGCCCAGCCATCGACAGCGTCAACGTGGAAAGCTGGCCTGAGAAATCGACATCGCGGATAATGGCGGTACTTTCCTGCGGCCCGCTCACACTGACGCTCAGCTGTTCCGGACGCAGCATCACCCTACCTTCGCCAGCAGGATGCAGTGCGTCCGTCGCCAGGTCCCCCAGCGCGCAGCTTGCCCGGCCGGGGCTAAGGCGTGCGGGGAGGATCAGGGCATCGCCAAGAAATAACGCCGTCTCTTCATCCACCGGCTGCGAGTGATTGCCTTTTCCCTGGCGCTGATGGTATTTCTTGCGGGCGTGTTCGTCATTAACTGGCAACCGGGTCCTGACACTTAGCCCTGAGTCTTTGCCTGATGACCCTCTGTTACTGCTCCCGGCCAGAATGATGGTTAATAAGCGGCCGGTGCTGATCTATCAGACGCGCTTAGCGCCGATCAGGGTGATTGTCACGATCAGCGACATCTATCTGCGCGATGCGCTATATAGCGATACCGATGACAA
>OHIM01001442.1_pt1 | contig 9989 bp, 7 predicted proteins | sample 1568271 | NCBI WGS metagenome assembly OHIM01 (sample SAMEA3879580, study PRJEB24766) | human gut metagenome | biome: human-associated habitat; feature: feces | place: USA | collected 1985/1987
TTATTTATCGGGACACCTTGTCAAGTGACAGCTGTCAAGCGAATGTATGAGGAACAACCTGATAATCTTTTCTTGGTAGACCTTATTTGTCATGGGGTGCCTTCAAATAAATGGTTGGTTGACTATATAGCAAATACTCTCAAAATAAAAGCAGATAAAGTTTCTAGCATTGGTTTTCGGTTATTTGAAGCTTTTAGTCTATGTGTATATAATGATGATAGGTTGATTTATAAGTCCGGAAATCTATGGACACACCGTTATGAAGATTTATATTATAACACTTTTATTGACGGTTTTACCTATCGAGACAGTTGTTTTAATTGTCATTATGCCAAACCGGAAAGAGTATCTGATATAACTATCGGAGATTTTTGGGGATTGGGTAATGAAACTGACGATAATTATATTCCCAAACATCCGTATGGCATTTCCTGTGTTCTTCCTCTTACAGAAAAAGGTAAAAGACTCATTTCGATTGTAAAGGATAAGCTGAATATTTACGAACGTCCAGTTACGGAAGCCATAAACGGTAATGACCAGCTCAGATTTCCCAAAAAGAAAAATCTAAGAATAAAGTTTTTTAGAAGAATCCATAAATACATAGGAGTAGATGCTGCCTACAAACTATGTGTTTGTGATAAGATTGTAAAATATAAGATTAGAAAAATAATAAGATAGTAGCATTATAATATGGAAAATAGAAAAAAGAAATGTGGTATCGTTACATTTCATAGCTCACATAATTACGGCTCTGTTCTACAGGCTTATGCCATGGTAAGAGTCATGCAGAAAATGGGACTTGATGCAGAACTGATAGATTTTCGCCATCCCAGAACAACAGATATGTATGAGTGGAGACTATGGTCTACGTATAAAAACTGGAAATGGAATTTGCGAGAATTGGTATTGCGTGGCTTATTCAGTTTTGGGAAAAAACGGGAACAGGTATTCTCTGATTTTATTGAAAATGTGCTGAAAAAATCCAAAAGGGTAAAAGATAAAAATGATATACCGGATATCTATGATATTTTAGTTTGTGGCTCGGATCAAATTTGGAATCCAAAGGCATCTGGTGAAAACGACCCTATATATTATCTTGATTTTGGCACGACTACTTGTAAATTCTCATACGCTGCGAGTTCCGGTTCGGTCAGATTTGGTGATGAAAATCCTGAACTGTTTAAAAAGTATTTGCAAAACTTGAAATCAATCGGTGTAAGGGAGCGATTTATGCAGGAATATATTAAAGAAGAATTGGGATTAGTATCAGAGATTAATCCGGATCCTACTTTTTTATTAAATGCCTCAGAGTGGTCAGAAATAGAAAAACCATATAAAGGATTACCTGATAATTATTTATTGATTTATACAATAAAAAGACCGAAAGAGACGATAAATTTTGCGCATCAGGTTGCTGTTTCTTTAAATTTGCCAACTGTACAAATTTGCAATGATAGAGACTTGAACGCATTAATGCATAAAGATGTTGATTATAGATTAATGAATGTTTCTCCACAACAATTTTTATGGCTGTTTCATCATGCTTCGTTTATCGTAACAAACACATTTCATGGTAATATGTTTTCTGTGATTTACCGAAAAAACTTTGTTCATTATGGAATAAATTCAAGTGATACAAGAATCTCTACGTTACATGATGAAATAAGACTGAAAAACAAAATCGTTTCTTCATTCGAAATAGATCAAAGGATTATTGATTACAATTTAATAGAAGAAAATGTTGCATATTATTGTAAATGTGGATTGAATTTCATTCAAGCTAATATAAATGATGATTAAATCGTTTAATCATATCTTTTATAAACAGTAGTAAAAACGTTTAAGTGTACCTATTATATACAATGAGTTATCAACTGATTTCTTTAGTTTTTTACAATTTGATCTTATTATTCCTTTTGTTTGTTTGGATTAAAACAAAAGGGTGGCAGTTAAATGGCACATTATATATTCTATTCTTTTTGTTATTTTCAGGAATAATTTCTGCTTTTTATTGGAATGTTTCAAATGGAACTATTCGTAATTATTCTAATCTGACGCTAATTCCATTTTTCTATTTAATCATTGGCTATCTTATAACCTTAATGCCTATAGTAAAATATGACATCACTCCTAGGAAAGAACTATCTATAACTAACAAGCAAGGTGTGTTTTTACACTATTTTACTCTTTTTTTAATAATCATTTCTTTTGAACCTTTTGGGGAGAATTTGTTGCATCTACCTTCTGTGATAGCTAATTCCGATTATGCTGCAAAAATGTATGATAGTAGAGTCGAGTATCTTTCTTTTATAGGACGAAAATTAAATAGAATTTCGACTTCTTTTGAGCTGATTTACCCTCCATTACTATTTTATTTTTTGCAAAAAAAAATAATATCAAAAAAAATCGTATATGGACTTATAATGGTAATTTTAAGTTTTTGGATTCATGAATTAGGATTAGGAGGGCGTTCTAAATTAGTGCAAAATATTTTATATTTAGTTGTTTGCTTTTTTTTGATGAGACCCTATATAAATGCTTGTATAACTAAAAAAATTATTTTATATGGAAGTGTTGTTATTGGGTTAGGAATTTGTATGGTATTGCTCATTTCTATTTCTAGATTTACAAGTATAGAAGCAGAAGGTAGCAATATAGAAAATATTTGGATATGGCTAGGACTTTATGCCGGTGAAGGAGTTCTTAATTTCAATTCTCTAATGTGGTATGTAGAAAAAAGCACTGGGGGCGATTCAACATTTATTTTTTTAAAAGATTTACTTGGACTTACGAAAGGCTCTGGGGTTGAAGACAATTGGGCAACAGTTAGCAAATTGGGGATACCTGGAAATATATTTTATACGTATATAGGATCCATTTTTGAAGACTTCAATAAAATAGGCACATTAATATTTCTTTTAGTGTTTTCTACAATTACTATCAAATTAACTAAAATAAAAAACGGATTAATAACATTTCCTCAAATAATAATATTATGCTTATGCGCAAGGGTGTTGGTTATTCCTACATTTTATACATACACTTCCTTAATGGCACAAACAAATTTGTTATGTGTCCTTTGTTTTTCTATGGTTATCTATTTAAAAAAATAATCTGCAGCTATGAAAAATCCAACTGTATTATTCCTGTTTACAATGCAGAAGGTACTATTACACGCTGCCTAGATAGTATCATACATCAGACATATTCAAGCATTGAAGTTATAATTATTGATGACGGTAGCTCAGACTTATCAGGAAGCATTTGTGATAATTATGCAACAAAATATAATTATATACAAGTAATACATAAAAAAAATGAAGGAGTTAGTATAGCCCGTCAAATAGGAGTTAAACATTCGAAAGGATTATATTCAATTCATGTTGATGCAGATGATTACATTGATAAATGTGAAATAGAAAGAATGATGGATATAGCATTAAAATTTAATGCGGATATGGTTGTTTGCGATTATATATTAGAATATAAGAAAAATAAGTTTGTATACCAGAAAGGTATGAAGGATGCCTGCGATGCATTTGATTTTCTTAAACAAATATATAATGGAATATTCATTGGAACATTGTGGAATAAATTGATTAAAACATCACTTTACAATAATGTCATTTTTCTAAAGCAATGTAATTATTGTGAGGATGTTTATATTTTAACTCAAATACTTTCAAATAACATATCAATTAATTACATCAATGAAGCTCTATATCATTACTGTTATGATGCATCATCTTTAACACGGGAAATAAATAGAAATTATATAATAAATCGTATAATTTTTATCCAAGAAATCGAGAAAATACTTCCTTTAGACCTTGATCTCAGCCGATTTAAAGCAGGTATAAAATTGTCTATACTGAAATCTGGAGAATATACATATAAAGAATATATTAATTTATACCCAAATACAAACATTCCGAAAGAACTATTGAATAAAAGAAATTTACTGTTTTTATCAACAGCAAATTTCTTTATTGGCTATCAATTTCTAAAGATATTATTCAATTTGAAAAAAAGATTCAAATCATTTCACTTATGACAATCATCCATATCACCTATGCCTTCGGTCTTGGAGGTATAGAAACTATGCTGCGTAATATTGCGAATGAGCAAGCTAGATTCGGGTATAATATACATCTGATTGTTATCAATAATAATGTTAACGATGAGCTTCGCACAAGTTTGAATGAAAAAATCAAATTCTACTGCCTGGAAAGGCGAAAAGGTTCTAAAAATCCTCTGCATTATATTAAGCTAAACTTACTTCTTAAAAGAATCAATGCAGATGTTATTCACTTGCACTACTCATCTATTGCGAGATTCATTTTTTTATCTTCATTGGAGCGCAAGCTATGTGTTACACATCATGATGTATGTAACGGAGGAAATTTTGTAAACTTATATAGATGTAAAAGGGTTTATGCAATTTCCAATATTGTTAAAGAAGATATTTTTAAATGGACCGGTCTGAATTCAGAAGTCGTTCTTAATGGTGTTGATGTGAGTAAAATCAGATACTCTACTGCTCGTCAAGTTGATATTTTCAGAATCGTACAAGTGAGTAGACTCATGCATGAAAAGAAAGGACAACATATATTAATAAAGGCTTTTCATCAATTAATAGATCGTGGACATACTCAGTTGCACCTTGACTTTATAGGTGAAGGTGAATCTCGTGAGTATTTGGAGAATCTTGTTAATGAGTTGGGACTGTCCACATATGTCAGTTTCTTGGAAGCAAAAAATCAGTCGTATATCTATACTCATCTGTGTGAATACGACTTGTATGTACAACCATCTATTTATGAGGGTTTTGGACTAACCGTAGCCGAAGCTATGGCGGCGAAAATCCCCGTACTTGTATCGGAAAATCAAGGGCCGTTAGAAATCATAGATTATGGTAAATATGGCTATTCATTCAAAAATATGGATGTAAATGACTGCGCTGATAAGATTGAAACCTTTTTGAAAGGGCATAATAATATTTCTATGATTGAAAGTGCTTATAAAAGAGTTACGGAACTTTATAATGTGCGGATTACGGCTAAAACATATTTAGAAAAATACAAAGAATTTATAGAATCAGATTATGCTCCAGTACATTGACAATAGAATAAACTACAACTATTCCCTATGTCAGCAATGTGGCATTTGTGAGGCAGTATGTCCTAAACAGGCAATATCATTCAAGTTGTTGAAAAACGGCATACACAAGGTTGTCATTGATGACGAGAAGTGCATCAGGTGTCTGCGATGCGTAAAAAGTTGCCCTGTTAATAAGAAAGAAGGTTATGATGGATATTTCAATAACTTTTCGATTAAAAAGTATTTTTTAGGGTATAATAAGGACAACAAGATAAGGTGTGAAAGCTCGTCGGGCGGGGTGTGCAAGACATTGATTATTGAGAGCCTGAAAAACAACTTGGCTGACGGCGTGTACACGTTGAGGAAGACCGGACGTTATCCGTATGCCGAAGGCGAGTTTTACACGAAAGAGAATATACCTCGATATGATGACATTCCGAACTCGGTTTACCACTCTGTACTTGCGTGTCGTGAGGTAAAGAAAATACAGCGGTGCGAGCGTCTGATTGTTATCGGTACCAGCTGCCAGCTTAGGGCCATGAATACCATACTGAAAGGGAAGGCGAATGAGATTATCAGAATTTGTATTTTTTGCAAGCAGCAGAAGACTTTGGATTCGACCAGATTTCTCGCTAAAATTATGGGTATGGAAATCTCTGAAAATCTAAATTTCTCGATCCGTTATCGTGGGAACGGATGGCCGGGAATTGTTCGAGTGAACGAATCTGAACTGTCTTGGAATAGGGCAGCTCAGATTCCGTTCGGTAGAAGATTGTGGACTATTCCTGGCTGCAATGTTTGTGGTGACTCGTTCGGGACAAATGTCGGAGCGGACATAACCTTAATGGACCCTTGGAAAATAAGATCTGAAAACGATTTGGGTGAAACCTTAGTCATCGTACACACAGACAAAGGACTTAATCTGTTGAATAATATCTTATCGTTAAGGTCAGAACAGAAAGCATATAAAGAAGTAGCACTTGCGCTCGACTTGAAAGACATTTGGCGCAAACAGCAGCTTGTGCCGTTCTTCCGTGGCGAAAATTGTACGGAGACTGTCCTCAAGGCAGGTAAGGCTGAGCAAAGCCAGAGAAAGTTCTTGCGCTCTGTGGTTGAGACACTGCCAAGAATGCCGATTCTCTTCTACCGCATTTTATGCAAAATTTCTGACAGGCGAAATAACATATTAAAATAACGTTTATGGATATAAAAGTAATTACCCGACATGCTCCGTCTAATTACGGTTCTTTATTGCAGTCAATAGCCACAATAACGACATTGGAACGATTAGGGCATAAATGCGAAATCATAGATTACATACGCGATGACGAACACGGACTTAGTGCCGTAAAAACAAACCTTAACAACAAGCAGAGATGGTCCGGTAATTCGTTGAAGAAATTGGCATATATAGTTTTACGTTATCCTGAAGAAAAGAAGGCTGAACTGAACTTCAGAGAAATGCGCAGGAAGTATCTGAAACTGACGCAGCTATGCAGGACACATGACGATCTGAAACGTCTTGATGCCGATATATTCATGACCGGCAGTGATCAAGTATGGGGACCTACTCTCAACGGACACTATGATGAAGCTTATTTTCTCTCATTCGTAAAAGACAAAAGGAAAATAGCGTATGCGGCAAGTTTAGGCAGAACTGATTTTACGGCAAAGATACTTTCTGAATACAAAAAACTGTTGTCTTCATATTCAGGCATAGCTGTAAGAGAAAATACGGCTGTCGGGTTGCTCAGGCAGATGGACATTGAATGTGCAGGACAAGTTCTTGACCCAACACTCCTTCTTACAGGTGATGAATGGAGCAGAATGATAAAAAAAGATATGGGCGGCAAATATGTTTTAGTGTATCAGCTTCATAATAACCCTGCGTTAAGTAAATATGCAGTTAGATTCGCAGAACATGTTGGACTGCCTTTATATAGAGTGTCCCCCACTTTCCACCAAATCCGCAGGGGCGGCAAGTTTATATATCTGCCTGATCTACCTGATTTCCTGTCATACATAAAGAATTCTACTTATTTCATAACAGACTCTTTCCACGGAACTGCCTTCGCGTTGAATTTCAATAGGCAGTTTATTGAGATATTGCCAAACAATAAGACCGGAAACAGAAATCAGAGCATCTTGCAACTGACGAGGTTGCAAGACAGAATTGTTACGGATTATGCTGACTGTTCAATAAGCGAACGCATGATTGATTATGAAAGGGTTAATGATATTTTAAGAAAGGAGCGCATTCGATCTTTGGGAATACTGAAACAGCTTCTTCGTCAATAGGTTACCTCACCTGAGTAGTTACGTCAATAGCATCTTTTTATATACACACTTTATGAGCTTTAACTAGAATAAAAGAATCTTTCGACTTTTGCTGGTTTTAGTGAGCCTGTTGCAGTTTGCAAAGGGAAATGTTTCTCAAGATTCAACCTATCTGATGTTCTATGTCTCTATGTTTCATCCTCACAAGGAAGTAAAGATAAAAGTGAAATCTATCTGTTGGACCGAGATTCGAAAAAGGACAGGAAGATGAAACAGGATTTGTTAAAACAGATAGATTATAAACCTGTCTGGTTGGTTCTTGACAGGCATATACATTAGAATTTTACAGACTCAAACCGAAAAGGTTGAGTGACAATAACCGTCTAATATCTTTTTATTTAATGAAAATTCTGCAAATTAACGTCTTTAACTATCGTAAGGGTGGTTCTGAGGTCGTGTATTTCAGTACGATGGAGTTGCTGAGGATGCATGGCGAAGAGGTTGTCAATTTTGCATTGAGATGGCCTGAGAATTATCCTTCTGAATATGAATCGTATTTTCCTGAATCAAAGGAAACCCGAAGTGAACTGTTGAAGCCTGTAAAAAACATCATCAATTATTTCAATAACAGGGAAGCAGCCCGGAAGTTGGAACAGCTGATAGAGAAGGAACGTCCTGACCTGGCACATATGCATTTGATCTGGGGACAGATTACCGGTTCCATTTTGCCTGTCTTGAAGCGGCATAATGTACCAATCATATTTTCCATTCACGATTATCGCATCGTATGTCCCGCCTATACGTTCAGGAACGGGAAAGGTGAGATATGCGAGCAGTGCAGGGGAAGAAACTTTTATCATTGTGTGATCAACAAATGCACGAAAGACAGTTATCTACTAAGCGTGATGATGGCGATAGAACAATGTTACAGGAATCGCTTCTTCAATCCCGCCGAATACATTGACGGTCTTATCTATGTAAGTCAGTTTGCCAAACAGATGCATGAAAAATACATGCCTGAATTGAAGGAGAAAAGGAACATTGTCCTGTATAATCTGGCTGATAAAATACTGGATGCACCTGCCCAAAAGACAGATAGATATTTCCTATTTTTCGGAAGATTGTCCTACGAAAAAGGCGTAAAAACATTGATTTCAGCTTTTAAGGATATGCCAAATAGCAATCTGAAAATAGCAGGTACCGGTCCGCTGGAAGATGAATTGAAAGATTACACCAAATCCAACAACGTTACCAATGTGGAATTTTTAGGATATAAGTCAGGTAAAGAACTGACAGATTTGGTTGAGAACGCTTATTTCATCATAGTCCCGTCTGAGTGGTATGAGAATAACCCGATGACTATCATAGAAGGATACGCGGCAGGCGTGCCTGTTATCGGCACAAACATCGGCGGCATACCTGAGATTATAGAAGAAGGAGTAACCGGATACTTGTTCACTCCGGCCAATTCCGTTGATTTGACAAGAGTTGTGAAAGCGGCTGATTCATTACCAGCAGAACAATATTCAAACTATCAACAGAATGCACTGAGTTTTGCCAGAAAGCATTTTGACAGGGAAAAATACTATCCGCAACTGATAGGCTTCTATAATCAGCTTGTTAAGTAATACATTTTTTTCAATCCGATATTGCTCCAATAATATATTATAGTTCAACAAGTATTCCAATATAACCATTTGGGAATACTCTCTAAAATTATATTCCAATATTTATGAAGATAGCATTTGTCAGCACCCGTGGTATACCTAATAACTACGGGGGATTCGAACAGTTTGCTGAATACATTTCCGTAGGAATGGCACAAAGAGGTCATGAAGTGGTAGTCTATTCACCCAAGTTTCATCCATATCAGGAAAGCACGTACAAAGGTGTGCGGATTAAGCATATCTACAGTCCGGAAACATGGATGGGCAGTTCAGTCGGCAGTTTCTTCTATGACTTTGCATCGTTACGTGATGCTTTGAAGAAAGAAGATTTCGACATCATCTATGAGGCAGGATATACGAGCATCATTCCTGCTTACATTTGGTTCAACGTGAAAAAACGGAAACGTCCAATATTCACCACGAACATGGACGGATTGGAGAACAAGCGGTCGAAGTTCAGCCCGATGGTGAGACGCTTTCTAGACTGGGAAGAGAAGATGGCGGTGAAATACAGTCATTACCTGATAGCCGACAACATGGGTATCCATGATTACTATAAAGAAAAATATGGCAAGGAAAGCAAGTTCCTAGCTTATGGCGCAGACATACACGATGATTTTAAGGCGGAATACTTGGAGGAGTTCGGATTGAAATCGGAAGAATATTACATCCTGATAGCACGCCTTGAACCGGAAAACAACATCGTGATGGCGATAGAAGGTTATCTGCACTCCAAAGAGAACGGACGCAGACCGCTGATTGTGGTCGGCAAGACAAACACGCCTCATGGTAAAGAACTTGTAGAGAAATACGGGAACGAGAGAAACGTGGAATTTGTCGGCGGCATCTATGATTTCAAAAAGCTGGATTCAGTCCGTCATTTCTCAAAGGCCTATTTCCACGGTCACAGTGTGGGAGGAACAAATCCTTCCCTGCTTGAGGCGA
>OHIM01001443.1_pt1 | contig 9982 bp, 10 predicted proteins | sample 1568271 | NCBI WGS metagenome assembly OHIM01 (sample SAMEA3879580, study PRJEB24766) | human gut metagenome | biome: human-associated habitat; feature: feces | place: USA | collected 1985/1987
TCCTCGGCATCGGCTGTGCATCGGCAATTGTGCACGGCCGCGCGGTAAACGGCGTCGCTGTATCGCTGCACCGCCAGCGCGAACACTTCGTTTTTGGTCAGCTGTCCCATTGTTCAAACTCTCCTTTGACGCCCTCAACGGGCACGGTGGAAATACTTTCCACGGGGACATTTCACTCAAGAAACGGTTGAGCAGTCCCGATTATTGCGTATCATTCACAAACGTGCAACAAAACTTTTTTCACCCCGCCGCAGCGGCGTATCGATTTTAGTATACCATGAACCCCTGCAAAACAAAAGAGGAAGCCGCCGCGTCTGCGGCAGTTCCATCGCTGCTTCATTCTTTTTTCCGGCCGGTCAGCGGCGGTAGACCCGCTGCAGCAGCGCCACCCGCTCCTCTACGGTGAACAGAGGGTTCTTTGCGCTGTTGATGAGCACTGCCACAATGAGCTGATCGTTTATCTTTGCAGCTCGCTTGATGATGTCGAGATGTCCTTTCGTGACCGGGTCAAAGGACCCGGGGTAAACTGCTGTTGCCATCGGTCAGTGTCCTCCTTATGCGCTGCAATTATTAAGCGCGATGTGGTTCTGCCATGATAGCACTTTCCAGCCTTGGGTGCAACCTGAAACTGCTGCGGTGCGTTTTATCGTTAAATTTTAAACGAATCATCTCGCACTGCTCCGCAGTTGCTTCCCACGCTATTAGTAAAGCACATCGTCAAAATTTTATCAAGTCTTTTTCTCAACTTTTTTGTTTTTTGCGTACCAAACAATCCCCACATAAAGCCAAGAAAACTGTTTATTATGCTATACTGGTTGTTTTTTAGCCAAAACTATTGATTCTACACTTTGTTAATGTTATAACTAAGTTGAGCTGTTCTGCGCAGAGCGGAGCACACACTGCTACCTTGTTTATAAGGTTACCATACAGATGTGGCAAAACGGTGTGCATTCCGCAAAACAGGCGTAAAACAGCCGCATAATTTGTCCGCACAGAATTGTTTACAATTCTTTTATGTATTTTAAGAGAGGATGGTTTATAATGGATTGCAAGGAACTGTACGCACAGAAGCTTATGACTGCTGCGCAGGCTGCCGCTCTGGTCAAAAGCGGCGACTGGGTGGATTACGGCTGGGCCGTGAACACCCCTGTGGCCGTGGACGCCGAGCTAGCAAAACGCCTGCCGGAGTTGGAAGGAGTCAACTTCCGGGGCGGCATTCTGATGTGGGTGCCGGAGATCTTCCAGATCGACGACCCTGCTGCCCACATGACCTGGAACAGCTGGCACATGGGCGGCATTGAGCGCAAGGCCATTGCGCAAGGTTTCTCCTTCTACTCCCCCATCCGCTACTCTGAGCTGCCCCGCTACTACCGCGAGAGCAGCGACCCCGTGGATGTGGCAGTATTTCAGGTGACCCCCATGGACGAGCATGGCTACTTCAACTTCGGTCCCAGCGCTTCGCATCTGGGTGCTGTGTGCGAAAAGGCCAAGAAGATCATTGTGGAGGTCAACACCAATATGCCGCGCTGCCTTGGCGGCATGGAGAACAGCGTACACGTTTCTCAGGTAAGTGGCATTGTGGAGGGCACAAATCCCCCCATCGGCCAGATGGCAGCTGCCGGTGCCGCTACTGAGGTGGACCTGAAGGTAGCCAACCTCATCGTGCCGCAGATTCCTAACGGTGCCTGCCTGCAACTGGGCATCGGCGGTATGCCCAATGCCATCGGCGGGCTGATCGCGCAGAGCGATCTGAAGGATCTGGGCGTGCACACCGAGATGTATGTGGATGCCTTTGTGGATATTGCCAAGGCCGGCAAGATCAACGGCAGCCGCAAGCAGCTGGACAAGGGCCGTCAGGTCTACGCCTTTGGTGCCGGCACCCAGAAGATGTACGATTACCTGAACGATAACCCGGAGTGTATGTCTGCCCCGGTGGACTACACCAACGACATCCGCAGCATTTCCGCACTGGACAACTTTATTTCCATCAACAATGCCGTGGATATCGACCTGTTTGGTCAGGTGAATGCCGAAAGCGCCGGTGTGAAGCACATTTCCGGCGCAGGCGGTCAGCTGGACTTCGTGCTGGGCGCATACCTTTCCAAGGGCGGCAAGAGCTTTATCTGCCTGTCCTCCACCTTCTTTAATAAAAAGACCGGCCAGCTGGAAAGCCGTATCCGTCCCACGCTGGAGAACGGCAGCATCGTTACCGACACCCGCGCCAACGTGCACTATCTGTGCACCGAGTATGGCTGCGTGAATCTGAAGGGCCTGACCTCTTGGGAAAAGGCCGAGGCTCTGATCAGCGTGGCACACCCGGACTTCCGTGAAGAGTTGATCCGCGAGGCTGAAAAACTGCACATCTGGCGCAGAAGCAACAAAATTTAATAAGCGCTGTGGGTATTCCCGCTGCCCGCAGCAGGAATGGAGTTTGTCATGATGGACAAAAAGCCGCACATCAAACCGTATCTCTATGGGATGCTCGCAGGGTTTGGTGCCATTGCACTGAGCATCATCTTCTTTTTCCTCATTTACCGCTTTGACGGCTTCGGCTCGGCCATCTCTACCCTGACCGGCATCTTGATGCCCTTTATCTACGGTGCCGTCATTGCCTATCTGCTCAAGCCGGTGTGCAACAGCATCGAAAACTTTCTGCGCCGGTTCATCCCGGAAAAGATGAACGGTCTGATCAACGCGCTGTCCGTGGCGCTTACCATCCTGTTCGGGCTTTTGCTGGTGTATGCGCTTGTCATGATGATCGTGCCGCAGCTGATCACCAGCGTGACTACCCTGTACTACACCGCGCAGGCCAACATTACAAAGTTCATGAACTGGGCAAACCATCTGGAGTTTATTGAAAAGAACGAACAGATCACGGAGCTGCTCAATTCAGCCTACGCTGCCCTGAATACCAATCTGGACACATGGAACACATGGCTTAAGAACACCCTGCTGCCCTCCATGCAGAACATTGTAAGCGGCGCAGCCATTGGTGTGCTGAACGTGGTGACGGTGGCCAAGAACCTGATCATCGGCATCATCGTGGCCGTGTATATGCTGGCCAGCCGCAAGCGGTTCGTCCAGCAAGGCAAGCTGGTGCTGCACAGCATCGTCCGCCCCCGCTGGGCGCAGCTGATCACTGAGGAAGTGAAGTACGCAGACAAAATGTTCGGCGGCTTCATCAACGGCAAGATCATGGACTCTGCCATCATCGGCGTGCTGTGCTATATCGGCTGCCTGATTTTCAAGTTCCCCAGTGCGCTGCTGGTATCGGTGATCATTGGTGTGACCAACGTGATTCCCTTCTTCGGCCCCTTCATCGGTGCCATTCCCGCCACGCTGCTCATCCTCATCCAGAGCCCCATCAAGGCGCTGTGGTTCGTGCTGTTCGTGCTGGTTTTGCAGCAGCTGGACGGCAACATCATCGGACCTAAAATTCTGGGCAACACCACCGGTCTTTCCAGCTTCTGGGTACTGTTCGCCATTCTGCTGTTTGGCGGTCTGTGGGGCTTTGTAGGCATGATCGTTGGCGTGCCGCTGTTTGCCGTTATCTACGATGTCATCAAAAAGCTGGTCATCCACGGCTTGCAGCGCAATCAGGAATTGACCCTGCTGAACAGCTATCACGACCAGTTCGGCGACCCCACAGACGATGCAGCCGCACAGCCCGCTGCACCGCAACCTGCTGAGAACCAGTAAACCTTCCCTGCCCCGCATCAGAGCACTTCCGATGCGGGGCATTTTTAACGTATTATAGGTCAAATTTGACGAGGTGATTTACATGAAAAAGAGCACGTCAAGGATTATCGGTTTGCTAATGTTGATTATAGCTGTTATATTTATAATGTTTGCATTGAACCATCCAGAAATGAGTTTTCCTTGGAACAATACCATTACTTGGTTACTGTATGGTTTATATTTCCTTGTAACAGTCGTGCTGCTTATTGCGCCTAAGATGAAGAAGTAAAAAATTCCAGTTTACACAGCAAAACCCCCGCCTTATGTTCCGGGCAGGAACACAGGGCGGGGGTCTTGTTATTGTTTTGAATCAGGTTTCAGTTCAGTCCTGCGGCTGAGAAGGCTTCCAGTCCTTATAGTTCTCATACCGGCTCTCGCGGATCTTGTGGTGAGACCAGATCTCATCAGCGGTGGGCTGCCAGTCGGCGGCGTAAGCCTTACACTTCTCGCACAGGTGCTCAACGCTTTCCGGAGACTGCAGGTCGGTGCTGTGGGCACCGGTCTCGTGCACCATCTTTTCCAGCAGCTCGGGGTTTTCCAGCATCGGGCAGGGACGCAGATGGTTCTTGTTGAAGGGCTGGCCGTTGTGGTAAGCCATGAACAGCGGGCTGTGCAGAATTTCCAGAATAGACTGGTCGTGGATATTGGCGTTGGAGTAGTGGATGAACACGCAGGGCTCGGCGTCACCGGCAGAGTTGATATGGAAGTAGTTGCGGCCACCGGCGATGCAGCCGCCCACGAACTCGCCATCGTTCTGGAAGTCCATGGGGTAGAACGGGATATCGCACGCAGAAGAGCGCAGATAGCGGATACGGTCGATCATATACTTGCGCTGTTCCGGGGTGGGCATCAGCTCCGGGGCGGCCTCATTGCCCACCGGCATATAGTGGAAGTAGAAGCCGAAGTGTGCCCCCTTCTCGCACAGGAGCCGCATGAACGCATCGTTGGTGACGGCCTCGATGTTCTGGCGGGTGTAGCAGATGGAGGTGCCGAAGATAATGCCGTACTTCTTGAGCAGATCCATGGCGTGCATCACAGCGGCATAGTGGCCTTCGCCGCGGCGGGCGTCGTTGGTCTCCGGGGTGCCCTCGATGGACAGCATAAAGGCGATATTGCCCAGACGCTGCACTTCTTCACAGAAGGGCTCGTCGATGAGGGTGGAGTTGGTGTAGATGGCAAACTGCACATCGTTGTGCTTTTCTGCCAGCTTGAGCACGTCCTTCTTGCGCACCAGCGGCTCGCCGCCGGTCAGCATATACAGGTACACGCCCAGCTCCTTGCCCTGCGTGACGATCTTGTCCATATCCTCAAAGCTGAGGTTGTTCTTGTGGCCGTACTCGCCTGCCCAGCAGCCCACGCAGTGCATATTGCAGGCAGAGGTGGGGTCAAACAGGATCAGCCAGGGAATGTTGCACTGATACTTGACGCGGTTCTCGCGGATGGTCTTGGTGCCGCGGAAAAACGCCTCGTAGCCCAGGTTCAGGGCCGTGGTGCGGGCCACGTTGGGGTTGGTCTGGTCCAGCACGCAGTTGATGAGTTTCGTCCACTTGCTATTGGGGTCGGTCAGCACCTTTTTGGCGTTCTCGTAGGTCTCGTCGCTGAAGCCGCTGCCGTAGAACTGCTTTGCAGCATCTACCAACTGGCACATTGTTTTTTCACGGTCTTGCTCGGCGCGGGAAAGCGCCACGTCCACTATTTTACCAAGCGCAGCACGCTGCATCTTGTGAGTCAGATTATCAAGAGATGTATTCATAACTTTTTCCTCCCGAAATGATTCCTTTGGAAATCCTTATTTTGCTTGACCACATCCTACCACTTTGCGCGTTTTTGTGCCATAAACAGAAAATACGCCGTGATGGAAAACCCATCACGGCGTATTCTTTGATAAAATTTTATTGAAGCCGCACAGCCACAAAGCACATCATTCCTCTATTTTCAAGCTGCCGCTGCTCAGGCGGCACAGCGCCCGGCGGAAATCTCCGTGGATCATGGTGCTCACGCGCTCCACCATCTTCTTGGGGTCGCCTCTCATATCCCGGCGGGTCCATTCCAGCGTCATACCCACCAGTGCATACTTGTAAAAATCGACAACAAACTGCTTATCTGCGTCCTGCACGGTGATATCGTGGCATTCACGGTCCGCAAAATCCTTCAGGATGGGGTCCAGCAATCTATAAAGGTACTGTTCCACCTGTTCCCTACCCACCGAGCGGTAAACGTTGAGCACAAGGGTCTTGTTATCCTGCAGTTGGCGCAGAACGTCCAGATAGGCTTCGCTCCATGTACCAAAACCCCGGCGGCCTTCCATTGCCTTGGCGGCATCCTCCGCCAAGATCCAGTCCACCAGATCGTAAATATCCTTGAAATGGTAATAAAAGGTCATGCGGTTGACCCCGCAGTCCTCGGTGATATCGTTGATCGTAATCTTGTTCAGGGGCTTTTCCAGCAGCAGCTTCTTGAAAGATGCCTCCAGTGCCCGTTTTGTCGTTTGTGACACAAAAACCCATCCTTTCCCGGCAGACTCCTCTGCCGTTTCCGTGAATGATACCCCATAATTTATTTTACCGCAAAATACGACCTTATTTCAAGTAGAGATTCTTACCTTTTTATGAAGTTTGTGTGTGCGCTGCCCGCCCCGAAGGTGCTGTTTTTCAATCTGCCCGCCAAAAATAAGACAAAAGTCTTGATTTTCTCCCAGCGGTTGCTTAGAATGAATAAGAAGCAGAATTTTATGCAGTGCATATCTGCCGAGGGAGGGTTATTATTATGATGAAAACCATTGGGTTTTTAGGCTGTGGAAACATGGGCGGCGCTATTGCACGCGCCGTATGCAAGGCTACCGAGCCTGAGAATGTATTTCTGGCCAACCGCACGGCGGCCAAGGCGGAAGCGCTGGCTGCAGAGCTGGGCTGTCAGACCGCCACCAACGCCGAGGTTGCCGGGGACTGCGACCTGATCTTTCTGGCGGTAAAGCCCCAGATGATGGAAGCCATGCTGGAGCCCCTGCGGTTCATCCTTGCCGAGCGCACCAAGCGGTTTGTGCTGTGCACCATGGCTGCCGGTCTGCCGATGGCACGCATTCAGGAGATGGCGGGCGGCGACTACCCTGTCATCCGTATCATGCCCAACACCCCGGCATCGGTGGGCGAAGGCATGATCCAGTATTGCTCTGCCAACGTGACCGCCGAGGAGGAGGCTGCATTCTGCCAGCTGATGGCTCCCGCCGGGCGTCTGGACGCCGTGGCCGAGGGTATGATCGATGCTGCAAGCTGCGTCTCCGGCTGCGGCCCGGCATGGGTGTACCAGTTTATTGAAGCGCTGGCCGATGGCGGCGTGGCCTGCGGCCTGCCCCGGGCAAAGGCACAGGAGTACGCCGCACAGATGGTGCTTGGCAGCGCAAAGCTGGTGCTGGAAAGCGGCAAGCACCCCGGTGCGCTGAAGGACGCTGTGTGCAGCCCCGGCGGCAGCACCATTCAGGGCGTGCGGGTACTGGAAGAACATGGGCTGCGCGGTGCGGTGATGGATGCCGTGCTGGCTGCTTACGACAAAACAAAGGAAATGGGAAAGGGTTAATGGAATCATGCGCATCGTTGTGAAAGTGGGCACCTCCACATTGGCATACCCCACCGGGCGGTTGAACATCCGCCATGCAGAGGAACTGGTCAAGGTATTGAGCGATTTAAAGAACGAGGGACACGAGGTCATTCTGGTATCCTCCGGCGCTATCGGCATGGGCGTAGGCAAGCTTTCGCTGCCCGCACGCCCAAAGGATACCACCACCAAGCAGGCCTGCGCCGCCGTGGGGCAGTGCGAGCTGATGTACACCTACGACCGGCTGTTCAGTGCCTACGATCACACGGTAGCGCAGATCCTGCTTACCGGCGTGGACGTGGAGCACACCGAGCGCCGGGTGAACATCCAGAACACCCTGACCCGTCTGCTGGAACTGGGTGCACTGCCCATCATCAATGAAAATGATAGCGTTGCCACCGATGAGATCACCTCCATTGGCGACAACGACACGCTGGCCGCTATTGTGGCCTGCTGCTGCAAGGCCGACTTGCTGGTGCTGCTGAGCGACATCGACGGCCTCTACACTGCCAACCCCCACACCCACCCGGACGCAAAGCTCATCCCGCTGGTGGAGGAGATCACCCCGGAGGTGATGGCGCTGGCAGACGGTGCAGGCTCGGCACTGGGCACCGGCGGCATGGCCACTAAGCTACGGGCTGCCCGCATGGTGACCGGCAGCGGTGCGGATATGGTCATCGCCAACGGCGCACACCCGGAACTGCTGTATGATATCGCTGCGGGCAAGCCCATCGGCACCCGCTTTGCCGGGCACAAGCAGCCCGCGCTGTCCACACAGGAGGTTTGAGCTATGACCACACAGGAAATTCTGGAAGCCGCCCGCGGGGCAAAGGCTGCGCTGGCACTGGCTGATGGCACCAGCCGCGCACAGGCACTGCACAGTATGGCTGCGCAGCTGTGCAGCCCGGCAAACATGACGGCTATCCTTGCCGCCAACGCCGACGATATGGCCGCTGCAAAGGGACATATCAGCGAGGTGATGCTGGACCGGCTGGCCCTGACCGAGGAGCGCATCCGTACCATGGCAAAGGGCATTGAAGAGGTTGCTGCCCTGCCCGACCCGGTGGGCCGGGTGCTGAAGCGAGTGGAACGCCCCAATGGGCTGGTGATTGAAAAGACCGCCGTGCCCATGGGCGTGATCGCCATCATCTACGAGAGCCGCCCCAACGTCACCAGCGACGCTGCCGCCCTCGCCATCAAGAGCGGCAATGCCTGCATCCTGCGCTGCGGCAAGGAGGCTTGGCGCAGCGCCAACGCCATTGTGCAGGCACTGCGGCAGGGGCTGCGGGAGAACAGCCTGCCGGAAAACGCGGTCTGCCTGATCGAGGACACCACCCACGCCTCGGCCAACGCCCTGATGACCGCCGTGGGCTATGTGGATCTGCTGATCCCCCGGGGCGGCGCAGGGCTGATCCGCGCCTGCGTGGAAAACGCCAAGGTCCCCTGCATCCAGACCGGCACCGGCATCTGCCACATCTTCGTGGACGACACCGCCGACCAGACCAAGGCGCTGGACATCATCGAGAACGCCAAGGCCAGCCGCCCCAGCGTCTGCAACGCCGAGGAAGTCTGCCTCGTCCACAGCGCCATCGCGAGCGAGTTCCTGCCGAAGCTGGCCCAGCGCCTCGGCCCCGACCGCACCGCCAAGGGTCTGCACTCGGTGGAACTGCGGCTGGACGAGCGCGCTGCCGCCCTCATCCCCGGCACCCCCGCCGGGCCGAAGGACTTCGACACGGAGTTCCTCGACTACATCCTTGCGGTGAAAGTCGTGGACAGCGTGGAGGAAGCCATTGCACATATCGCCGCCCACTCCACCGGCCACAGCGAGGCCATCGTGACGGAGAACGACGCCAACGCGGAGAAATTTGTCAACGGAGTGGACAGCGCGGCGGTGTACGTCAACGTCTCCACCCGCTTCACCGACGGCGGAGAGTTCGGCCTTGGCTGTGAGATGGGCATCTCCACCCAGAAGCTCCACGCCCGGGGACCCATGGGCCTCGGCGAGCTGTGCAGCTACAAGTACATCATCCACGGCAACGGCCAGACCCGGTAATTTTCGGATTTTTCCGGGATAGCGCACCGCCGTGGCAAAAATTTTCTTCAATTTCCTCTACAGGCCGAGGCTGAATGCCTCAGCCTGTATTTTTGTTTCATCGAGATGGACCGTTTTTCTCTCAAGCACACTTTTGGTTGAAAAAGTTTTGCAAATACATCCGAGAATAATTCCTTGTATCCAAATTTTCTCCATTCTCCACAAAGTCATAGTCATACTTTTGCCATTTTATCTTGCAAAAATCACAACAAACCTCTTGACATACGGGCCTTCTGCGGGTTAAATTTAAAATGAGGGTGTGATTCGACACAATCGCACTGGTTTAGTCTGTTTATTGAGAATTGTTCTCCACAAGACTTCAACTTTTCAGACCGTTTTATTGCGGAGAACACTCTTCCGAGCATATCCGCCCACTCACAACACTATACTTGGAATGAAGGAGAGAGCGTTATGACGATTGCTATTCTTGCACATGATTCCCGCAAAGAGCTGGCGCTGCAGTTCTGCACAGCTTATAGCGGCATCCTATCCCGCAACACAGTCATTGCCACCGGCACCACCGGTCGGATGCTGGCGCAGGCCACCGGCCTGCCCGTACAC
>OHIM01001448.1_pt1 | contig 9945 bp, 5 predicted proteins | sample 1568271 | NCBI WGS metagenome assembly OHIM01 (sample SAMEA3879580, study PRJEB24766) | human gut metagenome | biome: human-associated habitat; feature: feces | place: USA | collected 1985/1987
GTTTCAATAATCTGATGCTGTATAATTTCTTTTATTTTCATGCTTCTATATCTTTTCATCGCATATCCTCCTACACCTTATTTCATATAGATCTTTATTAACAGTTTATTGATTTATTTTATAGTATTTAATGCATAAGGTCAATAAATATTGCATAAAAATAAAACATAAAAACCTTTACGATACATAATATTGATATTATAATATTAATTGTAAAATATTATAAATTATGTTTATTGCTGCATGTAACCTTCGGGGCATTAGCTAATCTATATATTAATATATAGATTAGCTTTTTTGCGTTTTCAGTTTTTTTTATAGTTATAAACATAGATTTATAATTAAAAAAGGGGGAAAAATCTATGAAAAAGAGAAACCAAAAGATAGCTATATTAGCGTTAAGTACAATGCTTTTAAGTAATTCTTTTACGTATGTTAAAGCAGCTGAGGTTTTAAAAACAAATTTAGCTTTAGGGGATGGAGTAGTTGCAACATCTTCTGATAATGAAGCAGGTACTTTAGCTGCTGATAAAGCTATTGATGGAATTGTAGATTATCAAAAGGCAAATGGACAATCAAGATGGGCTAGTAATACAACATCACCAACACAAGATAACAAAAAATGGTTACAAGTAGACTTAGGGGAAGTAAAGACATTCAATGAAGTTGCTATTGAATGGGAAAGAAAGAATGCAACGAATTATATAATAGAACTTAGTGATAATGGTGAGGAGTGGAGAACTGTTAAGGAGTTTACAGCTACACCAAGTGATTATAGACAAGTTATTTCATTTGATGAAGCACAAAGTGCTCGTTATGTACGTTTATCTATTGCAAGTTATAATGCTCAATCGGCAGTAAGGAATACTGATGGTAGTGAGAAAACTATAACTTGGAATACAGTATCTGTTTTTGAATTAGAAGTAAATCAATATAAGAATATAGAAAATATTGCTCGTACAGGGACTGCAACAGCTAATGCATTTGAAGGAGGCGCATTAACTGCAAACAAGGTTAATGATGGTAATAAAGAAACAAGATGGGCAAGTGAAGTAAGAAGTGCAACAGCATCTAATCCTCATTGGGTTCAAATTGAATTGCCAGAGCCTAAAACAGTAGCTAGCTTTGCTATAGATTGGGAAAGAGATAATGTAATAAATTATGAAATTCAAGCTTCACAAGACGGAAGAGAATGGGAAACAGTTTGGTCAAGAAGTTCAAGAACTGAAGAAGTTAGAGAAAAGGGAAATTTTGCAGAACCAAAAACAGCTAAATATTTTAGAGTTAAAATAAATGATTTTAGTCAAACTGGTACAAATTCTTCAGGAACTACTAATACATGGAATACTGTCTCTATTTATGAGTTTGAATTGTTTGGTGAAAAGTTAGCCATGCCTGAACATACACTTGAATCAGTTACAAGTGGAATAGCAGTTACACCGATAAATAAGGGTGACACTCATATGGCTATGCCGGAAGTTCCGGAAGGATATGAAATAGAATTTGTTGGTGCTGATTATGAACAAATAATAGGGGCTGATAGAACAATACATCAACCTTTAATTGATACTGTAGTTGAAGTTAACTTTACTGTAAAGAAAGGTGACAAAAGTAAAACAACAGCACCAATAAGAGTTACAGTACCAGGAAAATATCAAGCAAATGTAGGAAATGAAAAACCAAAAGTTATTCCAGAACTAGCTGAATGGTATGGAACAGAAGGAGACTTTACAATTACAGATTCAACTAAAATTATAGTTGATAGTGCTTATACAGAACAGTTAAATGAAACAGCTAAAAAGTTCGCAGCAGATTATAAAGATATAGTAGGAAAAGACATAGTTATAGAGCAAGGAAGTGAAGCTGGTAATAATAATTTCTTCCTTACATTAGCAACCGATGATACTGGACTTTGTAATGAAGGTAACATAATAACAGTAGATAATTCTATTAAGATTGAAGCTAAGGCCGCACAAGGTGCTTACTATGCAACTCGTTCAATACTACAAATTTTAAAGCAAACTGAGACAACAATTCCACAAGGTATTGTTAGAGACTATCCAAAGTATAAGGTTAGAGGGTTTGTTCTAGATGTTGCGAGAAAATCTTATGAACTAGAGTCTTTGAAGGAATTAGCTGAAACAATGGCATGGTATAAGCTAAATGACCTACAAGTTCACTTAAATGATAACTATATATTCTTAGAAGAATACATTAATTCTGATAAATCTAATATGGAAGATGCTTATAATGCATATGAAGCCTTTAGATTAGAATCAGATGTTAGAAATGAACAAGGAGAAGGAATAACAGCTAAAGATTTATATTATACAAAGGATGATTTTAGAAGCTTTATTCAAGAATCAAGAGAGATAGGAGTAAATATAGTTCCAGAAATAGATACCCCTGCTCATGCTATGTCTATAACTAAAGTGTTTAAGAATTTAGCACTTGAAGGATGGAATCCTAGAATAAATAGACGTCCAACAATAGATCATTTAGATTTAGGTAATCCAGAATCATTAGAATTTGTTAAGAACTTATTTAATGAATATATGGAAGGTGAAAATCCAGTATTTGATTTAGGTACTACAGTTCATGTTGGTACTGATGAATATGAAGCAAATGCAGAGCACTATAGAGCATTTACAGATGCTATGCTTGGACATGTTCAAGATACTGGTAGAACAGTTCGTATGTGGGGAGGATTAACTTGGCTTAGAGGAGAAACTCCTGTTAGATCTAATGATGTTCAAATAAATGTTTGGTCAAGAGATTGGGCAAATCCAAAGGAAATGTTTGAAGCAGGATATGATTTAATTAATACCCTTGATTCAGATGTATATATAGTTCCAACAGCAGGATATTATGCAAACTACTTAAATGCTCAAAGATTATATAATAACTGGGAGCCAAATAGTATTGGTGGCACGTATATTCCAGCAGGTGATGACCAAATGTTAGGTGGAGCTTATGGAATGATGCTATAGATAAGAGAGATGCTAAGGTTTCAGAGTATGATGTATTTGATCGTTTCTTTAAACCACTTCCTGCTTTAGCTGAAAAGATGTGGGGAGATGGAGAAGATAAGACTTTTAATGAATTAAATGAATTATCTGCAATTACAGGTACTGCTCCAAATACTAATCCATATTATACTGTAGATTCAGTAGGATCAGAATATATAAAATATGATTTTGAAGAAGAAACTATAGCGGATAAATCAGGAAATAGTTATGATTCAATTTCAAAAGAGAATGTTTCATTTGAAAAAGGTAAAGTAGGTAAAGCTTTAAGACTTAATGGTGGAACTAGTTATGTAGAAACACCAATTAAGAAGGTTGGATTACCAAATTCAGTTTCATTCTGGATTAAGAAGGATGCAAATGCTCCAGAAGGAGAACAAATAATATTTGAATCTAAATCATTATCACAATTTGATGATTACGCTATAAAAGCTGTAGATAAGAATGGTAAAGTAGGATTTACGAGAGAAAGACAAGATTTCTCTTTTAATTATGAATTACCAGAAAATGAGTGGGTTCATTTAACATTTGCAAGTAAAAATGAAAAAGCTATGTTATATGTAAATAATGAATTAGTTGATACTATAGGTAGTCGTCCAGCAGTAGGAACTATGTTAATACCTTTAGAAAAGATAGGAAGTGCTACAAATTCATTTAAAGGATTAATAGATGAAATAATAGTTGGAAATGGTATTTTACCAGAAGATGAAACAGTTATAGATTCTAGTAACTTTACAGTAACTACAGATAATGAAAATGCATTAGCAGGTGGAGGAATTGAAGGGCCGATAAGATTAGCATTTGATAATAATCCAGATACATGGTGGCATACAAACTATAGTCCACATCAAGCTTTACCAGCAACAGTTGAAGTTGATATGAAGGAAGTAAAAAATATTAATAAGATTACTTACATGCCAAGGCAAGATGGTAATGCAAATGGAAGAATTACAGATTGTGATATTTATGTAAAAGCTAGCGAAAGTGATGAATATAAGCTTATTAGCAAATTCACTTGGGAAAATAATATGTCCAATAAATATGCTAAATTTGATGAAGTTGAAGCTAGATATATTAAGATAGTAGCAAATGCAGGAGCTGGAAACTTTGCAACTGCATCAGAATTCTTTATACATGAAGCTAAAGATACACCTGTTTTACCAGAAGTTGATAAATCGGCTTTAAATGAATATTTAGCTGGACTTGAAAATGTAGTTGAAGATAATTATACAGCAGAATCATTTGAAGTATTTAGATTAGCTAAGGAAGCAGCAGAAGCTGTAGCAGCAAGTGCAGAAGCAACTCAAGAGGATGTTAATGCAGCACTTGAAGATTTAAAAGTAGCTTTTGAATCCTTAGAAGAAAAACCATCAACACCAGATGTAGAAGTTTATAAGAAACATTTAGAAATAACTGTATCTATAGCTGAAGAAATTACAGAACAAGATCTTTCAAATGTTGTACCAGTAGTTGTTAATGAATTTAAGGCTGCATTACAAGAAGCTAAGGAATTATTAAGTGATGAAAATGCTACACAAGATCAAATAGATGCTTCCTTTAATAGATTAAGTGAAGTTATGCATATGTTATCATTTGAAAAAGGGGATAAGAAAGCATTAGAATCTTTGGTATCTAAGATTGAATCTTTAGATAAAGCAGAATATATAAGCTCAACTTGGAATAAATTAAATGTTGTGTTAGAAAAAGCTAATAACGTTTTAGCTAATGAAAATGCAATGGAAGAAGAAGTTTCTAAAACTTATGATGAGTTATTAAGAGCATTCTTAGAGCTAAGACTAAAACCAAATAAAGATAAATTACAAGATTTAATAAATAAGGTAGAAAGCTTAGATAAAAATAAGTATACTAAGGAGTCTTGGGATAAATTAGAAGAAAAATTAGCTGCAGCCAAGGCTATTATATCAAATGAAGATGTAGAAAAAGATGAAGTTGATAGAGCAAGAGCTGAATTAGAAGTTGCTTTAGGTGAATTAGTTGCAAATGCAGATAATGAGAATAATGATAACTCAAATAATAATACAAATGGAGCTGAAAATAGTAATGGAGGTAACAACGGGACTAATAAGCCTGGAAATAATAATGGAAAAGGCGACGGAAGTTTACCTAAAACAGGAGGAACTTCAGCTGTAGCAGTAGGATTATTAGGATTAACTGCAATAGGTGGAGGTCTTATATTAAGAAGAAAAAAGAAGTAAAATAATAAATGTTGTTATTATTAGATATTACAATTTAAATTATAGAATTGTATCAAAAAAATAGAAAAATTATTAAAAAGGGCTACTCTACTCATAAAGATGAATAGAGTAGCTCTATGTTATTTTATAGCTTCAATAAAAAATTCACCATCGCCATAAACAATTATAATATCTCCCTCTAATAGAGTTCCTGAATTAAATAATGCATCTTTTTGATTTTCTAAATCTGTAGAATCATATCTTTTGGAATATCTTTGAATATTATCTTTATCAATTATATAAACATAACAAGTAGAATTCTTTGATATAAATCTAAAATTATATTGTCCAGGCTCAAAATCGCCATGGTTTGAGGATACTTTATAAGTTCCTTGAGTAAAAATATTGTTTAGTGGAGCAGCAAATGCTTTTTTTGTATTCGTAGAAAATAATGTAACTACTATAATAAGAATAATAAAAAAATGTGATATTTTCATAATGTTATAGTCTCCTTAAAAAATCATCACAATTAGTTTGTGCTAGTTTAAGTTATTCTATTAAATTTTTAATAGTTTTTATGTAGATGTAATTCATTTATCCATATTTAAAGTTGGATGTATTATATATCTTCATAAAAAATCCCTCTTAAATATCATTTAGATAATATGATAATCATATAAATCTAATAAGTAGAATATTTAGGAGGAGTATTAGTGGATGAAAATAGATTCTGTGACAAATATTTAGATGAAAATTATTTTCATTATGTAATTGAGTATAGAGGGGATTTTCAAGAAAAGGTAGATAAATTAGATTATGTATGTGGAGTTGCTATTACGGATACTTTAGGAGTAGTAGCTGTACAAGAAAAAGATTTGCCAAAGTTAAGACAAGAAGTCCCAGAAATTATATTTGTTGAAGCAAGAAGTGTTTATACTTTACAAGATATAGATCCTTCTAATGTTGATAATATTAATAGTGTTAAGATAAATCCATACTTAAACTTAACTGGAAAAGGTATATTGGTAGGTATGATTGATAGTGGTATAAATTATTTAAATGAAGAGTTTATAAGAGAGGATGATACATCTAGAATAATTAGTATATGGGATCAGAATATGATTTCAGAAAAAAGTGATTTTAAATATGGATTTGTATATAATAATGAAAAAATAAATGAAGCAATTAAAGTGTATAAATCAGGGGGAGATCCATATAGTATAGTGAATACTAAGGATGAAATAGATCATGGAACTAAAATGGCAGGAATAATTGGTGCTAGAGGCTATAATGGCAAAATGCAAGGAATAGCAAAAGATTGTGATTTTTTAGTAGTGAAATTATTACAATCACCTAATTATAAAAAGCTTTTAAAAGATAACAATCTTCCTGAATTACCGGTATATAGTAATGCAGAGGTTTTATCAGCGATTGAATTTTTGAGAGAATCGGCAAAAGAATTACAAAGACCCTTAATAATATTTATTGGAGTAGGAAGTCAAGAAGGTAGTCATGATGGATATAACATAACAGCAAGATTTATAAGTTCACTTGCAAGTAGAGAGGGAATAATTTTTGTAAGTGGAACTGGAAACTTAGGGGATGCAGAAGGGCATGCTTCAAATTTTATTAAGAATGTAGGAGAAGTAGATACTGTAGAATTAAGTGTATCTAAAAATATGAAGAGTTTAGAATTCTATGTTTGGGTTCAAAAGCCAGATGAGATGTCAATAAGTGTAATAGATCCAGCTGGAGAAGATACAGGGTTTTATAATCCTAAAATATACTCTATAGAAAGAAAGGATTTTTATTTATTAAATACTCAGCTTGAGATAAGAGGTTATAATCCTGAAAATTTTACTGGGCATCAAATCTTTATTTTAAATTTTAATAATATTAAAAATGGAGTATGGAAAATTAGATTAAGAGGAGATTATATTACTAGAGGAAGATATGATATATGGTTACCAGATAAAAAATTATTACCTGAAGGAACTAAATTTTTAAAGGTAGATCCATATACAACATTAACAATACCATCTACAGCAAGAAGTGTTGTAACGGTAGCTTATTATAATAGTAACAATAATTCTATTGTTGCATCTTCTGGAAGGGGATACAATTCAAATTATTTAATTAATCCAGATTTAGCTGTAGGTGGAATAAATATTTTAACAACATCAGGAACAGATAATAAGATAGTTGCAGTTAGTGGAAGTTCACCAGCAACAGCAATAGTAACAGGAGCGGTTTGTCTTTTAGCTCAATGGCAATTTGCGGATATTAAATACTCTGGACTTTATTCAACTAAAATAAGAAGTTTATTAATTTATAGTGCTACAAGGGAGCGAAATTATGTTTATCCAAATGAGGATTTAGGATATGGAAAATTAAATTTATTAGATGTATTTACTATATTGGGAGGGCGTTATAGAGGAAAGGAAGAATATATTGAGTATTTTGTTGGAAAGTTATTTGTAAGATATCCAATTAATTAAATATCTTGAGAATAAGAGGGGATTTAATGGAGAGTAAGATAGATAAAAATAATGAATATATTTTTAATAGCCCTAATTACGTTCATATAATGATTGAATATTTAGGGAAAGTTACTGGCGATAAAAAAAATGAAGAAGGCGTATTTATAACATTTATAAATAATGAATATGCTATTGCATCTATTAAACTTGATATTTTAAGAGCAAATAATAAACTTGATGAGAGTAATCAAGATATTAATTACATAAGAGGAATAATAACATCATATATTGATTCTAGTGAGTTTAAAGTAATATATGTACTTCCATCACAACTATATACATTACAAGAAATATCAGCTATTGAAGCGGCTCAAGTAAATCTTTTAGAAGCTAACCCACAATTGAATTTAAATGGGGATGGCGTAATAATTGGAATAATTGATACAGGAATAGATTATTTAAATGAGGAGTTTATGGATAGTGATGGAAAAAGTAGAGTGCTTTATATTTGGGATCAAACAATTAATTCTGATAGTAATAATAATTATGAGGTGCCATTTGGAACGCTATATACAAATGAACAAATTAATAAAGCCATAGAAATATATAATTCAGGCGGGAATCCATATGATGTAGTTCCAAGTAAGGATAATTATGGGCATGGTACTGGAATGGCGGGGATTGTAGGGGCTACAGGTAAAAATAAGGAGATTAAGGGTATAGCACCAGAATGTAAGTTTGTTATAGTAAAATTAAGTGAAGCAAAATATACACAGGAAAGTTTAGGCGTTGATATGCCTATATTTTCATTAGTAACTATTTTTTCAGCAATAGAATATTTAAGAAAAGTTTTATTTAATGAAAAGAAACCAGTAGTTATTTTACTACCCTTAGGTACTAATAATGGTAATCATAAGGGAAATAATATATTTGATAATTTTCTAGAAAGTATATCTAGTAATGTTGGAGTTGTATTAGTTACTGGATCTGGAAACCAAGGGAATGTAGATGGACATGTGTCGGGAAGTATTAAGGATAAAAATACTATAGAAGTTATTGAAATGTTAATTGCAGAGAATCAAAAGTATATGGGTTTAGAAATGTGGGTTGATTTACCAGATATTGTTGAAGTCAATTTAATATCACCATCTGGAGAGGAAACTGGTTTTATACAGGCGGGGACACAGATAGATAAGTTAAGTAATTTCGTTTTTGAAAAAACTATAGCAAAAATAAGCTATTTTATACCAGAAGCATATACTGGAGAAGAAAAGGTAAATATATACTTTGCTAATTTAGTACCTGGAATATGGCAATTAAAACTAAGAATTAGAGAAGGAGAAATGGCAAGGTATAATGCTTGGTTATGGCAATCGGGATTAGCCCTTCCAGGAACAAGGCTTACACCAAGCAATCCATATGGAACTTTAACAGTGCCAGGAGATTCAGACTTTGTTGTTACAGTTGCTGCTTATAATCAAAATAATAATAATTTATTAAGCTATTCAGGGGTAGCATTTAGAGATGAATATATAGATAAAATAGACTTTGCGGCAGGAGGAGTTAATACTTTAACAGTTGGATTAAATAATTCTACACAAGTTATTAGTGGAACTAGTTTAGCTGCAGCTATTGGAGCTGGGGCTTGTGCTTTGCTTTTTCAATGGGGAATTGTTCAAGGAAATTATCCATACATGTATTCTCAAAGCATAAAAACCTTTCTAAGAAGAGGTGTTATTAAGAGAGGAAAAGATATTTATCCTAATCCACAGTGGGGATACGGAATAATAAATTTTTATAAAATATTTGAGAAAATGCTTTAACTTTATTAAGTAACAAAATAAGACCATTAAAAGCTGTAAGAATGTTTTTAATGGTCTTTGATTTTATTTAAAGTTAATTAATAGATTTTATACCTGTTAAGATTGATATATATGCTATCATAACAAAGAAAATATTAGCTGCTAATGCACCAAAGGTTAATGCGCAGTTAAATAAATAAACCATAGGAACATATAAAATGATTATTAAAGCTAGAGGTATTAATCACTTAGATTTTCAGGATTATCATAAGGTGTATGATAATTTTCTAAGCCGTCTAAAACAGCTATATTAATTCCAGTTAAATTATTTTCTAAAAACACTGTAAAGTCAGTCTAGTTAGGTAATAATCTATAGATTTCTGGAGTTATAGAGTAAGAAAAAGGTTTAGCACTAGCCTTGTATAAATCTATTACTTTAGAG
>OHIM01001453.1_pt1 | contig 9903 bp, 5 predicted proteins | sample 1568271 | NCBI WGS metagenome assembly OHIM01 (sample SAMEA3879580, study PRJEB24766) | human gut metagenome | biome: human-associated habitat; feature: feces | place: USA | collected 1985/1987
TTAGCATCATAATTTTTTATTATTTACCCTGTCTACTTGACGGGGGGCAGTTCAAAATTTTTAACTACTGCTTTATAACTTACTACTTAATAACCTTAAAGCTTTTACTTTATTTTCACTCTATCTACTTTTTGAATATTCATCTGTATCTAAAATTGCTTTAAAAAATTCCTCTTCTGTTACTTCATAAGGAGTGCAATACCATTCTGTTACTCCATTCATTCTACTAACCATCTTCTGAACATCTTCTTTCTTAATACCAATATCATCTAAACATGTTGGAAGTCCAATACTCTTATTAAACTCATAAATTCTATCACGCTTTTCAAATTGTTTATCATAGGTTAATAAACATAAAACTCCAAAAGATACTATTTCTCCATGAAGATGTCCACTACATCCTGGTATAACAGTTGAACCATAATAAACACAATGAGCTAAACTACTATTATAGTAATACTTCTCTGCATCACTAGTTAAATTTGATACTAAGCCTGTACTAATAATAATGTCTAATACTATTTGCTCTAACTCATATGATGTACTATTTTTTCTACAATCCTCTAAGGCTTTATAAGAAAAACTTAATAAAGGCTCATCACAAGCACCACTTAATTGAGCTCCTAATAATGGCGTATGAGAAAGCTTCTTACCTCGTGTTGCAAGTAATACTTCTGACTCTTTTGATAACGCATCTCCAATACCTGCCCATAAAAAATTCTCTGGTGCTTCTGCAATTATCTTTGTGTTAATAAAAGTATGAATTGCTGGTTCATTTGGATAATAATAATCTCTAAATGTATCATCAGCATTATACATTACTGCAATTGCCGTACATGCTGCACAGTTAGATGCTATTGTAGGAAAAGAAAACATTGGTTTATCTAACTTATCTGCTACAACTTTACATGTATCAATTGCTCTTCCTCCACCTACAGCAAATATAATATTAGCTTCCTTAACCTTTATATTATTTAGTAAAGCATCTACATTTTCATAAGAAGAATTTCCTCCATACCAAATAAAATCTAATATTTCTATATTTGATTCACTTACTCCTTCTAAAATGCTATTCTTTGATTTAGATATAGCTGTTTTTCCACCAATGACTACTACTTTATTACCATATCTTCTTGTAACATATGGTATCTTTTTGTAAGAATCTACTCCTATACTATAACTAGGTAAAAACACACTATAATTTGACATAAATATTCCCTCCCCAAATTCTATATAATTCTATATTATCCATTATAATACTATAAGGCTTTAATTTGCAAAAAAAATAGAGTTTATCCTACTTACAGTCTAAACTCTACTTATAATTTAAATTTATACAACTTTCTTTTCAAAGCTTCTATTTTCACCTATATACTTAAACTCAATATATATCATAGCAATAGATACAGCTCCTGCTATAAAGTCAGCAATAGGTCCTGAATACATTATTCCGTCAATACCAATAAATAAAGGTAATATGATTATTAAAGGTAACAAGAATAATATCTGTCTTGTTAATGATAAAAATATACCCTTCTTTGGCTTTCCTATAGCCGTAAAGAAATTAGATGATATTGGTTGGAAACAATTTATAAATGTAAATAATAAAAATATTCTAAAATACTTTACAGCAAAAGAATAATAAGCTTCTGATCCTGAACCAAAAATAGACACTATCTGTCTTGGCATAAACTGAAATGTAAGAAATGCTATTACAGATACTATTACACCATAGCTTATAGCTGTAGAATATGCTTTTTTTACTCTGTCATATTTTGCTGCTCCATAGTTAAAGCTTACTATAGGCTGTAATCCTTGAGAAAGACCTATTACTATTGACATATAAATTTGATTTACTTTTGTAATAATTCCTGCACATGCAAGTGGTATTGATTCACCATATACAGATAAAGCTCCATAATAAGTTAATGATTTATTCATTACAATTTGTACAATCATCATGGCAAGCTGATTAAAAAATGGTGCTGCACCTAAGGAAATTATTTTACTAACAAAATTCCAATTAGGTATTAAATGTTTTCTTTCTATTTTTCCAGTTTTATATTTAAATAAATATCTTAAAGCTAATGAAGCTCCAAAAATTTGTCCTATAATTGTAGCTAAACCAGCTCCCACCATTCCCATATTTAATCCAAAGATAAATATAGGATCCAATATAATATTAATTATAGCTCCTGATAAATTACATAACATACTGTATTTAGGGCTGCCATCTGCTCTTATTAAGTGTCCTCCACCTGTTGAAAATATTAAAAACGGAAATCCAATTGCAGTTACTCTTGTATAATTCTCAGCATAGCCTAATACATTTTCTGGAGAACCAAAAAATAAAAGCATAGGCTGTAAAAAAAGCTGTACTATAATACATAAAACTAATCCTGAAAGAAATAATAGCATTGCAGAATTTCCTATGTAATATAATGCTTTTTCTTTATCTCCTTTTCCTAAAGTTAAGTTAAAAGCCGATGCTGCTCCAATTCCTAATAATAGCGCTAAAGCTATACATGATGTAGTCAATGGAAATGTAATATTAGTTGCTGCATTTCCAAGTTCACCAATACTTCTTCCTATAAAAAACTGATCTACAATATTATATAAAGCACTAACAAGCATTGCTATTATACTTGGAACTGCAAACTTTCTCAGTAATTGATTTATAGGTTCTGTCCCTAGACTATTCCTCTTTTTATTTTCCATTTCTCTCTCCTCTTCCTTTTATCTTCTATAATATATATTATTTCTAAAAATTTATTTTTAATGATTACTCTATAAAATACTTTATCACTCTTGTCTTAAAAAATCTCTTAAATATTAAAAGTTATTATCAATACTTTATATAAAAATAAGAGGTATGATACACATACTGTATCACACCTCTTATTAATTATTTTATCTATTCTTATTTATTTTTTCTCTTGAATAAGAATCCTCCTCCAATAGCAGTTAATCCAGTTAATAATGTAACTAAAGCGTTTGTTCCACCTGTTTGTGGTAGTTTTCCTGGTTTTGATGGTTTAGTTGTAGTTCCATTACCACCATTTCCATTATTACCATTGTTTCCGTTATCGTTGTTGTCATCTCCATTACCAGCATCAGCTAAAATTAAACCATCTATAGCTTTTTGTAAATTAGCTTCAGCATTAGTAACTTCTTCTTCTGTTGCATCATCATTAGAAAGAACAGACTTAGCTAATAATAATGTATTTTCTAATGCTTTCCAAGATTTATTAGTATACTTACTAGAATCTAAAGCATCAGCTTTATTGATTAAATCTTGTAATTTATCTTTACTTGGTTTTAATCTTAATTCTAAGAATGATCTTACTAATTTATCATAGCTTTCCATGACTTCTTTTTCCATAGCATTTGGATCTGCTATTACAGCTTTAGAAGCATCTAATTGTTCTTGAAGCTTATTCCAAGTACTAGCTATATATTCCTTAGAATCTAATTTTTCTATCTTATCTATGAAAGATTGTAACGCTTCCTTATCTCCCTTTACAAAAGATAACATTTGCATTGCTTCACTTAATCTATCAAATGCTTTATCTACTTCACTTTGAGTAGCTTTTTCATTTCCTAATACAGCTTCTGCATTAGCTAAAGCTGCTTTAAATTCTTCTACTACAGCTGGAACAACATTTTCTAATTCAGCATCTGTTATTTCCTTAGCCATTTCAACAGCAATTTGTAAATGTTTCTTATTTGAAGCAACTTCTTCTTCAGATAAATCCTTAATATATAAATCATCTATAACTAATTCATCATATCCAGCACCCTTATTGATAGCTAAATAGTAATCAACAGCATCACCCGTTGTAAATTCATATTTAAATTCTTTTACTTCTCTGCTATATCCTGGTCCATCAGTAGGTATTCCAATAACTTCACCTGGAGTTATTACCTCTTCAAATAATGTTCCAGCAGTTGCTGAATTTACTGATACAGTATATAAATTATCAACCTTATTAGTATACTTAAATCCTAATTCATAAGTTTTATTAGGTTCTAATTGTAATGTTGATTGGTCAGTTAATAAAATATGACCTGTTGTACCAGCTTGTTGGTTAGTCTTTAATGAGAATCTATCACTGATAACCCAGTTCATGTATTGTCCACCTTCTGGATTCTTTTCAGCATAGTGAGTTCTATTATCAGTACCTAAATTTTGACCCATATAGAATGGTCCATGTCCTTCATCAACATTTTCAAAGTCTTCATATATTACATAACCATCTCTGTTTGTATCTACAGATTCTTGAGGGTTAGTCCATATTCTGAAATCATCAAGCATTACTCTTGTAGCTTCTTCTGATCTTGGAATATCAACATATAATTTAGCTGTTGTAACTCCTTCTGGCACTGTAAATTCAACTCTCATTCTAGTTAATCTTTCACCATGCCACTTTAAGCCTTCACCTGTATTCATTCTAGTAGTTGCTCTATCAATTGTGCTTGTAGTTTCTTTTCCACCACAATCTACCCCTAAAGTAACTTCTCTATTTCCACTATTCTTAACCCATACTGAAGCTATATAAGTTTCACCTGGTACTAAGTCTGTTATTTCTTGAGAAATATTAGCGCCTTCTCCAAATACCTTTTCTTCATCTGGAATTTCTACATTTTTATGAACATTTAATTCAGCCATAGAAGCAAATCCATTAACATATTCATTAGCAACTAATCTTATATGAGTAGCTTCTACTGCATCAAAGTTTATAGTCTTAAGGTCTGATGAAGTATTCCAATCCCCTTCTGCTACTTTAGTAAAGTCTTGTCCATTAGTGCTTACTTGTAATTCATATTTAGTTATCTTACCATTGTTTCCTGATTGTCTTGGAAGGCAAGTAACCTTATTAATTTCATATTTTCCACCAAGGTCTACAGTTATATTTTGAGGTCCAGTTACACCTGCATAACTAGTATGCCATAACGTGCTTTCATTACCATCAATAGCTTTATCAGCACCTTCTCCTGATTGACTGCTTGTAGCTGTTGCTGTCATTTCAGATTGTGGTATTAATGTTGGATCTACCTTTTCAATACCTTCAACTACAAATACATCATTACCTTTTCTTCTATCAACAGTTTCATTTTCAATCTTTATATGATCCATATTGTCACTAGTTGATTCAACATTCCAATGATCAAAGCTTTGAGAGTCAAATCCTGGGTCACTTATTAAAGAACCTTCTCCCCAAGAATCAATTCTATTTTCATTAACCTTTTCTTGGAATACTACATAAGGAGTATTTTGTTTAGCATCAATAGTTACCTTACCATCAACAACTTGTATTTCTTCAACAAAAGTTCTTCCTAAATCTGATAACTCATATATCTTAACACTTTCTGTTCCTTCCCATCCTGTTGGAAGATCCCAAGTTGTTTCTCCTCCATATGGATTCCAGTGATATACTTTATTTTCTGGTTCATCTTCTAATTGTTCCCATGTCCAAGGTAAGAATAAAGTAGTTTTACCTATACCTCTGTCATTAATAGTATCTTGAGCAGTAGAAGCTATAAGCTTACCATCTTGATACATATTGTTGTATCCATTTTCTCTCTTAGACTCTAAGCCACCTTTAAACTTAACGAATCCTTCAGTTCCATTATCTTCCCATTCCATAATTTCAAAGTGTTGCATATACTTAGATGGTAAAGTTTGATTATAGAATGTTTCTATTGCATAGAATCCCTCTAAATCATGTCTAGTTCCCCATCCACTTGCTAACATATGCTTTCCACCTTTTAATAGGTCATCTGACATATATACATCTTGTTCTTGGTTTCTTATAAATCTTGAAATTTTACTTGAGTTACCTGCATTAGGATATGCAGGGTCTGCTCCCCAGTGAGTCCAAGCAACATCTTCATATAATGGTCCATTAAATTCTGTTGCAGCCATCCAACCTCTACTGTGTATTTCATTTGCTAATTGTTTTGAATTCCAGCCTACTCCATCATAAACGTCTATATATATCCAGCTTAAATCTGGATGATCAGCTTCCAATAATTCAAATCTTCTTGCAAGTTCTCCTGATAAAATATCACTTCTCTTATCTACCCAATAAGCTTGATCTAACCAGTTCCATCCCTCTTCAAATCCTGGTCTTAAATTTTCTACTTTAAATTGGAATGCATCTAAGTGATATTCTGTTAAATTAAGATGTACACCTATTCTTGCATTATAATCTTTACCAATTTCTATTAATTCATTAAGATCATCTTTACCACCTTGTCTTATACCTGTATGTCCTCCAATATCAGCCTTAGCATCATCATGACCTTCAGCTTGGAAACCTTTATGAAGAACTAATTGTCCAAATCCATCTGTATAATTTGATAATTTCTTGATATAGTCAGCAGTTTTTATAAATGGCATTTGTGCTAATGATCCTATATTAAATGGAATATAAGAGAAGCTGTTTCTTACATAATCTGCCCCTTGTACTTCTTCCATATTATCTCTATACTTAATAGCAGCATCTTGCCAAGTAACTTTTCCATTACCATTTTCATCTCTAGCAATCATAATTTCTGACCATGGTAATTCTTCTGGATCTCCAGGAACTACATCATTACTACTATTAGAAAGTAAGTTTAAGTTTATTGTTGTAGTACCATCTTCTGATAAGTTAGCTTTTATAGCTTCACCAGTTTCTTGGCTTATACCAATCATATTAAGAACATCATTTTCACCTTGAGCTGGAACAACTCCACTTGTATTATTTATACAAATAACATAAGCAGCTCCTGCAGCTCCTGCATTTTGAGCTTTTTCTAAGAAAGTAAGAGTTCCTCTATCAACAATAGCTACCTTTCCAGTTAAATCTTTACCTGCAAAGTCTTCTACTGATCCTAATCCACAGTAAACAGCTTCAAAGTCTCTACCCATATATTTATTTATAGAATTATTACTTTGTGAAATTACTTGAGTACCATCATCTGCATTTTCCTCTGTTATATCTACCCCTGCAATTTGTCCTATAAATTTAACTTGAGCTGCTGTTTCCTTAAGAGATTCTCTATAAGTCCACTTACCATTTGCTATAGATGCTTTTTTATATCCATCTTCTTGTTCAACACTTATAATAGCCTTATTTCCACTTTCAATTAAGTTATTATTTAAAGTAACAGCAAACTGATCATTATTAATCATTCCATAAATCTTAGAATAACTTCCTAATGCTTTATCTGCTACAGAACTAAATTCTTCCTTAACATCATTTCTATTTCCTTGAGTTGATACTCCAGCTAATTGACCATTTTCAGTATCCTTTACAGAAGCTAAACTATGTCCAGGGAAATTTAAAGTTTTAACTAAGAAATCACCCTTTTCTTTAATTTCTGTTACTTCCATTCTTAAAACATCATCTTTAGTAAAGCTCATTTCTAATTTAATAACTACGTCAATTTCATCAAATGTCATAGTATACTTAACTTTATCACCACTTACTTTTCCTTTAACAGTTGGTACATATGGAGTATTATTAATTTCAGCAATATATAATTGATCTTCAGTACCAGTTAATACTGCTCCATCAGATTTCCATTCATATCTAATTACTCTTGGGAAGTTATTATCTAAAACTGCTGTCATTTTTTGAGATTCTAATCTTAATTCTTCAACCTCTACATCTGGTGGAACTAATCCTGTAGAAGATTCTGTAACAGTAATATTTGCAACTGCCTTAACATCAGTTCCTTCAACTGTACCTTCAACAGTGAAAGTTCCTACTTCTGCATACTTGTCCTTTGATATAGTATCCCATGTAACAGGAATATTTCCCTTTGTTCCATCATCATAAGTTACAGCAACAGTAGTTGGCATTACAGGTCTAATATATTGTTCTGTTTTTACATTAACTTCTTCAATTGATTCAATAGTCTTATCTCCAATTTCATCAGTAATTGAACCAACAGCTCCAGCCTTTAAGTAATTTACATTTACAGTTTTTTGATCATACCATGTTCTAAATCCAACACCATATCCTTGAGATGTTGGCATGTTAGCTAATTCTACTACTTCGCTAAATATTTGTTCACCATCTACCCAAATAGTGATTTTCTTTCCTTCAAATCTAACCTTTAGCTTATAAGTTTGTCCTTCTTGAAGTGTAGGTCCTGCTATATCATCCTTCCAAGCAGTACTACTTTCTATTAACCATTTTCCATTGTCATTATATCCTACAAATAAGAAGTTACCATCTGTTGATGGTCTTACAACAACACCAAATCTGCTTGTTCCCCCGTCAAAAGTAAATTCTGTTTCAACTTCTCCATCAGCAAGCATCGGAGCGTTTTGATCATAAAAAACAAAATTATTATTTGCAGTATCCCTAGTTATTTTTAACTGTCCATTTTCTATAATTCTTTGACCACTACCTTGTATATCATGCCAGTTAGGTTGTCCTTTATCAGTTTCATCAAAGTTTAATGTATAAACCTCATCATTTAAAACTACAGCACTTCCGCTTTGGATATCGTTTACATTGTTACCAGTAGCATTTACTGGTATAACTGAAGTTACTTGATTAACTACCACTACACTAGCTAATAAAACAGCTAGTCTTTTACTCATGGCTCTTCTTTTTATATCCTTACCCATTTTTTCTCCCCCTATTAACTCTCGTGTTTGTTTTACAAGTATAATTCTACATTATTTGGTATTTATTGCATACAATTTTCTTGGGGATTGTTTTAGTTTTATTGCGATTTTCGCATAATAATTATAAAATATTGCAAACTAATTATGTTATAAAAGCAATTTTATTCTGGAAAGCATATAGAGCTTTACATAAAAAGTACTTCTTGTTGTTCTGGCCCTAACATAGGAATGGCTTTTGATTATCCAACTGAAGATGATACTATTTATAATATTGATGGTATACCTATTATTATAAATAAAGTATTAGAACCAATACCAAAATCAATTTATATTGATTATTATTTTGATGATATGAAAACAGGCTTTAAAATTCAAGCTGATAGATATTAATAATAAAATAAGGCAGTAATAAAAATATTTTATTACTTCCTTAAAATAAATTAATTAAATTGCTTCTTTAAATATAGATAATGCTATTGGCTACAATCTTATTTACTAAACAACTATCCTAATTGTTATTAATAATATCCCAAAATTCTTTTTCAGTAATTATATCTATTCCTAAATTTTTAGCTTTTTCTAACTTACTCTTACCAGCTTCTTCTCCTATTACAAGCATATTAGTCTTTCCGCTTATACTAGTTGGAGAATCTGCTCCATATCTTATAGCTGTTGCTCTCATTTCCCCTCTACTTTTAGACATATCTCCAGTAAAAACTATTTTCTTTTTATTAAAAATATCCTTTATTAAGTTATTTTTAGCAAACTCAATCATTTCCTTTTCTTCTGCAACCTTTTCCTTATCCTTTGCAAACTTTTTAAATCTATTAGCAGGTGCTGAAGCTTCATTACTGTCTTTACTTTCTTTATTATGTTTCTTTATAGCTGAACTTGATGTTGGTATGCTTAAAGCTGACCATCTTTCTGGCTTTATAACTTTTAATAAATCTAATAAATCCAAAACATCTTGTAATGCATTGTGTGATTGTCCTTTTTTGATATTATGCCAGAGGAGGAGACAATCTTTTTCTTAGATGAGCCATCCCGCTGTTATGAGAAAGCTCAGGCGGTGGAAACAGAGTTTCGTGACAGTATGGAAAGCAGATTGGAGAAAGGCTATCTTTTGCCAAAGCAGCCGGAGATCTTGCAGGGAATGGATCCTTTATTTGGATTGCTGCAGAACAAGCAGCTTGTTATTTTGTCTTTGCTGGATGGACTGCCAAAGCAGCTTGCGAGCAGGGCGCAGGTGAATGTACAGGTACAGCCGGTGGGGT
>OHIM01001457.1_pt1 | contig 9874 bp, 10 predicted proteins | sample 1568271 | NCBI WGS metagenome assembly OHIM01 (sample SAMEA3879580, study PRJEB24766) | human gut metagenome | biome: human-associated habitat; feature: feces | place: USA | collected 1985/1987
TAACGTGAGCCGTATTGTGGAAAATGATATCCGTGAACAGGCTGTCGCGGAAGGACGTTTGGAGATCGCCCGTAAACTGAAAGAGAACGGTTTTTCCATTGCGGATATTGTCCGGATTGCCGGACTTTCGCCAGAAGAAATTGATAAGCTGTAACGGCGTGTACGAATTTCTTTATAAAGCAGTGCTCATTCGGGAAAAAGACTTTTTTCAGAATGCTACAGCAAAAAATGATAATGAATGGTGAAGTGATATAAGTATCATGATAAAGCATTGAAAAATGTATGAGCAATAAAATATATCCCATCGGAATCTAGAATTTCGAGAAAATCCGTCAGGACGGTTATTTCTATATTGATAAAACGGCCTGGGTGTACCAGATGGTAAAGACCGGAAGTTACTACTTCCTGAGCCGTCCGCGACGTTTCGGAAAGACCCTACTCATCTCTACCTTGGAAGCTTACTTTCAAGGTAAGAAGGAGTTGTTTGAAGGTCTGGCGATGGAGAAGCTGGAAAAGGACTGGATCAGATATCCTGTTCTGCATCTGGATCTGAACATCGAGAAGTATGATACTCCGGAGAGTCTGGATAAGATTCTGCATGATAATCTGGATGCCGAACTGCATGAGTTTGCTGAAGCGAGAGGAGTGTCATACGACAAGCTTTGTGACTATTTGAAAGCATATTATGACGGCTATCACTTTACACATCATTCTATCGGCATGTACAATCCGTTTAGTTTGCTCAATACGTTCAAATATAAGGAATTCGGCAGTTATTGGTTCGAGACGGGTACTCCTACCTATCTGGTGAAACTGCTGAAGAAGCATCATTACGACTTGGAACGGATGCCCCACGAGGAAACGGACTCCCAGGTGCTGAACAGTATAGATTCGGAATCCACCAATCCCATTCCGGTGCTCTATCAGAGCGGCACCTCACTATAAAGGGATATGATGAAGAATTTGGAATGTACCGTTTAGGTTTTCCGAACCGGGAAGTGGAAGAGGGGTTTGTACGTTTCCTGCTCCCTTTTTACGCGAACGTAAATAAGGTGGAATCTCCCTTTGAGATTCAGAAATTTGTCCGTGAGGTGCGTTTCGGTGATTATGACTCCTTCTTCCGCCGTCTGCAAAGTTTCTTTGCGGATACTACCTACGAAGTGATCCGCGAACAGGAACTGCATTACGAGAATGTGTTTTTCATCGTATTCAAGCTTGTCGGCTTCTATACCCAAGTGGAATATCATACGAGCAAAGGACGCATTGACCTTGTCCTGCAGACTGACAAGCTTATCTATGTGATGGAATTCAAGCTGGACGGCACGGCCGAGGAGGCTTTGCAACAGATTCATGACAAGCATTACGCGCTTCCTTTTGCTTCGGACGGACGGAAGCTCTTTTAAATAGGGGTGAACTTCAGTGCTGAAACCCGCAATATCGAAAAGTGAATAGTAGAAGAATGAAATGTAGAAAGGAAACAGAGTCCGAAGAAAAGAGGTGCACACTGCTGCAATATCCGGTGAAACTTGGTACAAGATCCGCGGAATCTTGTACCAAAGTTTTTGTAATCTTGTGACGGGTGACGGCTAGTTCCTTTGAACATTGCAAAGATAACTTCACGTCCGTGCGGCGTGATCTCTTCTGACCCCTTGGCGGATTGCAGGGAGTTTACGGGGACACGGGGACAGTGGGGACACCCCCTTTTTTCCTCACACACGCATGCGTGTACCTATAAAGGGAGGATAAGTGGGGTGATATATTCCCTTGCCGTCCACACTTACCGATACTTCTTATTTGGTGAAACGTTTGAGTCTGATGAGGACGGTGCTTTCGGTTATTCTCCCTGTCGTGCGTTTTTTTTCAGAAGTTCCGGCCGGATATAATCCTGTGGGAAGGCAGGGGAAAGATGATTTTCCCACCTAGTTATATCGCGCGTGCGTGTGTGAGAAATTGGGGTCTGTCCCTGCTGTCCCCACTGTCCCTGCTTGGGAGAGCCGGTATGAACTGCCATCTTTAAATTCTCAATTTTTAATCTTCCTCCGTATCAACGTTTCCTCGTCCTACGAGAGGAAACAAGCTCGTACCGGCTCCTTGCCGGAACGTTCCACGCCTTTGCCGGGATGATTTTTCTTATTATCCGCACTGTTGCTGTGGGAATCATAGACCGTTTGTACGTAGTTCATCGCCCCATGGGGGTTTTATTGCCGGTGGTGGCCGGCATCCGCTTATGTATTACCCAAACGACACTCTTCGTGATTACCAGCAGGAGATGAAGCTCCGCCTCTTTGAGGAGTGGGAGTTTCATCGGAATGTGATGGTGCAGATGCCCACCGGTACGGGAAAGACGCATCTGCTGGCCGCCATAGTGAGGGAATTCCTGCGTGGTTCCGGCAGCCGGGTATGGATTGTGGCGCACCGCCGGGAGCTGGTGGATCAGATAGAGGAAACCGTGTCCCGGCACGGGATGAGCAAAGAGGACGGAAGGGTGAGGGTGATGTCCATCCAGTGGTTGTCACGAAACCGGAAGGATATGTACGAAGAACCGGACTTGATCGTTATCGACGAGGCGCATCACGCCCTGGCGGAAACCTACCGGATACTTTGGGAGAACTATCCGGAGGCAAGGAAACTGGGCATGACTGCCACTCCCTGCCGGCTGAACGGCAAGGGATTCATGGACTTGTTCGACAGCCTGATCACCTCGTGGACTGTCGCGGAATTCATCGGACAAGGGTGGTTGTCATCCTTTGACTATGTGTCCATCCGTGCGAACAGCAGGGAACAGCGGTTGATAGACTCGCTGAAGAAACGGGGTGCGGACGGGGACTACCAGGTAAAGGAGATGAACGAGGTACTGAACCGGGAGACAAGTATCGGCCGGCTGTATGAGAGCGTGGAACGATATGCCCGCGGAAAGAAAGGAATCGTATATGCTGTCAGCATCGCCCATGCCCGCCGGATAGCGGCTTGTTATAGCGCACACGGGCTGGAGTCTGTTGCTATCGACAGCAGGACTCCGGCTTCGGAACGCAAGGAACTGGTGGATGATTTCAGACGGGGAAAGGTTAAAGTGCTGGTCAATGTGGATATCTTCTCCGAAGGCTTCGACTGTCCCGATGTGGAGTTCGTGCAGCTGGCACGTCCCACGCTTTCCCTGGCGAAATACCTGCAACAGGTAGGACGTGGGTTGAGGAGATCGGCAAACAAGGAGTCCTGTATGCTGATAGACAATGTGGGTCTGTACCGCATCTTCGGTCTGCCTGCCCGGAACCATGACTGGGCGGCGATGTTCGAGGGACGGATGATTGGCAACGCGCTGTCCCGGGCACGGGCGGAAACAGGCAGGCTGTCCGTATCCGGTCCGCTGCCGGAGGAGGAAAGACAACGGGAGGATGAAAGACAGCGGGAGGATGAACTGGAGGTGGTGATAACGCACGACCGGCTGATGGACTTCCTTACAAGCCGGGAAGATTCCGCAACGGAAAAAGGCGGACAGCCCGTTTTGAAAAGTTATTATGACAGACAAAGCGGGCTTTGGGGATTGAGGCGCGGGGAGAGGATGACGGTAAGGCCCCGGTATCCGGAAGTGTTTGATATTTGTGGAGACTGGGCGGCAGTGAGATTCGGGAATAACCGGGCAGGTGTGGTGAATGAGACCGGACAGCCCGGAATACAGCTGGACCGCTGCCGGAAAATGAAGTTCATGAAGGGGGATCTGCTTGCCGTGACAGACTGTGCGGGCAATGAATCTTACATCGACCTGAAGGTAAACAGAACCTATCGGGAGAAACCCGTGGTGTTGTCATTCGGCTGTATGGAATTGCCATACGGCGGTGTGGAGCTGCTGAAGGTGGGAACGTTCTTTTTCAGCCGTACCGGAAAACCGTATGTCTCCATGCGAGGGGTGGATCAGAACGGCATCTACTTTTATGACTTTTATCTGAAGATACCGGATTACCGTGTTCCGAAGGACTGCCAACTGGTGGATCCTGTCTGGACTACCTTGTTTGATGTTTTCGCCTGTGTGCTGGCAGGGGATGAGGAGGAAGTGTATTGGTGCTGTGGCCGTCTGGCGGACCGGAGCATCGTGGTGATGGACGGGAACGGGAATTATTATCATGTGGAGAAAGGGAAGGAAAAGCGGTATATAGCCTGTAACACTCCCCGGCCGGGCGAGGAAGATTTCCATACGGTGATGGAACGTCTGAAGGAAGAAGCCGGGCGGCGTGCCGGGATAGCTCAACGGAAACAATTGCAGGAAGAGGAACAGAAAAGGCTGAAAAGGTTGGAAGAGATCAGGGATGCATTGCCTTTCCGGATGGGGATGAAATGGGGCTTGAAACTGGGGGAACGTATCATTGTGCCTCCCAAATACAGGAAGATTCTGCCTCCTGTGGGCTATTATTGCGCTTACGAGGAAAACGCCTGCCAATGGGGAATAATGGCTCTGGACGGAAAAGTGGTGGTGGAGGCCAGATACCAGAAGGTGGATATAGAATGCAACGGTACGGTGCATCTGACGGTGATTCCGGGTAAGGTGAAGACCATAAAACTCTGAGCGTTTGCCGGAACGGAATGCAAATGACGCAAATGACACAAATAGGAACGGGGATAAATTTGTGTCATTTGCGTCATTTGCGTTCTAAGTAGTCACCACTAGGTAATTCGACGCTATGCCTTAAGCGACTGGTTAATGCTGTCAATATAATCCAGAATCTCCTGTCTGCCTGTTTTCTTTTCAGAGGAGGATACGAAATGAGGAGGGAGTTCTTCCCACTGTTCTGTCAGTTTTTTCAGATATTTGTTTACATTATCCTTAACCTTGCCATTGGTCAGCTTGTCGGCTTTGGTGAAGATGATAGAGAAGGGTACTCCATTTTCTCCCAGCCATTCCATAAATTCCAAGTCTATTTTCTGAGGCTCCAGACGGCAGTCTATCAATACAAACAGATTGGTCATTTGCTCGCGTTCCAGGATATAATCCTCGATAATCTGCTGTATCTTTTCTACCTGTTTCTTGCCCCGGGAGGCATATCCGTATCCCGGTAAATCCACCAGATACCATTCTTTATTGATCAGAAAGTGATTGATCAGCAAAGTCTTCCCCGGAGTGGAGGAAGTCATAGCCAGTTTGGGACGTTTGGCCAACATGTTTATCAGACTCGATTTACCTACATTTGAACGGCCGATAAATGCATATTCGGGCAGGTTGTCCTGCGGGCATTTCTCTACTTTTGTGTTACTTACTACAAATTCTGCACTGAGTATTTCCATAATTCTTTGTTTTTATACTTAAACAAGTCAGCCCCATAAAAGTCAGGAAGCCGTTAAACATTAACATTTCATAGCCAAACTGATAGCCGGTGGAGGTGAACACCAGCCGGTCTATGGCATAACATAATAGCGGCGAGGCGATGGCTATGTAAGGAACAAAACGGTCGCGCGGCCGCATTGGGGTGAACAGCCCGAATGCAAACAGCCCCAACAACGGGCCGTAAGTGTACGAGGCGATGGTATAGATAGCGTCGATGACACTCTTGTTGTTTACTGCCTTGAACAGCAGGATGAATCCGATAAAGAGGACTGATATGCAGAAGTGCACGAGCTTCCTCCGTCTTTCCGCTTCCTTGCCGGACAAATGGCTTATGCCCGCTATGTCTATACAGAAGCTGGTGGTGAGGGCGGTCAATGCCGAATCGGCGCTGGAAAAGGCGGCTGCAATGATGCCGATGGTAAAGAATATCAGTACGGCGAATCCCAGATGGCCTTCCGCCGCAAACAAGGGCAGTATCTCATCCCCGGCTGCCGGCAGGGGGATGTTCAGTTGCGAGGCGAACAATAACAGCAGGATTCCGAGTGACAGGAACAGGAAATTGACCGGAACGAATGAGATGCCGTAGCAATACATGTTCTTTTGGGCTTCACGCAGGTTCTTGCACGACAGGTTCTTCTGCATCATATCCTGATCCAGCCCTGTCATGACAATCGTGATGAAGATGCCGCTGAAAAACTGCTTGAAGAAGTTCTGTTTGCTGTGCCAGTCGTCAAAAACAAAGATACGGCTGTGTTCATTTTCCCGGATGGCATGTACCAGTCCCGGAAAATCCAGATTCAGTTGGCCGGAAACCTCATAAAGTATTAATCCCAGCGCCAGCAGCAGGCAGAGTGTCTGCAAGCTGTCCGTCCACACAATCGTGCGTATGCCGCTGCGGCGGGTGTATAGCCAGATCAGTAAGACAATCCCTATCACCGTGGCGGCGAAAGGAATATGAAAGGCGTCGAATACATAATGCTGGAGGATAAGGCATACCAGATAAAGGCGCGCTGCGGCTCCGATGATCTTGGACAGAAGGAAAAAGGAGGCTCCCGTCTTATAAGCGTGTTTTCCGATCCGGTCTCCCAGATAAGTGTAGATGGAGGTCAGGTTCAACTTGTAATAAAGCGGCAGCAGAACGTGGGCGATGATGAGATAGCCTATGAAGAAGCCGAAACAGGTCTGCATATAGGTCATGTCGATGCCGCGTACCATACCCGGAACGGAAACGAAGGTAACTCCCGAAAGGGAGGCTCCGATCATTCCGAAAGAAACAATATACCAGGGAGAACGGCGGTTGCCGCGGAAGAACGCGTCATTATCGGAATGACGGCCGGTAAGGCGGGCTACAAGCAGCAGTATTCCGAAATAGAGCAGTATGGTCAGCAGAATATAAATTCCGTTCATGTTATTTTTTTGAGTGCAAATGTACTCAAAATCGTTGAAATTGCGTAAGTTTGCATCCATTATAATACAAAATAACTGATGAACCAACAATATCCGTCCATGCTGCTGGAAAAAGCGGTAGGAGAGTTTGCCAAGTTGCCGGGTGTGGGACGCAAGACCGCCATGCGGCTGGTATTGCATCTGCTCAGACAGGATACAGCTGTGGTAGAGGCGTTTGGTAATGCGATGATTACCTTGAAACATGAAGTGAAATATTGTAAAGTGTGCCATAATATATCGGACACGGAAACTTGCCGTATCTGTTCCAATCCGGCGCGGGACGCTTCCACGATCTGTGTGGTGGAGAGTATCCGTGATGTGATGGCGGTGGAAGCCACGCAGCAGTACAGGGGGCTGTACCATGTCCTGGGGGGAGTCATCTCGCCCATGGATGGCATAGGCCCTTCCGATCTGCAGATAGAAAGTCTGGTGGAACGGGTGAAAGGCGGTGAGGTGAAGGAAGTGATCCTTGCCTTGAGCTCGACGATGGAGGGGGACACGACGAATTTCTATATCTCGCGCAAGCTGGACGGAATGGACGTGAAGCTGAGTGTGATAGCGCGTGGTATCTCTATCGGGGATGAGCTGGAATATACGGATGAAGTGACGTTGGGACGTTCCATCATAAATCGTACTTTGTTTACGGGAACGGCATAAACTGGGAAAAACAGAAAGAGATGGAAAAGAAGATAAAACAATTGCTGCGATACTTGCAGATAGAATATGTGGCGGTATGGGTGTTGCCTTTGCTCCTGGTGGCTCTTTATGAAACAGGGGTGATGACCGAGGGGGCTTACGCGGGCGATGTCCGTATGGATTATGTCTTGCAGACGGTAGGGATTTTATTGGCGGTGGGGCTGATTCCTTTATCGCTCCGGCTGTTCAGCCTTTCCTTGGTGAAGAATGTGAAACAGCGTTCATTGCCGGAAGCCTTGAGAAGTTATCGCCGCTGGAGTGAGATAAGGACGGGGATGCTGGTGGTTCCCGTATTGGTGAACTTGTCATTTTATTATCTGACTCTGAACAACACGGGCGTATTGTGTGCCATGATGGCGCTGATCGCTTCCCTGTTCTGTGTCCCTACCCGCAAGCGGATGCTGGATGAGCTGGATTTGGTAAAAGAGGAGAATGAGGAGCCTGCTTTATGATGAGTGACCGGCATTTTCAAGGGAACGGGATAAGGCTCCGTGCACCGGAGCCGGAAGACTTGGAAGTCATGTTCCGCTTTGAGAACGCTACGGATGTGTGGGAGATGAGCAATACCACAGGCCCGTATTCGCGTTTTCAGTTGAAGCAGTACATAGAGCAGACCCAGAATGATTTGTTTGCCGACCGCCAGTTGCGCCTGATGATAGAAAACGGGAACCGGCAGGTGGTGGGGATTGTGGATCTATGTTCTTTTGATCCTTTGCACAACCGGGCCGAGGTGGGGATTATGGTGGATAAATCCTGTCGCAGGCAGGGGATAGGGCGTAATGCCCTGGCTTTGCTGGAAGAACACTGTTTCCGTTATCTGGGAATTCATCAGTTGTTTGCCTATATCGCTGTGGAAAACCTTCCTTCCCGCAGACTCTTTGCGGCGTGCGGGTACAAAGAGAGTGCGGTATTGAAAGAGTGGGCGCATACGTTTGGCGGTGGCTATACGGATGTGCTGGTTGTCCAGAAGCTGAATCTCAGTTGAGGGAGGGGTATTGGGGATAGCGGGCCCAAATGGCGTATTTGCCTCCCATTTCGTTCAAACTGGTATGCCATAAGTCGCGGAAGTGCTGGTTGAGCAACGTTTCTTTCCCGGCTTTTCCTATAAGCCATGAGTTCTCTTTTATTTCTTTGGCAAGTTGTCCATGATCCCATCCCGCGTAACCGGCAAAGAAACGGATCACTCCTTCAATGGGCTTCCCGTCCAGTATATATTGTTGCACGGCATTGAAATCACCATTCAGATAAAGCCCGTTTCCCAGAGGCAGTGCGCCTTCCAGATCTTTTAGCGTATGCAGGAAAAATATTGTCTCCCGGCTCACCGGCCCGCCTTTATACACCGGGACCCGCTGTGCGAATTCCAATTCGGGGATGAGGTCATTGAGCAGAATGTGGTAACGGAAATCTTTATTCATGATAATACCCATACTTCCCTCGTCATTATGCTCGATAAGAAGCACGACTGCTCTTGTAAAGTGGTAGTCGTTCATGAAAGGGGAGGATATAAGGATGCTTCCCTGTTGTGGAAGTACTTTATTTGATTCTACTTGAAAAACATGCATATCCATAGTTGCGTTTCCTTTTATTTACACGACTAATATACATATTATATTTAAAAAATACATGAAGTGCTCTCTTTTTTTTGTATTTTTATTTGGCATTTATAACTAATTGGACACCACTTAAAAAAGGGGGTGTCCTTACCTTTTTATTAAATACATATCTTTTCACCAATTATCATTATCTATTGACATGCCTCTTTTAATAGCACTTATCATAGAGTTAATATAATATTTGCTATAATTATGAAATTGCCTTGTAGCATTAAAGATTTTTTCTTTATTAAGCATTTCATTACCCATATTTGCCATTTCTTTATATAATCTATTCTTTTCTTTTCCTTTAGCTGCATTTTTTCGCTTTGTCAATTCCTCATACTCTTTTTTGATGGAATAATAAGCTAGACTATCTCTTCTATATATGGAATCCATTTTATTGTAAGAATAATGTTCTAACTGATAATCTTCTTTCGTATATTCCTCCATACGATTAAAAATAATTGCAGTTACGTAATCTGTACGCGTTGTTTCTGTAAGCAATTTATTTTGTTTCAATTTTATGTCACTGATAATATATCTATATTTATTATCCTTACAGTTTATTGTAAGCCTAAATAACATACTAGTGTTATTATTAAAACTCTTATCAAATGTGTGACTATATTCACTACTAGAAACTTGTAAATTAGACTTTCCGTATGCTATAATATTATATCCAATATCATCATCTAATTCTTTATTAAAATCGGTATATAATGTTGCTAGAAGCTGTCTTGCGTTAACAAACAACTGTTTGGCTGACAGATCAGACTGAATAACCTCGGTAATATCATGCGTATTTTGAGCATAACCAAAAGAA